>ERZ791872.2218-NODE-2218-length-8998-cov-1.905848_pt1 | contig 8998 bp, 8 predicted proteins | sample MGYA00510279_ERZ791872 | MGnify/ENA primary metagenome ERZ791872 (study PRJEB30046, sample SAMN00792103) | human gut metagenome | study: EMG produced TPA metagenomics assembly of the A metagenome-wide association study of gut microbiota in type 2... | reverse complement strand
AAAAGAAAAATTTCAAAAGTGAATAAAGAGAATCGAAATTATTTTATAAAGTATATAAAATCAGAGATTTCGATTGATAAATATAATAAGTATAACAAGAAAACTTTATTCGAAAGAACGAAGAGGAAGAAAAATTGAATAACGAAGAGTGTTGAGACGGTCATCATTTTTGGAAACTGTAAAAGTAAAAAAAGTGATGACCGTCTCGTTGTGTATATAAGATTGCATATGTTAAGTATATAATCGTTCCGAAAAGCCCTGGATAAAATAATATGATCCGATCAGAGATCAAAATTTTCAATCAGAGATTTTCCGAACAGTTATATTTATCAGTTGCCATCAAAAACATCATCAGTTATACTTCTGTGAGAAAGGAAGTAAGATGAGAAAATATGTGGAATTATCAGATTGAAGAAAATATTTTATATGAAGACAAAGAAATCCTTGTGTGCAGAAAAACAGCAGGAATGCCGGTGCAGGCAGCAAAAATAGGAACAATGGACATGGAAAGTGCCCTGAAAAATTATCTGGTTAAAAAAACACCGGGGAAGATCCCATATCTGGGAGTAGTGCATCGCCTTGATCAGCCGGTAGAAGGCATTCTTGTATTTGCGAAAACATCCGAAGCAGCAGGAAATTTGAGTAAACAGATGATGGCAGGAGGCGCCGGAAAATATTACCTGGCAGTAACAGAGGGAAAAGCAAAGAACTCAGAAGGGACTCTTACAGACTATCTGAAAAAAAATGGAAAAGCCAACATGTCTCAGGTTGTGTCTGCAAATACACCGGGAGCAAAAAAAGCGATCCTTCACTATAAAGTTCTGAATCAGCAGGAGATAAACGGAAAATCCCGGACACTTCTTAAGATCAGGCTGGAAACAGGTCGACATCATCAGATCCGTGTGCAGCTCTCTCATGAGGGAATCCCCCTTCTGGGAGACCGGAAATATAATCCTTCAGGAGAAAAAGGTACATCACTGGGACTTTGTTCCAGTTGTCTGGAATTCAAACACCCCAGAACAGGAAAAATGATGAAGTTTGAAACAGAGCCACAGGGAAGCGCGTTTCTGGATTTTGTGAAAAAAATGTAAAAACTCTGGACGGAAATACGAAAAAGTGTATAATGTAAAAAGCAAGTAACCAAATGTAAGTTTTTTGTAAAGTATAAGTTACTGTGGACGGACAAGGCAGACGATAAAGAACAGTAACCAGCGAGGAAGAGGAGATTACAATGAAAAGAGCTGCAGTAGCGTCAGCAGCCTTGTTGGCTGTGGCAACCCTGCTGACAGGCTGTCAGAAAGAAGAAGTAGAAAAGCTTGTTGCACCGCTTGTAGCAGATGTCCAGGAAACCCCTGAAGCAACTGAAGTGGAAGAAGAAAAAAGCCCGCTGATCCCTGAGATCGATGACACTCTTTCTATTGAAGAAGGTGCCAGAATAGCTGTTGTCAGCAAAAGCAAAAAAGGTGAATTCTGGAATAAAGTAAAAGAAGGAATGGAAGCTGCTGTCAAGGACGTAAATGAGGCGTACGGTTTCAAAAAAGACAAGCAGATCACGATGACCTTTGAGGGTCCGGATGATGAAGAGGACGTAGAAAGTCAGATCAATACTCTTGATGCAGTGATCGCTGAGAATCCATCTGTAGTGTGTCTTTCTGCCGGAGACATGGATTCCTGTCAGGCACAGCTGGAAGCAGCGAAAGAGAACGGAATCCCGGTGGTCGCATTTGATTCCAATGTCAGTGATACGAAGCTGGTCAGAGCTTTCCGTGGAACAGACAATACACAGATCGGCAAATATGCAGCATATAAGCTTGGCAGCGCCATTGGAAAAATGGGAAATGTGGCTGTTTTTTCTGCACAGGAGAAAACACAGAGCGCTCAGGAACGTGTAAAGGGATTTCTGGATAATATTGCAAATTATACGGATATTAAAGTGGTGGAAACCGTATATTCTGACCAGGTTGATGATATGAAAGAAGCCATGAAGGAAGTTTTGGATAAATATCCGGCACTGGATGGTGTTTTCTGCACCAATGCCGAGGTTTCTGAAATGTTTCTGGAGGTAAATAAGGACACAGGAGAAAATAAAGTTGCTATGGTAGGCGTAGATGCAACCAGCAAACAGCAGGAAGCAATCCAGAAAGGGGAAGAACTGGGAGTGCTTTCCCAGAATCCTTATGCGATGGGATATCAGACAATGTGGGCGGCTATTCAGTCTACTGCACCGAAGAAGGAAACAAAGATTGATAAGAAGGTTTTACTTGATCCGGTATGGATCGATGCTGAGAATATCAAGAGCGAAGACATTACAAATTATCTGTATAATTAACAGATAATTTGTAATTTGGTCGGATGAGGCAGTTCACATTTATCACCTGTTCATAACTGAAAGCCATCAGTCCGATGAAGATGTAAAGAACATTTTCATCGGGCTGATGGCTTTTTTGAATAAAAATAAAAAATATGAATAGAATAAACAAATAAAAAGTGTGCGAAAAAATGGCAAAAATATAACATATATGACGAGTTTTTGACACAATACAAATAAATTTCTCGTTAAATTGCATAATAAATATTGTTTTGAAAAAGTGATTGTGGTACAATTTGGATATGCAGAGAGGCGGTGATCAGATGATCCAGGAAACGATCAAGGCAGTGAAAGAGGCGGAGGCAAAAGCGCAGCAGAAGATAAAGGATGCATCCGTCCGTGCACAGAGTATCATCAGCGAAGCTGAGAAAGAGGCAGAGAATATTATCAGAAAGTCGGAAACAGCCGCCGGCGAACAGGCGGCATCTGATATGAAAGCAGCCGAGGAACGTGCACACAGTACAGAGAACACTGTCGTTGGACAAGTAGAGGAGGAGCTTGCAGCTTTGAAAAAGAAAGCGGAGTCGAAGCACGAGCAGGCTATCCAGGCAGTAATGGACAGTTTGTTCTGAGAGGGGGAGTGCGAAAATGGCAGTATTGCAGATGCAGCGAATCAGTATCTGCGCAATGAAAAAGAACCGTAAGGCCATATTGGAAGAACTGCAGTCAATTGGAGTATTGGAGATCGATGCAGCGGAGCTGGATCCGGAGCTTAAGACGATGGATACCATGAATGCCCGGCTGATCTTTGAGAAGAACGCATCCCTTTGTGATCAGGCAATCGAGATACTGGATGAATTTTCAAAGGAAAAGCAATCCATGCTGGCATCCCTGGCAGGGAAACCGCTGATTGGAAGGAAGCAGGAGGAAGAAGCTATCCGGGATCAGGAAGAGATCCTGAGAACAGCCAGAGAAATACAGGGATACCGGAAGAAGCTTACAGAGAACAGTGCGGCGGCAGTTAAGCTGGAACAGCAGGAAGCAGCTCTTGCTCCATGGCTGAAGCTGGATATTCCGATGAACTTCGGAGGTACAGCGAAAGCAGCGGTACTTGTGGGAAGTATTGACGGAAATATAACTCTGGATCAGGTATACAGTCAGCTGGCAGCGGATGCACCACAGCTTGAAGCCTTTGATATCCGGGAAATCTCAAATGACGCCGGTAAGCTGAGCCTGGTGGTTGTCTGCCTGAAAGCACAGGCGCAGGAACTGGAAGAAGCGCTTCGGATGCAGGGATTTGCAAGACCGGCACAGCTGGTGTCAGAGGTTCCGGCACAGGAACTGGAGAACCTTAAGAATGAAGTGGTACGCATTCAGGAAGAGTCCGAACAGATCCGGGAGCAGATACGCGCTCTTCACGGCAGGAAGAGCTCTCTTCAGCTTTTGTCCGATTATTTCCGAATCCGTGCACAGAAATATGAGGTATTAGGACAGCTCCGCCAGTCGGAGAGTACTTTTTTGGTGACAGGATATCTTCCGAAGAAACAGGTTCCTGCAATGGAGAAACGGTTTACGGAGAAGTACGATATTGTTTTTGAAGCAGAAGATGCTGAGGGAGAAAATGTTCCGGTTGCCCTTCAGAACGGTAAATTCGGAGCAGCAGGAGAGGGAGTTCTGGCAGCATTTGGTCTTCCCGGAAAGGGAGAGATCGATCCTTCCACGATCATGACAGCCTGCTATGTATTTCTTTTCGGACTGATGCTGTCAGACGCAGCATATGGACTGATCGTCTTTGCAGTCTGTCTGGGAGTACTTCTGAAGTTCCCCAGAATGGAAAGCGGAATGCAGAAATCCATTCGATTGTTCATGTACTGTGGATTGTCCACTTTGTTCTGGGGCGTAATGTTTGGCGGATATTTCGGAGATTTCATTGATGTATTCTCAAGAGTATATCTGCATAAACCGGTCACAGTGAAGCCGGTATGGTTTGCACCGTTAAATGAGCCGATGCGACTTCTGGTGTTTTCCATGCTGTTTGGCCTGATCCATATGTTTCTGGGAATGGGTCTTAAGGGCTACATGCTGTTACGTGACAGAAAATATCTTGACTTTTTCTGTGATGTAGTGCTTTGGTTCCTGCTTCTTATGGGACTGATCCTGATCTTTATCCCAAGCAGCATGTTCCGTTCTATTTCTCAGATGGATCTGAATCTTTCACCGGCAGTGATACAGGTCGGAAAATGGATGGCGATCATCGGTGCTGTGGGAATTCTCTTCATGTCAGGAAGAGATAAGAAGAATCCGTTCCTGAGACTGGCGCTTGGAGCCTACGATCTTTACAATATCACGGGATGGGTCAGTGATATCCTTTCCTACTCCAGACTTCTGGCTCTGGGACTTGCCACCGGAGTTATCGCGTCAGTTATGAACCAGATGGGAAGTATGCTGGGAGACAGTGTTCTGGGATGGATCGTATTTATCCTTGTATTTGTGATTGGTCATATCTTTAACCTTCTGATCAATCTTCTGGGTGCATACGTGCACACCTGCCGATTACAGTACGTAGAGTTTTTCGGCAAATTCTTTGAGGGCGGAGGAAAAGAGTTCCACCCCTTCCGCGAAAATACAAAATATGTAGATATTAAGGAGGATTAATATTATGAGTGGTATCGTTTGGGCATTATTGGGAGCAGCAATTTCCGTAGCTCTTGCAGGTATAGGTTCCGCCATTGGTGTTGGTACAGCCGGCCGTGCAGCAGCAGGTGTTGTAACAGAAGACCCGGACAAATTTGCCAAGGTTCTGCTTCTGCAGCTTCTTCCCGGTACTCAGGGTATTTACGGACTGCTGGTAGCATTCCTTGCACTTTCCAAGGTTGGTATCCTGGGCGGCGGTGTTGCTGATATTTCCCTGGAAACCGGTCTTATGATCTTTGTGGCTTGTCTTCCGATTGCTATCGCAGGTCTTCTTTCCCCGATCCATCAGGGAAAAACTTCCGTAGCTTCCATCGGTATCGTAGCCAAGAAGCCGGAGCAGTTCGGTAAAGCCATGCTTTTCCCTGCAATGGTTGAGACATATGCGATTCTGGCTCTTCTGATCTCCATTCTTGCAGTCAGCGGAATTCAGGTTTGATTCATCAGGAGGGGCAGAGCATGACAGGATTAGAGAAGATGGTAAGCCAGATTCTTGAAGAGGCCGATGCTTCTGCAGCCGTTGCGATCAGTGATGCGGAGAAAAAAGCCGCAGAGATCCTCAGGGAAGCCGGAGAAAAGGCAGATAAGATCCGGCAGCAGAGAGAAGAACAGTCCAGGGCAAAGGTGAAAAGCTATGAAGAGCGGACAGCTTCCGCAGCAGATATGAAGAAGCGTACCGCAGTTCTTGCAGCCAAGCAGGAACTGATCGGAAATGTGATCGCAGATGCCTGTGACCGTGTGAAGAATCTGGATGAAGAAAAATATTTTGGGATCCTTAAGAATATGGCTGAGAAATATCTTCTTCCAAGAGAAGGAGAGATCTGTTTTTCAAAAAAGGATCTGGAACGTATGCCGGCAGGTTTCCGTGAGGAAATAAAGAGCCTGGCACAGAAAAAGGGTGGTGTGCTGGAAATTTCCGGTGAAACCCGAAACATAGACGGAGGTTTTATCCTGATATACGGCGGCATTGAGGAAAACTGTTCTATTGATGCCATGTTCGCAGAGAAGCGGGATGAGCTTCTGGATCAGGTAAGAAAGATTTTGTTTGCGTAAAACACCATCGCAAAAAGGAGGGCGTGAATGATGTTTGGTGAAGATTATGCCTATGCGGTGGCGAGGATACGTGTTCTGGAGACCGGACTTTTGAATCAGGCGGCGATCGAGCAGCTTCTGGCATGTCAGGATGAGCAGCAGTGCCTTCAGATCCTTACAGAGAAGGGCTGGGGAAACGGTGATCCTGCAGCCGGTGCGGACGCCATTCTTTCCCGGGAGAGAGAAAAGATCTGGGAGATCATGGATTCGCTGGTAGCGGACCGATCTGTTTTTTCTGTCCTTTCTTATCAGGATCTTTTCCATAATCTGAAGGCAGCTGTGAAGGCAAGTATCCTGCAGGGAGCAGCACCGAATATTTTTTTCAGCGACTGTTCCATTGACGGAGAGGATATGGTGAAATTTCTGAAGGATAAAGAATACGACCGTTTTCCGGAAGATATGCGGGAAGTAGCAAGAGAGGCCTATGAGACCTTTTTGCACACAAGAGACGGACAGCTTGCGGATATTATCGTAGACCGGGCAGCACTGGATGCCGTTAAAAAAGCCGGAGAACGGTCAAAAGAAGAGATCGTCCGGCAGTATGCGGAATCCACGGTTGCAGTAGCAGATATCCGGATTGCAGTCCGTGCCTGCAAAACAGGAAAAAGCTCGGACTTCATGAAAAAAGCCATGGCAGAATGTGACACACTGGATAAGGAAAGACTGATCCACGCTGCAGTCAGCGGAATGGATCAGATCATGAGTTATCTGGCAGAAACGAAATACGGGGACGGAGCTCTGGCACTGGCGGAATCGGCTTCCGCTTTTGAGAGATGGTGTGACAACCAGATCATGGAGACCATCCGCCCTCAGCTGTACAATTCATTTTCACTGGGACCGCTGGTAGCCTATGTGCTTGCCCGTGAGAATGAGATCAAGACGGTGCGGATCATTCTCACCGGAAAGCGCAGCGGCCTTCCGGAAGAGTTTATCCGGGAAAGGGCAAGGGAAATGTATGTATAAGATCGCGGTTTTGGGTGATTATAACAGCATTTACGGGTTTGCGGCGCTTGGCCTTGATACCTTTCCGGTGGAGGATCCCACAGAGGGAAAAGAGAAGCTAAACCGTCTGGCAACCGGTGAATATGCGGTTATTTATATTACGGAACAGCTGGCAGCCCAGCTTTCCGCTGAGATCAGTAAATACAGTGAGGCGCTGATGCCGGCGATCATTCAGATACCTGGAATTGCCGGAAATACAGGTGCAGGAATCGAAAATGTAAAGAAATCTGTGGAGACGGCAGTTGGCTCCGATATTCTTTTCAGTAATGAGTGACAAGAAAGCAGGTGATTGGTTCAGATGAGCAGAGGAACCATTAAAAAGGTAGCAGGACCGCTGGTAATTGCCAAAGGTATGCGAGATGCGAATATGTATGACGTGGTTCGTGTAAGCAGCCAGCGTCTGATCGGTGAGATTATTGAGATGCATGAAGATGAGGCTTCCATACAGGTATATGAGGAGACTTCAGGACTTCGCCCGGGAGAACCGGTAGAGTCTATGGAAGTTCCCCTTTCTGTGGAACTGGGACCTGGCCTTATCACAAGTATTTACGATGGAATCCAGCGTCCGCTGGACGACATCATGAAAGTAGCAGGCAGCAACAACCTGAAACGAGGTGTTGAGGTACCTGCGCTGAAGCGGGACAAAAAATGGAATTTCGTCCCGGTTGCGAAAGTGGGAGATGAGCTGGAAGGTGGCGATGTTCTCGGAACCGTTCAGGAGACTATCGTTGTTACACAGAAGATCATGGTACCACCCAATATGAAGGGCACTCTGAAAGAAATCAGATCCGGTGAGTTCACCGTGGACGAGACCGTTGCAGTTCTTTCCACAGCAGATGGAGATAAAGAACTGACACTGATGCAGCACTGGCCGGTACGACGTGGCCGTCCATATAAGAAAAAACTTCCGCCGGCCAAACCTCTGGTAACCGGTCAGCGTGTTATTGACACCATGTTCCCAATCGCTAAGGGTGGTGTGGCAGCAGTTCCTGGCCCGTTCGGAAGCGGCAAGACCGTTATCCAGCATCAGCTTGCAAAATGGGCAGAGGCAGATATCGTAGTTTATATCGGCTGCGGTGAGCGTGGAAATGAGATGACAGATGTTCTGAACGAGTTCCCGGAGCTGAAAGACCCGAAAACAGGCCAGTCTCTGATGGAGCGTACCGTTCTGATCGCAAACACCTCAGACATGCCTGTTGCGGCACGTGAGGCTTCTATTTATACGGGTATTACCATTGCGGAGTATTTCCGTGATATGGGATACTCCGTAGCATTGATGGCAGATTCCACTTCCAGATGGGCAGAGGCTCTCCGTGAGATGTCCGGACGACTGGAGGAGATGCCAGGTGAGGAAGGTTATCCTGCATATCTTGGTTCCCGTCTTGCACAGTTCTATGAGCGTGCCGGACATGTGATCTGCAGTGGAAAAGACGGAAGGGAGGGTGCCCTGACAGCAATCGGCGCCGTATCTCCTCCAGGTGGTGATATCTCTGAGCCGGTTTCCCAGGCGACACTTCGAATCGTAAAGGTATTCTGGGGACTGGACGCAAACCTTGCATATAAACGTCATTTCCCGGCGATCAACTGGCTGACCAGCTATTCTCTGTATCTGGACAGCGTTGGCGGATGGTTTGACGAAAATGTGGCCAATGACTGGATGAAGCTCCGCCAGAGAATGATGACCCTTCTTCAGGAAGAGGCAGAGTTGGAAGAAATCGTAAAGATGGTAGGTATGGATGCGCTTTCTCCGGGTGACCGCCTGAAAATGGAAGCAGCCCGTTCCATCCGAGAGGATTTCCTCCACCAGAACTCTTTCCACGAGATCGACACCTACACATCTCTGGAAAAACAGCACAATATGATGCGTTTGGTACTTGCATTTTATGATGCGGGTCTGGATGCGCT
>ERZ791872.2217-NODE-2217-length-9021-cov-4.873411_pt1 | contig 9021 bp, 6 predicted proteins | sample MGYA00510279_ERZ791872 | MGnify/ENA primary metagenome ERZ791872 (study PRJEB30046, sample SAMN00792103) | human gut metagenome | study: EMG produced TPA metagenomics assembly of the A metagenome-wide association study of gut microbiota in type 2... | reverse complement strand
CCTGTTATCTCATGACGGAGGGCGGACATTTGCGACGATCCTTAACACGCTGGACAGACTGGGGTATGGCGTGGAATGGCAATGTCTTAACAGCAAAGATTTCGGCGTTCCCCAGTCTAGAAACCGCGTGTACATTGTCGGATATCTTGATGAGCGATGTTTGACCGCCTTGGACGAATCGAAAGCGAAACACCCTTTGTGCTGGAATGGTTCGTCCAGCATGGAATCGAAATGTGGAGTACCCACGAGGGGCAACAGAAAATCGAGACACACGGCGATAAGTTGATGAACTACATCCGCTTTTGGCAGGCGGCAGGGGAGTCGGAGAAAACATCCATCCGAACCCGCGATAGGATTCGCCAAATCGTGTCCAGCGGTCACTATACAGGTGGTTTTGTGTGCTATGGCTATCAGCTGGCAGACCAAGGCAGACGGAACAAGCGAGATAAACCGGTCATGGATTTAATTGTCAACGAGGAAGAAGCTGCTTGGGTTCGTGAACTGTTTTACAAGGTGGTTCACGAAGGAGCCAGCGGATATGCGCTGGCCGAGATGTTGAACAACAGGGGATTACGAACCCGCGCCGGGGCAAAATTCCAATCGAGCAACATACTCCGCATTATTCGCCACGAGGGGGCTAGAGATATAATAGGGTCAACCAAGAGAAACTACGATAACTAAAGGGTTTTCAAGGCTTGAGTTGTCCTTCAAAAGTTTTATTTGTTGAAAAGACTGCAAGATACGGAAAATCCGGGGTTATATGTAGGAGGCTTTTTGGAAAGCTCTGTTTTGACCCACAAAAAGGAGCAACAAATAAAAAATGAAGGAGAGTTCAAGCCTACGGTGGATTGCCTTTTGTGCGACCCGCCGTGGGCTTGTTTGCTGTTTTATCAAATAAAAAATTAGTGAGGGAGAACAGAACTATGAGAAACTATAAAATCGCTGTGGCCGGCACGGGATACGTCGGGCTTTCGCTGGGAGTGCTGCTGAGTCAGCATCATCAGGTAGTTGCAGTCGATATTGTGCAGGCTAAGGTCGATATGATTAACAATAAGAAATCCCCGATTCAGGATGACTATATTGAAAAATATCTGGCAGAAAAGGATCTGAATCTGACTGCAACCTTGGATGCGAAGGCTGCATACTCGGATGCGGATTTTGTTGTAATCGCGGCTCCTACTAACTATGATAGCAAGACCCAGCACTTTGATACGTCTGCGGTTGAAGCTGTAATTAAGCTGGTCATGGAATATAACCCGAACGCCATCATGGTTATTAAGTCCACAATCCCTGTGGGCTACACTGCTTCTGTTCGTGAAAAGTTCAATAGCAAGAATATCATTTTCAGCCCGGAATTCCTGCGTGAATCCAAGGCTCTCTATGACAACTTGTATCCTTCCCGCATCATCGTTGGAACTGACCTGAACGATGAGCGTCTGGTAGAAGCTGCTCATGAGTTTGCCGGTCTGTTGCAGGAAGGTGCTATCAAGGAGAACATCGACACGCTGTTTATGGGCTTCACCGAAGCAGAGGCAGTTAAGCTGTTTGCCAATACATATCTTGCCCTGCGTGTGGCTTACTTCAACGAGCTGGACACCTATGCAGAGAGCAAGGGCCTTAACACTCAGCAGATCATCGACGGAGTCTGCCTCGATCCTCGCATCGGCAGCCACTACAATAACCCGTCTTTTGGTTACGGCGGCTACTGCCTGCCCAAGGATACGAAGCAGCTGCTGGCTAACTATGCCGATGTACCAGAGAACCTGATCGAGGCTATTGTCGAGAGTAACAGAACTCGTAAAGACTTCATCGCCGACCGCGTCCTAAAGCTGGCTGGTTATTATGGTTATGACGAGGATAACGAGTACGACAAGGAACAGGAAAAATCTGTGACCATCGGTGTGTACCGTTTGACCATGAAGAGCAACAGCGATAACTTCCGCCAGAGTTCTATTCAGGGCGTTATGAAGCGCATCAAGGCCAAGGGCGCAACGGTAATCATTTACGAGCCGACTTTGAAAGACGGAGAGACTTTCTTTGGATCAGTAGTGGTTAATGATCTGGCTAAGTTCAAGGAAATGAGCCACGCCATCATCGCAAACCGCTATGACAAGAGCTTGGATGATGTGAAGGATAAGGTTTATACACGCGATATTTTCCAGAGAGATTAATAAATGTGGGTTAGTAGAGAGATGGATGAAAAGAAAAACGTGAAGATATGTTTTGCGGCATCATCAGGCGGACATTATGAGCAGCTCATGATGTTAAAACCACTGATGGAGAAATATGATAGCTTTGTCATTACTGAGAAGACAGATTATAGCGCAGAAGCAAAAGGCGAAAAAACATATTATATGAAACAGGTCAATCGCCGAGAAAAAGATTTTATCTGGCGGATGATTCAAAATGCCTGGAAGTCTATCGGCATTTATAGAAAAGAAAAACCCGATGTAGTTATCTGCACAGGAGTTCTTGCAATGATACCGATTTGCTTGATTTCTAAATTTATGGGCAAGAAACTGATCTACATAGAATCTTTTGCGAAAGTTACTTCCCCTACCGAAACCGGAAAATTGCTCTACAAGTTTGCGGATGGTGTCGTATTCGTCCATGTTATCACGCTTGGCAGCGATGGCAGGGCGCGAGGTAGGATCGCTCATTTCGATGGTGCTGCGGGATTTCTTGTCCATCCAGTTCAGATCGGCCTTGGTGTACGGAACTTCCGGCTGAATCTCAAAAATGTCTGCACCGATAGCATCGGCAAGATTTTCAGCAACCTTTGCGGTAACGCCGCTGGCGGAGAAGTAAGCAACAAGTCGTTTGCTCATGACAAATGCACTTCCTTTGATTGATTTTCATGGTTTAAGTATAGCACGTTGAATAGGGAGCATCAAGTAAGGCTGAGTGGACGAATGTGCTAATATTGCAAATGAAATAAGCACAAAAGAAAATTTGCGTTGACTTTCGTGCTTATTTAGAATACAATATAAGCACGAAGGTGAGGTGACGCTTATGATGAACATGAACAATTTGGCTCAAACACATGAGATTTTAACACCACAGCTTGCAACAAAAGTAGGTTTAACGAAATTTGAGTTTTATAAATATGTAAAGGCCAATGAATACGAGCAAGTCGGACATGGCGTATACGCAGCAAAAGATACTTGGATTGACGAATTAGAAATGCTGCACCGCCGCTGCCCGATGGGAGTGTTTTCTCATGATGAAGCATTCTATTATTATGGGCTGACAGATCGGGAACCGCTTGTTCATACACTCACGATTTATAGTGGATATAATGTTCACCGCTTGAAAGAGGATGGCTATAAGGTTTATACAGTAAAAAAGGAACTTGTTGACGTTGGCAAGCAAATCGTAAAAAGCAATCAGGGAAATGAAATTCCTATGTACGATTTGGAACGGACAATTTGCGACTTGGTGCGGAGTAGAAGTTCTATAGAAGTACAGGATTTCAATGCAGTATTAAAAGCGTATGTCGGGAGAAAAGATAAGGACCTTAATAAACTGATGAAGTATGCAAAGCTATTTCGAGTGGATAAGATCATCCGAAATTATATGGAGGTACTACTGTAAATGGGATTTACACCTGAACAGATAAAAGGGCGTATCAAGAGCGTTGCAAAACAGAACAATGCGGACGCAAGGACACTCATGCGAATCTATATGATGGAGCGTTTTCTGGAAAGACTGGCACAATCAGAATATCGGGATAACTTCATTATCAAAGGCGGAATACTGGTTACGGCAATGATTGGTGTTGCGCACCGTTCCACGATGGACATAGACACCAGCATGAAGAATCTAAATCTATCTGCGGAGGATGCCTTGCGAGTTGTCAATCAGGTCAAAGATATTGACCTTGACGATGGTGTTTCTTTTGATGTTAAAGACGTTTCCAATATCATGGATGAAATGGAGTATCCGGGAATCCGCGTTACCATGAATGCCAATGTGGGAAGATTGATTACGCCCTTGAAAATTGATATTTCCACGGGCGACGTGATTACCCCACGGGCAATCGAGTTCAATTATGATCTCTTGCTGGAAGATCGTTCTATCAGTCTATGGTCGTATAATTTGGAAACTATATTAGCCGAGAAGTTGCAGACAGTTTTGGCGAGGGGCATCTTAAACACCCGAATGAGAGATTTTTACGATATACGGATGCTGCTTGATACATACGAAGATAAAGTCAATAAGGTTGTTTTGAAGGATGCTTTTGCGGCAACTTGTAACAAGAGAGGAACAGATCATCTGCAGGAGCAGGCCGAGGAGATTATCAAAATTATTGAAGCAGATGAACAGCTTCAAGTGCTGTGGAGAGCATATCAGAAGAAATACTCGTATGCAGCAGAAATTGATTATGCCAGTGTGATAAACGGCGTAAGAAAATTGATGAATTGGATTCGATAAGTAACTATTGAAAATAGAATAGCGAGTAAAGCCCTACAAGGCTCAGAGCGGTTCAAAACCGACTGAAAGCCTTGTAGGGCTTATTTTTTTGCGATTTTTCTAAAAATTTTTCGCCCCTATCTTGACATCAGGGGGATATACAGGTTACATCATTACGAAAAACGCCCGCTCGGAATACATCTCGGAATTGCAGATCATCGACCAAGAAACATTCGAGAAAGCCAATGACATTATCAGCCGACGCAGTGCAAAGACAGCGCAAGACAGGCGAATCGCCCATACCAGCCAGAACCCAACGCTGCTGGCGGGTATCGTTTACTGCGCCCACTGTGGAGCGAAGATGTCCGGTTTTATGCACACAGACCGCTACAAGCTGGCGGATGGTAGCATTCGGGAGAAAGTACAATCAAAGTACAATTGCTTTCAGCGGGGACAGAAGAATAAAGGGGGGAGAGATTGCGACGGACAGGCATTATATCTTGCTGAGCGGGTAGATGCTATCGTTCTGCAGGCAGTATCAAAGATATTTGAGCAGATTAGAGATACACCGTACTCAAGGATGGCAGAAAACCGAATAAGGCAGGAATCAAATCTACAAAAATCTAAACGTGCTTCGGTAGAAAAGAAAATTAAAACTGCACAGCATGCTTTGGAACGCTTTGAGGGTGAAATTCTAAAGTGTCTTGATGGAACAAGCAATTTTACCGAGGACATGATTGCCAAGCAAATTCGTCGATACCAGCAGGAACTGGACGATGCCAAGGCCAGAGTACGCGGAACTTCAAAATGCCCGATTAAACGAAGCGGCTGAGATTCGGAAGCTGCATACTTACTACGATGACTTTAGAGGTTGGGCAGAAGAATTTGATGCTGCCTCGCTGGAAATGAAGCGGATGATACTGAGCCATCTGATTGATAGGGTAGAGGTCGGAAGAAAATACCAAGTCACTATAAAACTGAACATGGAATATCAGCAGCTTTTAGATGATACAGTAGAAGCAATTTGTGAGAAAGGACTTGAAACACAAAGAAAATAGCAGTGGAGGCTGAGTGGCATCCACTGCTATTTTCTTTAATGTGAAAGTTAACAGTTGTTTGATTTTCGAATGGGCAACAGCCTGATTGGAGAAGGTTTAGAAGAGACTGCTCACTATGAATGGTACGGATAATGCCAGTTTTGATTGGAAATAATGGCTGGGTTTAATTAGGAGATACAGAGTAATATTGTTCTAAGAAGTTAGAATGCAGCTTGTGGTTAATTAACCATGAAGATACAGTTTCTGGAGTTAATCCAGCTATATCGTAATCTTTGAACTCTAGGGAGAATGCTTCAATATTGCTTTTTAGCAGGCTAAGTTGAGATGTAGAAATTATCTTTGTATTATGAGTTAAATAAGCGTCGTCATCAAGGTGGGTCGTTGGAATGATTAAATAGCTGGTATATTGATGACCGGGGTATTCGGTTTCAAACCACCCACAGTGTTGATCCATTTGTCCAGCCTCGCTTTTGTGAATGCCCGTTCGATCAGAAGAAACGTTACTTTTACATTCGATAAGCATATAATTCTGATGGTCATCACACCACAAATTATCAGGCCCCTGTCGAAAAGATTTGTCCGGGCGTTGAGATTGAAACCCTAATAGCTTGCCAATTTCTTCAACAGCATGTTCGAATTTGTTGGCGGGCTGACTGAAAGATAGCTGCGACAAAATGTCGCGCAAAGATAATTGGAAATCTATGAAGTTTGGAAATTTGGAAACATAGTTAATTATGGAATTGGCGCGTTTCTCACTAAAAGTAGTGGACAATTTTTTGTAAGGTAATACTTCAGTGGGTTTTAATAGTTCGTTGTTTTTAGAAAAGGCAGTGTGCTGTAGTTCGGCAGAAGTTGATTTGTGGAAGAAGTGCTGGTACTTGGCAAGTAATTGCATATACCAGTATTTGTCCTCCCCAATGGTGGGCATATCAACAATTTTTTGAATGTGTAGACATGCGTCCTCGTAGTTGCCGGACACTGCGCAGTCGTACGCAAGACGTTCTTCAAGAAGAACAGTATAAATGCTACTACGATTTTCACTGGATTCACAAATTTCATCCATTTTTTCATTATAGTAATCTTTCCAGTCAGAATCACGATCAATGCATTGATTGATAGTTTCCATTAGGCTTGAAAGCTCATCAGAAGAATTGTCGCTGTCCATATTGGCAATCTCAAAACCGATATCTAGTTGTTTTTGGGTTTGAGGGGAGAAAAAGTTCTTATTTGTGCTGGAACGAATAAATTTTATAAGATCATCGCCTAAAAGAATGATTACACTATAATCCTTTTCACCGCGAACACTTCGCCCAAGACCTTGTTCGATTTTCTGAGCAATTTTGATTTTTGCAATATCGCTATTGCTTCGGCATAATTCTTCGTAATTGTCGGCAAGGTTATCTGCGTAGGGAAGAGAATCGATAATTAGAATGCGGCATGATTCATCAGGAAGATCTATACCATCATACCGATTTGCAAAAACAATATTACGACGATGACTAGAAACAATATCAGGAGAAGCCCTAACAAAGTCTATAACAGTCGAGTACATGTTAGGTGTACCCTTATTTGCAAGTATGGCACCGTAAGATGTATATTTGCTAGCTTTCTCAAAACTTGGTACAAGGACAGCTAAGCCATATTTTTCGTGTGATGAGGTTAAAAGCAAATTTTCGATTTCTTTCTGCTTTATATTCTTGCAAATCATAGAGGGAATTAAAATCATCTTTTCGCCAGACCAACGGTAATTTGAATCGATAAGGGGATTCTCTATAGCAGAAATAGATAGATCTAATCCTTTGACAAATAGCGTGTCCTCTTGCGTGGTTGCTGACATTAACACACGATGAGATGCAGTGTGGAAAATTCCAAATGACTTTATTGGAATGCACTCTGGAGAAATCTCTATCGCATTACTGGAAACATAGGCTCGACAAAGTGGAATTTGATCCCTAATAAGCGGCCAAGCAAATTTGATAGAAGAATCCTGAGTGCGCGTTGAAAGAAGCTGTATCACGGCCTCACCTTTATCATGCCAGGCCCAGTAGGGAATGGCGTGCGAATCGGAATCGTGCCCATTTAAAATATCTTGGTAAGTTCCTTCCCCTTGTTGTTTCAAATCATCTACAAACAGGGAGAGGAGAGTGTTGTATAGGGAGTCCTTTTTCTCTATACGGATTGTGCAAGAGGATAAAATTGAATCCATACAAGCATGAGAGTCATCAAGAATTATGCAACCAACATGGAATGAACGCCCACCAATTCCAAAAAGAGAGAGACCGTTGAATATTTTTTGCACATAGGTGATGAGAATTTTTTGACTGTTTAAAAATTCTTGGGGAATTTCGCGTTCATTGGTTCCGAGATGGCAAAAGGGAATGCCGAACTTTTCGGCGTCGGCGCATGCTTGTTGCATTAGATAAATATTGGGACATACATAAACGACAGGACCACTGTTACTATTAAGATAAGAAAGACCAATAAGAAGACCAATAAGAGTTTTGCCTGAGCCAGTGGGAAGTTTGATTATGATGTCTCTGTCTTGGCGTCGATTGCTATACCATTCGGTTAAAATGCGGTCTTGAGTGGGACGAAGAGGCCCAGCTTCACTTTTTCGATCCAAAGATTCATAGATTTTTGAAGGAACGGTTTGCTTTTGCGAAATGGTAGCTTTTTTGTATTTGGAAAAGTTTGCCATACGAGACCTCCTTAAAAGAAATACTGTTTGGTGAAAATTGAGATATGCGAAAGACGTTGACAAATTAATTATAGATGCATTAAAAGAAAAGGTCAATGATTTGTGTAAGAATGGTGGAGTGACAGCGCTATTGCAAAAAGTAAAGAAACAGCGTATAATAAAGGCAAGGAAAGGGGGCGCTTATCCCATGCAGCAGGAAGAAAATTATCTGGCGCAAAGCATATCCCAAGTGGACGCGGATGCCCGCTACGATGAAGGCGTTAAGCGTCTGCTTGCCAACAAAAGCATTCTGGCCGTTATTATGAAGGAATGCGTTCCGGAATATCGCGGCTGTACGGTGTGGGAGATTGCGGAAAAGTATATCGAGGGTGAACCGCAGATTGGTGCTGTCGGCGTGGATGCCGACGAAACCAACCGAAGTGTATCGGCCACGATCCATGGCACGAACACGGAAGATGTGACGCTGACCGAAGGTACAATTCGCTATGATGTCCGTTTTTATGCCACCGCACCGAGCGAGGATGGCCTGATTGGTCTGATTCTGAATGTGGAGGCACAGAACCGCTATAATGCGGGGTATCCGTTGCTGAAACGAGCAATTTACTATTGCAGCCGCATGATTTCGGCGCAGTATGGCACGGAGTTTACCAAAGGTGAGTACGGCAAAATCAAAAAAGTGTACTCGATTTGGGTATGTATGAACCCGCCGAAGAACCGCAGAAACACCATTACGCAGTATTCCATACAGGAAAAGCATATTATTGGTGAGGCGGTTGAGCAGATCAGGAACTACGACCTTATGAGCGCCGTGATGATTTGCTTGGGCGATGAGGATGACAAAAACTATGGCGG
>ERZ791872.2216-NODE-2216-length-9022-cov-7.986841_pt1 | contig 9022 bp, 7 predicted proteins | sample MGYA00510279_ERZ791872 | MGnify/ENA primary metagenome ERZ791872 (study PRJEB30046, sample SAMN00792103) | human gut metagenome | study: EMG produced TPA metagenomics assembly of the A metagenome-wide association study of gut microbiota in type 2... | reverse complement strand
GTTCCGTGTCATTGCCATTCCAAGGCACGTAGAACATGTCCTTCTGCGGAACGAACCGGAAGGTGTAGGTCGTGTCTGCTTTCTGCTGCGCAATGACAGGAAAAGTTACCGTCATCAGCCACAGAAACAGGGTAAGAAAAGTGATTTTTCTGCTCATATAAACTTGAATTTATTATCTTTGTCTTCTCCAAAGGTAATAAATGCCAAAAATATTACAAAAACTTTTTCTGTTGAAATACTGCGTTTTATAAAAATTGTCGTTTGAGCACTTTTCAAATTGTCGTTTGAGCACTTTTTTTTGTCGAATTAGCACTTTTTTGTCGCTTGAGCACTTTTTGAAAATGGGCTTCTGAGACCTTTTTCATCGGCTTTTTACCACACAAATTATTCCAGATTTGCTTTTTTCCACTTGCCAGGCGTACATCCTTCCTTCTCTGTAAATGATTTGATAAAGTTACTGCGGGAAAGAAAACCGGAAGACTCAGCCAGCTTCTGTATATTGATTTCCGGATGCTCCTTCAGTATGTTTTTCGCATACTCCAACCGGAGACCGGTTATCCATTCGCGGAATGTCATTTTATACGTAGTCTTGATATAAGCGGAAAGATAGGTACGGTTCGTATGAAGTATTTCGGACAGTTCTTTTATGGTAAGTCCCTGCTGGACATAGCCGTCTGTCTTTATCCAGTTGGCCACTTTCTCTATAATTTCTGTATAGGACACTGGAACTTCTTTCTCAGAAACTATTTCAGGTTCTGTTTCCGTATCTGTCAGAAGTTCTTCTTCAGATTGTATATCCTGCTCAAAAGCATTTTCCACCTGTTCATAGAACAGCAGGTAGTTCTGATAGCTGTAGAAAAGATAGCTGTAGAACGGTATTGACGACAAAATCCAGATAAAAACATATTTGTCTGGCAGAAATGTCAGCAATCCGCATCCGACACCGAAGATAACAGCCCAATAAGTGAATATGGAAAGCCATTCGATATATGTGCCTATATCATCCGCCTGAGTTTCATTGAAAATCCGAATGGCTCTACGATATGCAATTATGACTCTGCGAGCTAAAACGACTCCAAAAACGATTAACCAGACAGCTAAAGCAAATAAAGAGATTTTTTGCATGATTCCGCTTGGCAACAGGAACAACACAACTCCGGAAAGAGTTGAGAATATAATCCATAAAATGATATGTGTCCACACACGCCGTTTGGTAATGTAAAAACAATCAAGCAACATTATCAATGCCGAACTGAACAGAGAATAGCACAGGAAGTATGTGGACATGTTCATCAATATGGAAGAATCCGCATTTTTGAATCGGATACCAAAGAAGAAATGTACCGAATAATTTGCCGAAAGCAGCAGCATAGCTATACCCATAATCTGTCGGGAGCGGAGATAATTCTTGAAAATTTTCTTTTCAGGAGTCTTTGCAAACAAAAAATAAAAGCCGAAGAATAACATCAACGGCAGTGCGGCACAAAGTGAAAAACTGTATATAGATGGTTCCATTGTTATGCTTATTTGATTTTGATACAAAGTTACGTCTTTTTCTTCACAAATAGACACATAATCTATGATTTAACGTTATAGATTCGGTCATATTAGATTGAATAAATTATTAGAATTAAAGCCAGTGGTGAAAAATTCAACCACTGGCTTTTTCTGTCAAGACTTCGATATTAAAGTTTTACACCTTTGGATTCCGATAAACCGGGTCTCCCTATAATTAAATGACTGCGTACAAAGTCCACGTGCGGGCTTTCCGGCTGTTGTTCCGTCTGTTTTTTCTCGTTGCCTTGCCGGTTCTCTTCCGTGTTTTCCTGCTCCGGAGGAGCCAGCTCAAGCTGTATCTTGCGGTCCAGTGCGGCGAGTTCGGACTTAAGCTGTTTCAGCTCGTCCTCCTTCTTCCACACCTTGCCCGCTATCTCCTGCAACTGCGGAATCTCCTTTTCCAGCACTTCGTTCTTAGACTTGTACTGGTCGATGATGGTCGGAATCCTCTCCAATGCGTTCAGAAAGTTTCGTGCGGCAGCAATCGGGTCTGCCATCGCCAGATGCCCGTTGTTGTAGGTGTACTTGTAGTTCCCCTCCACCACGAAGCGGTTGTCGGTGAACTCCAGACCTTCTTTGAGTGTCCTCTCGCTGACCACCTTTATCGGAAAGCCGTAAAGTTCCCCGACAGCCTTGTACAGTCCACCAGTCGTGGCGTTCTTGGCGATTTCCTGCAAACGCTTACCGATGACCTTCTCATCCGTTGAATCCACGCCGTCCACCTTAACAAGATTAAGGCGGCTGCTTTCCTTATCAGTCTGCACAACGGAAAGAAAACGGTTCCAGTCTTCCGTCATGGCTTCGATGAAAGCAGTGTTGTTGCGCAGTTCTCCCGTCTTGGATTCCAGCTTGAACTCCGAATCGCGCTTGCCCTTGTTGAACGATTTGCGTTCCCCTTCGAGCGAGGCGATACGCTTCTCTAATTTCGCCTTATCCAAAAGGTCGGTATTGCCGGAGAGCAACGCCATATACTCCGAGAAGTTCATACCCGATTTTTCGTCCATTGCTCCCTCGTCGATGGTACGTGCGCCCATCGCTCCGCTTTTGAGCTGCGATATGAACGTCTGCTTGCAGTGCAGCAGATTGAACTTGTAGCTGTCCAGCGACTTTTCCACCGCGTAGATGATGACATCCACGTTGTTCTCGGCAAAATGCTTGGCAATCTCGTTCCCGGCTCTAACACCCCGTCCGTCACGCTGTTGCAGGTCGGACGGTCGATCGGGTAGGTCAAGGGCATTACTGCCCTCTTCCCCCCTCAGAACCGTACGTGAGGGTTTCCCCTCATACGGCTCAAGCTTTTCAAAGTCTCTGTTCGTGTGCAGAGACCGGCTCATCCTACTTCTTGTTTCCATTGTTTTTTACGGGATAATTTGAAACATTCATCATGAACCAACATATTGCATTTCCGTCCGTCTTGTACAGTCGGCATTACATTCCATGCCTTATGCGTGTCAATCGGTTCACCACATATCGGACATTTCCGACCTTGCTTTTCCCATAGGTAAAGCAGGGATTTACGTCCTTTCAGCGTCACAAGCATCTTTGACTTCATTCTTTTATTGAAGTACAGGCGGCAGTCTGCGTCAAACGGATTCATGTCCCCCTTTATCTGCGTATATTGCAGAAAAGGAAACGAAGATGCCAGTTTCAACAAGGTAAGTTGGTCTTCTTTGCCGTTTGATTTCTTGAACTTAGCCGCAAAAGTCCAGCTGTTCCCTCGGATATTGTGCCAATAGCGGTCTTTTATCCACCGTTTCCCTTTCTTGGAATGACGGCGTTTAGCCCATTGCCACAAGGCGAGAAATATCTGATGGTCGATTCTGTGAAAAGAATCACGTGTCGCCCCATGCTGATAATATGCTCCCCATCCTCGAATTTTAGCATTCAACATCCTGATTAATGATTCCTGCTTGCAACCCTTATGACCTTTTGTCACCTTACGGATATTCTCCATAAAACGTTTTTCGGCTTTCTTGGTCGGCTTGGTCAATATTTCATTGCCGAATTTGCGGATGTTGAAACCGAGAAAATCGAAGCCGTCATGGATATTGGTTATCACCGTCTTTTCTTCTGATAAGGTCAGACCTCTTTCAGACATAAAGTCGGCTACCAATGGCTTGATTTCCTTTTCAAGTGTTTCACGGTTCTCGCAGGTAATTATAAAGTCATCAGCGTAACGGACAAGATTCACCATTGGCGAATATAACTTACCTTTGATTCTAACTCGTTTATATTTCTCTGCAAGGACTTTCTGCAATCCGTCCAATGTCATATTGGCAAGCGTGGGAGAGATAATGCCACCTTGTGGCGTTCCCTCCTCTGTCGGGAACATCTGTTTGTTGAAGATATAGCCGCATTTCAACCATTTTCGGAGTATTGCCTTGTCCATAGGGATGTTGGCAAGCAGCCATTCATGGCTGATATGGTCGAAGCACCCCTTTATGTCACCCTCCAGAATCCATTCGGGAGAATAGCCTTTTCGGAGAATGTTATGGCATTGCATTACCGCGTCCATACAGCGGCGTTCCTTGCGGAAACCGTATGAACGTGAGTCGGCTGTTGTTTCCGACACTGGTTCTAATGCCATAAGGTAGAGTGCTTGCATGGCTCTGTCTTTCATTGTCGGTATTCCCAACGGTCGCAGTTTGCCATTACTCTTTTTGATGTGGACTCTTCTCAATGGCTTCGGCTGGTAGCCTCTGCGTTTGAGTTCGCTTATCGCTTGTGTTTTTGCTTCGGGTTTCTCCCATGTTTCCATGTCCACTCCGGGGGTGTTGCCACCTCCGTTAGAAGTAACTCTCTTTACGGCTAAGGCTTTTGCGTAAAAAGAGTGGGTCAGCGTCCACTGCAAGGCTTTCACCTTGTTGTATCTGCCTTCCTTCTGAGCCTTTACAATTCGTGCTTGTAGCTTTCTGACAGCCAACTCCGCTTTAGTCCAGTCTATTCTGTCCCAAAGTGTTTGTTGATTGTCAGCAGGCGCACACGATGTCTTGTTTTCGTTCATTTGCTTTCCTCCTTTTGAAAGTTCTAAAAGTTAATTGTAAAGAATCACCATTTGACAACATTCGGTTTGATTGCCTACCTAATGTCGTCACAGAAGTCTGCCCACTTTCGTGTCGGATGATGTCGCCCACATCAGCCCGTGATGTCGGTTCAATCCGTATCCGCTCCATTACAGAACGGCGTTCGCTTTTTCTGTTATCTTATACCTGCACACCATTCGGCTTTCATTGCTGTCAGCTTACCTGTCATTTTTACATGACAGGAGATAATACAGGCTTACCATGTTCCACATAGATAACTAACGGATAGGTTAGGTTCTGTCTCATCCTCCGGCGGTGCTTATATCCGTGTAATCCTACCATGGAGAGGATTAACCGACCGCTTCCCTTTTGGGTAGAGTGTGCCAGTATCTTACACTCTTTCGTGACATTACGAAGTTTACTAACAGTTCGCTTGCGCTAACCATACTATCCAGCCTCGCCACTCTACGGTATGATACTAACCGTACTTGACTTCCCCTCACGGTTCTGTCTTGTCTTGCGAAAGTGTACTTCGTCCCGACCGCTTAATACAACATTAAGGTGCATCGGTCGGTAGGCTACCGCTGACGGAACAGCGGGTTAAAGCTGATACCCGTAAGTATCATTCCAACAATTATCTATGCGACTTCATGTCGCACCCACGGTGTATCAAGGTGATGGATGGCGACACATCTTTTCTGCGCATTCACGCCCGTTCCGAGCATACTTGTGGAGCCGAACAGCACGCGTACCGTCCCGGCGTTCATGGCATCTATCACCGCCTTACGAGCCTTATCCGTCTTACACTCCTGAATGAAGCGCACCTCACTTGCCGGTATGCCGTAATCCTCCACCAACTTGCGTTTTATCTCGCTGTACACGTTCCATCCTTCCCCCGGCTGGTATGTCCCCAAGTCGGAGAATACGAACTGCGTACCCTTGTGCGCCTCGTACTTGTGGTAATACTCTGCAATCATCTTGGCACAATGGCTTGCCTTGTTGTCGGGATGGTCCTCGTAGTTCGGGTCTATCATGCGCATATCAAGAGCCATCTTTCTCGCGTAGTCGGTGGCGATGAGCATCTTCGCCTTTTCCTCCGTTTCCGACAGGGGTAACCTGCCAAGCAGAGTGGCATCGCCGGTTTTGGCAAACTGCATCAGCTTCTGTATGAAGTCCTCCTGCTCCGGCGTGGGCGGTATGTGGTGCAGTATCTCATTCTTGTTTGGTCTGTCCACACCTACATCCTCCGCCGTGCGGTAGTCGGTAATCTCGTTGTAGAAGGCGGCAAGCTCCGGCACCTTGATGAAATAGCGAAAACGCTCCTTCTGAACGATATTGTTCGTTACGTTGAACTCAAAATCGGTCGTCTTTTTGGCGAAGATGGCAGCCCAAGCATCGAAACAGCGGATGTCCTGCCGTTCCAGTTCGTTGGGGCGCAGGTATTTGAAGAGCAGGTACAGTTCCGTCAGACTGTTGGAAATGGTCGTGCCCGAAAGGAACGTAGCCCCCAAGTCCTTGCCCGTGCGTTCCTGTATGGTACGGATGGCAAAGAGCATATTCAGGGCCTTCTGGCTTCCTTCCGAGTTTCCCAATCCCGCCACACGGTCATGACGGGTGTTGAAAGTCAAGTTCTTGAACTGGTGACTCAAATCCAAAATTTCGGATTTGAGCCATTATCAGAACTTTTAGGAATTTCCGATAAAATTATTCAATTGTTTAGCAATCATTTGTTTTGAGTCTTAATCAGTTCTGATTATATTCCGTCTATAATTGTAGAATAACATTCAAACAAGATGCGATTATGGACATATTTAATCTGAATGAAAAAGTCAAAGGGCTTGTTTCTTATTTACAAGACACAGGTTATTCAGCCATGTACATAGACTATGTGAAGAAAATGGCTGAATGGTTATCGGGCAATTCCGAACATTACAAATGGAAGAGTCTCACCGATGTTGAACCGACACTAAAAGAATTGTGGTCCAACAAGTATACTTGCAGAAACAAGGTACGCCTGTTACGTGTAATCTGCCAATATATCGAGAATGGATTATTACCCGACGGATGCAAACACTACATCAAACCTCACCATTACGAATTGCTTGGCGAAGAATACAGGAATGTAACGGACATGGCTTTCAACGTGGTAGGCAAACGTTGCAAATCATCAACAAACGTAAAGTATGCGCTATCCTCATTTTTCTTCCATCTGCAAGAAATGGGTGTATGCTCACTTGAGGCAATAACCGAGAATGCAGTATTGGAAGTGTTCTCGCAAGATGGGAAATCCGGGAAAAGCCATTCACTCAGATATTCGGTGGAATATGGACTGAAGGCCTGTTTGCCTCATTATGGTCAATCCGTTGAACGGATAATCGCATATTTGCCATCCATACCAAACAAGCGGAAGAACATCCAGTACCTCACAGGACAAGAATTGGCTGCAATCAAGTACACGCTGGAAAACGACCTCACAATATCCCTGCAAGACAAAGCCATCATAACCTTAGCCATGTATACAGGACTACGAGGGAGCGACATTTCAACACTCACACTCAACTGTTTCGATTGGGAACACGATCTGATAAAAATCACGCAGACAAAAACTGGACAGCCACTTACATTGCCGCTTCGTGCCGTTGTCGGAAACGCTATCTATGATTACTTGCTCAATGAACGTCCCCAATGCCGGGAACCATATGTATTTCTCACTGTGCGTGTGCCACACAGAAGACTCCACACAAGTAACCTTGATGCTATATGTTCAAAAGTCATGTACAAGGCAGGAATAAGACAAGGTGCAAATGAGAGAAAGAGCATACATCTGTTCCGTCACTATGTAGCGACATCTCTGTTGCAGTCAGGTGTGCAGCAACCAGTTATAAGCGCAGCCCTCGGCCATGCGTCACCTAATTCTCTCGACTGCTACCTTAGCGCGGAGTTCAAAAGGCTGAAGGAGTGTTCATTGAGCATAGAGTGTTTTCCCATAGGAAAGGGGGTGTTTGGCGGATGAAAACGATTTCGTTTCTCTCCAAAGTAATAGAAGGATACGTGAAATATCGTAAAGCTTCCGGGCGTGATAGCCATAGCTATGTCAAGAACGTAATACTTTTCGACCATTTTTGTGCAAGGGAATATCCAGAACAGACCGAACTTACCCAAGAAATCGTAGACAGATGGTGCAAGCAACGTTCATCTGAATGCACCAACTCTTGCGTGTCACGTGTTTATCCTGTTTTGGACTTTATCAAATACATGAACAAACGTGGAATGACGAAGATTAACTTGCCACAAGTACCAAGGTCTGTACCAAGGACTTATACGCCACATTCTTTCACACACGGGGAATTGAAACGCTTCTTCGATGTTTGCGATAACATTAAGCCAAGGCATGGCAGGCTTGCCGCTATCCAACGCATGACACTACCGGTGTTCTTCCGCTTACTGTACAGTTCCGGAATGAGAACGACTGAAGCCATTCTGCTGGAATGTAACGATGTAAACTTGGAAAATGGTGTGGTTTCAATTAAACGTGGTAAGGGGTATGACCAACATTATGTCGTTCTCCATGATACAATGTTGGCTCTGATGTGCACTTATGATAAAAAAATATCCAAGTTAGTCCCACACCGTAGGATGTTCTTTCCGACACTGGATGACAAGCCCCACACTCCAGCTTGGGTGACGTATCATTTCCGGGTGTTGTGGCAAAGTTGTAATTCATCCTATGCTATCCCATATGAGCTAAGGCACAACTATGCCATAGAGAACATAAACAGCTGGACACACCAAGGATTTGCCATCCATGACAAATTGTTGGTTCTAAGCAAGAGCATGGGACACCGGCAAATAGAGAGCACGCTGGCTTATTATTCCTTGACCCCAGCGATTTCTGATATAATGGAATATACAGAGAATCAATTATTAAAATTAAAGACAGATGAAAAAGAAGATTAATCCGCAAGCAATGCAGATAGCTGATTATCTGCATGACTGGCTCGAACACTATGTGCCTTCAATCAAGGCATGCAGTCCTCACACAAAGAGAAATTATAAGGTCTCCGTGAAACTCTATGCAGAATTCCTCAGAGTCGTAAAAGGCACTACACCAGAAACATTAAGCGTAGAATGTTTCTGTATGGAATATATAATAGAGTGGATTACTTGGTTAAAGGAAGATAGGGGGTGTAGTCCTGCAACATGTAATGTGAGACTGTCAGCCTTGCGCGTTTTTCTGAAATATTTGTCGTTTAGAGATATATCCTACATGTCTGCTTTCTTACAAGCGGAAAATGTTCCAAATGAGAAAAACTCTAAAAGAAAGGTCACTGGGCTCAGTAAACAGGCTGTTGATGTATTGTTGTCCATACCTAATCAAGGGAGTACTATAGGGATAGTCATTTAATTCCTTCAATTTGAGTTAACCAGCAGACTTTCCCTTA
>ERZ791872.2188-NODE-2188-length-9124-cov-3.510641_pt1 | contig 9124 bp, 9 predicted proteins | sample MGYA00510279_ERZ791872 | MGnify/ENA primary metagenome ERZ791872 (study PRJEB30046, sample SAMN00792103) | human gut metagenome | study: EMG produced TPA metagenomics assembly of the A metagenome-wide association study of gut microbiota in type 2... | reverse complement strand
AGTTGAGCGATTGAGAGCAGAATACTGAGTGCGTGTTTTTGCCTTAGCTTCTGAAATACCAGCGTTTTTTGTGCTGGTGTCGCTCGTCTTCCAAAACCAAGGCTTGCAAATTTTTTAGGTAATCGTTCTCCGCACGCAGTCGCTGCACTTCGGCCAGCAGATCTTCTTCTACCTGCTTCGGCAGCTGCTTTGGCGGACGACCCTTACTGCTGCGGCCACGCCGTTCGACGGCAAAGCCTTCCGGCCCTTCCTCCAAATAAATGCGTTCCCAGCGCTCTATAATTTTATGGTCGTTAAGTCCAAATTCCTGCATTGCTGCATAGATACTCAGATGTTCTTTTTTCATGGTTTCTACAACCATTTTCTTGAACTCCGGCGTATATCGTTTGTTTGGTACTCCTTTTAGCATAGCAAAACACCCCACTTGTTAGATAGTATATCATACTGTCTAACAAATGGGGTGCTGTTCATTTCTACCCGGGATTTTTCATATTTTTTATCCCACGTCGTTTCCAATGGTACACAACCTCTAAATTCTTGCATTCCAGCTTTCGATGTATAACACATTCCAAAACTTTCGTCTATATTGATTCTACATTGATTTCTGATGGTGAACGCAATTCATATATAAAAATACTGCTGGAAGCCATCGAGTTACCTCCTTTAAAAATATTATCAGAATCTACAATTAATTTAATTTTACGACTATATAGAAAAGTTATCAATGTCATAGTAGGCAAAAGTTGTCATCAAAATGAAAAAGGACAGGCGACAGGCAAACCTGCCGCCCTCGTCTTACTTTGCCACCAGCTCGGAGAGCTCTTGCAGCACCTTTGACGCCTCGCCCCACAGCTTTTCATAGTCCCGCTTCAATCCGTCGATTTTCTCCGGATACACGCCATAAGTATTGCAGACAACTATTTAATCAAAATTTTAAACCGACACCCATTTTGCAACACCCTATTTCACCCCTTCTGATCTGGCTTGTGCACTCCAAAAAGATTTACCACAACATCAACAATTACAGGCGCTATCACAAATCCCAGCTTCTGTAATGTTGGCACTGCTTCGTCGAGAGATATTATACCCAAAAAACTCATTGCAATGAGTACACTACCCGAAAGTACTGCAAGTGCCCTGTAGTTCAGCATTCGCTTTAGCAACCTTGTCAGTCTTTGTCCATCCCAATAGCGCTCAATGCGTTTCTGAATAAATTCTTCCTGCAAGCGGACATCCTCACAAAGCATCAGATAATGGCATTCCTGCACCAATTTATCTTCCATTTCCTTCAATGCATCATCTTTTGCAAGCTCCGCAACATCCTTGATTTTGTATGATTCATCCTCAGATTTTTCATTAAATTTACCGTTCCATGCGTCAAACTTTTCTTTCAGTTCAATATCTCCAGAAGACCGCAGCGCTTCTTCTGTCGGGACAGTTGCTGCACGGATTGCGCCTATACTTTCCCCACGTAAAATTTTCTGTCGAACCTCAATTGCCGTATCAATAACTTTTTGCAACTGTGCGTGGCGCTCCCCCTTAGGCGCTTCAAACTCGGTAATTTCCTGTACGATTTTCTGGAATTCTTCATATGCTTGTGCATGGATTCCGGATGGCCGTTCGGTCAAATCCTGCCATATATCAGTCCGCATAGGTGGATTGTCCAAATGTAGTTCTTTGGCTGTGATGTGTTCTTCCTTGCCCGCTATGCGATAAAGCACCATAGTAATCAGCCCTACCGCTTTACGAGCGCCATCATTCTTTTCTTCGATAACAAGTTTGATTTTCCGCTTTGTCGGATTGTTCAGCGAAAACAGCAACTTACCGCGCCAATTCGGATCCAGTGTGGTGGAAACATTACCCAGTCCCATAGCACTGCACCGCACCTTAGAGTGAAATGTACCTGCAATATCACCATCCACGACCAGGTACTCGTGAGAAAGCGTCAGTACCGTATCATGCGGGGCAATCTCAATGTACACCTCCCGGTCATTTTCTTTTACCTTGACAAGCCGCTTTTTGTTGACCGAGTATACAAGCATCGATGCTGCAAGATTATAGCCCACGCCTTTTGCCTTGTTCTCGTCAAATGGTGCAATTACAATATCGCTCACTTCTTTACGCGCTTTGCGGTAATCTTCTGCTAGAAGAGGCCCGCCACCTGCGGTTTCGCTTTTATTCATGTGTGTTCACCTGCACTTTCTTCATCCGACTCTTTACCGTTCTGCTGATTTTCTTCTTTTTGAGGTTTCTTTCCTGATTCAGTCTCCCCAATCTTGTGTCCGATCCAAAGCTCACGCTCATCTTTGATTGCCAGCAACGGTGTAAACAGCCTTGTGTACGCTGTGCCGATTGCTCCAGTAAACAGCACAAATTCTGGTCGGCTGGCACGTGGGCCTGCACACAGCACATGGTCGTAGGAAATATCTGGGTACGGGTCAACATAGTAAATTTTAGAAATATTCAGATACCGCGCCTTTTTCGCGCAGAGCACGCACGGGCTGGATGTTGTGAACAGATACCCTCCCTTTGCGCGCGATTTATCATCCCCAGACAAGTTCAGGAACGCTGTTTCCTCCGCATGGAGCGCCCGAGTATGCACCTGATTTTTCTCCTTTTTGATTTTGTTATAGAGGTCTTTAAAGCAGTAGCAGGCACCACGGCCGCATGCTTTCAAGGTACAGTCTTCACGGTTATACTCTTCTGCCAGTGGTTCAACTGCTTTCTGGAAAGAGTCTTTTCCCTCATCAGCATTTTCATAGTCGCTGTAACCATCCGGATCATATAGTGCGTGCAGTTCACACACATCCCGGTACAGGCAGGGCAACTGCTCCCGCGGCTGCTGGTTCCAGCCCAGGGACAAGATCTCATATTCATTGTCCGTGACCACCGCGCCCACCTGCCGCGATATGCAACCGGAGTTCGCCTTGCCCGCATATGCGACCTGCATACAGTGTTCCAGCCGAGTCGGTAGCACAAGCCCGGGATACATCATCAAACTGATATAACGCACCAGCGTGTATTTCAGATTCAGATGCGCGCTGTTGTCCCTTGAATTGTTGATGAAAATGTCGGCAGATTCCAGACAGCTGGACACATTCTGGATGATAAACGGCAGGACCTGCTCCAGTTTCTGATCCAAAATACGCTGGAAAAGGCGGGGCAAAATTTTCGACTCTTCACCCGCGTGGGGTTCTCTATTGATTGTTTTATTTTTGGTAATTTTGTTTTTGTAATCGTCGTATTCTTTCTTGAATTTTTTCAGTTGCTCGACCCGGTCGATAGCCCGGATGTCTTCTACCGCAATCTTTTTATTGTTGAGCAACCGCTCCTGCCGCTGCTTTTCGTCGGTATAAACGCCCATCAGGTAGTAGTTGCTGTAGCGCTGTTTGAGGTACATAGACTCAAACGGATTTTTAATGGAGTCGATTACCGCCAGCGCGCGAATGTGTATTTTTTCGTCGGCGGACTTAGCCTCTCGGCCCGTCAGTTCCGCCTTTTTGGTCATATACGCCCGCAGGATCTTGATCGAATGGTTCAGGTCCCGGGCAATCGTCACATAGGCATTCTCTTTCAATTCGTAATACTTACCATCCGGGTCTTTGTCCAGCGGTTCATTGCTGATGCGCAGATTATTGCCCAAAAGCTGCATGGCCACTGTCTCTTTTTTGTCAAAACCCGGGACTTCGCTGCTCATTTTTTCCCAGAATTTCCTTGTCTGCTCTGGCAAGAAGTGGTAGATATATTCTTCCAGTATCCAGTAATACAGCGAGTTGATGTTTCCCTTTTTGCGCTCTCTGCTGCGCTGATAGTAGTGAAACAGGCTGTAAAGATCATGATTTGTGATGCTGATGCGCCCTGACGCTGCATCTTCCACATGAATATGTATGTTGGTCGGCTCGCTGTCTTCCTCAGCGCCCGGCAATTCTACCTCGTAGTCGTTTTCTTGCAGACCTGTCAGGTCAACGATGGGACGCTGTTCCTGCTCTGCTTTCGGGTTCAGCAGGATTGCGTCATAATCATCCAGCGGATTTTCTCCGATCCCAAAGAATTCGTCGGTTTTGATGCCTGTATTCGGGAAATCTTTCTCCGTCCGTTTGAATTGCGTGTTGATCTCAAACGTCATCTTCGCATTGTACAGTTCATTCTCGACGATCTGTTTTATAGTATTTTTGCTTTCTTCTGCTTTACCGGATTTATCTGCATTCACCAATTCGCACAGAAATTGGGTAAACTCGTCCGCTGTCTTCCCCAAAACTCTGGCCGTGATCAGGGCGCGGGTCTTGACCAGATAAAAGCAGTTCCAATTCTTTTTGGCATAATTGTATAACAGGCGGTATTCATGTCGCTCATAGTCCGTCCATGCCGCCGGCGGTTCCGTATTCAGATGCAGTTCCTCAAACTCTTTATTCAAAATTTCCGCCGTGGTAGAGACACCCGACCCGGTTTTTCCGCAAAGACCTACCACAATAAAATCCTGTTGTCGATCAAACAGATCATTTATCACTTGGTAGCCACTGCCTCTAGACGGTGATGTGTTTTGCTCCCGGCCCATAACATTTCCTCTTTTCCTGCTCATCTCGCACTATTTTTTTAGCATGATTCTTTTTGTTTATATTACCATTTTATTTTACATATTGCAATATTTTTTGTGTATCTTGGTACATTCTCTACGTTTCCTTCCAACATTTTTCTATGTTTATTCAGGTTTCTAATTGCCACATTTTTTAAGCAGGTTTTGGCCAAGATTTATCTTCTATCGTCATCCTTCGTTAAGTACGATTGTCTTTTTCACCGGATATAGCGAGAATACAATCTGTGTGTGTTCCGTTTCCAGCTTTGCAAACTCTTGTGTACTCCAGGGCATCTCCAAAATTTGATAAGGAATCGTCAGTTCGATATCATGACCAGGCAACATCACTCCGGCAGATGGCTTTTCTCCATTAAGTAATGGATATAATGGAATGTAACACATATAGCTGCACAAATAGTCTCCCATTTGTAGCAGCATCTGTCCCGCAAAATCAACATTCACATTATGATCTGAGACATTTTTTGCGTACATCGTAAAAACAATGATTTTAGATTCCTGACCGCTTGCTTTCACATGAATAGGATCAATTTCGTATTCGTCGCAAAACTCATCTTGGGACAGCACTTTGTAGTCAGTCAAAGTGTACTCCACGCCATTATGCAAAACAGTATCGCCAAGACTATATTGCTCAACCTGAGCTGGTGGGCACGCCTTATTAACCGCTATATATCGCCACACAAATATTACGATTACCATTACGCCAACTATGATCCCAACTATGAGTTTCTTTCGATTTGCGAAGAGATGCTGCATATCTTTCCCTCCTCTATTGTTATAATCTGGTCGGCAAGACTTTCTAATTCTTCTGTATCATGACAAGCTATCACAATTAATGCACCGCGTTGTTTTTCTTCTTGTAGGGCTTCCCAAATTTTCGGGACTCCTTTTTCATCAATTGCGTTAATTGGTTCGTCCAGCAGAATCACATCCGGACATTCCATCAATGCACAGGCAATGCCCAAGCGTTGCTTCATCCCCAGCGAGTATTTACGATAGGTTCGCTTATCATTGGGATTAAGTCCCACACGGCTCATCGTTTTTGCAATTTGCGCTTTGTCTGCCCTGCCCATCAAACCTGACAGCAGTTCAAGATTCCGCTGTCCAGTGTATCCCGGAAGAAATGCCGGATTCTCTATTAAAGCTCCAATACTTCTAGGTGCTGCGATATCCCGGTGCAAAATTTCACCATCTATGCTGACTGTACCTTCGGTGGGATAAATAAGTCCCGCCATCATACGCATCAGCATGGTCTTTCCGCAACCATTTTTTCCTTTTAAGCCATAGATAGTTCCAGACTCAAGCGTCAGCGATATATCTTTCAATACCGTTACGTCATTTATTGTTTTTGTCACATTTTTCAATTCTACTATCATGAGTGAATCCTCATCTTATCAAATCTTTTTTCGATAAATGCCTCGCACCTACAATAATACTGAGCGCAGAAATAACTCCCGTCCATAATACCGTTTGCTTCATGGTGATTCCATCTCCTGTAAATGCAGACAATCGCTGCATCATTGCGTGCCCGCAAAACAGTATGGGTTCATCTAAAAAAGCTCCTGATACCACAAAAACAATCGCAAAAATCAATCCAAGCGTATCACCGGCTACAAGCTCCAAAAGCAATTGTAATAATGCAAGTGCTATAGCTGCCAGCACAGGCGATAGCAACAATGAAAGTACTTGCATATAGCCGGTTCCTGGCCACGAAACAAGCTCTGGAATTGCCAATCCCCTGTAATCACAAATCGCAAATGGCCCTCCCACAGCAAGGCAAAATACCGTTATTGTCCCTATTATAGCGGTTTGCTCAACTATTGCTGCTATAACTGCCATCAAGCAATGTGCCAGCCACCAAACCGAACGTTTGGGAATACGCGTGAATATTTCATATCCATATGGTTCGAACACCGATGCCGTCGTGTTCCCCAACGCAAATAAAAGCACTAAGTTCGTAATCAAATACGCAATTGGCATTTCGAAAGATTCCTGCCAACTTGGTGTAAACGGCGGAATACCGCGGTAAAAATAAACAAGCTGGTCCCAAAAGGATGGAATGAATCTATCTTCCACTAGAGCTTTTTTATAATACCATGAGTAGAACGACACGCACATTACAAGCGCAATTCCTACGCTTATAGAAAACAGAAGTAATAATCTTTTTCGATTTGTCGCAACTTCCAGTCGAAGCATTCTAAAATACATCATGTTTCTTCACCGCGCAGGTCACTGCCAGTAGAACCGAAATCGCCAGCAGACCGCAAAGTTCAATTATCATAATTGGCAGAGACAGATAAACGTCAGAGTACGGCGGCAAGATACAGCTTGGCTCCCATTGGGAAGCACTAAAGGTATTAAACAAGAACCCGGTAAAATAAAATACCGCCGTTGGACCTATAAGCGCGATAAATGGGTTTCCTGTATACCATCCAAATGGAAGCGCCAGCGTTGCTATTCCCGCCAAATAAACTGCATCATACAGATTATACAAAAGCAAGTACCAAAACGGGTGTACTGCATAAAATGAATGTCCCACCTGCCCCACAGCCATCATCGGAAATGTATAGGATGCAATTTCAGGGGCTATTGTCGGAAGAAACATCATGCTGAATACCATTTGTCCAAAGGTAGCTGCCATTACCAGCAGAAATGCTCCCACAAAAATTGAGATGTACCTCGACAAGATTACTTTTTTCTGTTCTTTCCGAACTCTCAGATTTTTTATATATCCATTCTTAATATCCGTAGCCATCGATATTCCTGCCGGCAGTGTAACTATCAGCGGAAATAGCGAAAACAGCAATATTGAAGGAAGATAAAGTCCATCTGCTGAGATGCATGAATTATAAACAGAAGACGGATAGCTGTAAGCAATTGTTTGTGTCTGCAGGGACTCCATATTCGCATTGTGCGCCTGCACATTCAGCACCAAATCCCAAATACCAAGTATTGCGCATACACCCAATGCCAACTTGAACAAAACGCCATTGAACAATCGCTGAAAATCCAGTTTCAGAAGTTTGCGCAAAAGACTCACCTACTTTCAAGTTCAGGCAGTTTTATCCATACCTCATGCATATCGCCTTCTACCGTTTCTTCAAACATGCCTTTCGGGAAACACTGCCAATTAAGGTAAATCGGGTTGTATGTTGCAAAGGTAGACTCTGCCTCAAATGCAATCGTGTAGGTTTCTTTCTCGCCGGCCGCTAATCTGCACACAGCATAGTCGTGATTATGGGGAATCGGATCCGTGACATGATCTTGATACGTAAATTCGGCGCTTTGCACTTTATTGGATTTCGGAAATACCATTATAATTCCGTCATTAATATAAAATATATGTTCAACTGTATCTTTATTTTCCGCCTGCAAAGTCATAAAAATATAAATAGGGTTTTCTACATACGAACTTAATTCATAGTCGTTTTCCTGCATATTGTCTGTTGTTGTTTCGTACCAGACATCTTGCAAAGTGTAGGTAATCCCGGTGTCCTCAAAAGTCGCGCCAAGACCATTAAGAACATATCCACCATTTATAGCATCCTGAACTTTTTTTGCTGCATCGTCTGGGAACATATCCATTCCATGTTCATCAACTGCACCATCTAACGCACCATTGGCTACCTCCTCTATAGTATGGCAATTTGCATTGGACGTTTCTACTTCTATACTTTGATTTTCACTTTCGTTCGAGGATGTATTCTCCGAGTTCATTTCTGTAGTTTCAGATGTGCCAGATACTGAATCAGCCGGTTTTGCAGTAGAGCATCCTGTAAAAACCAGCGCCAGTGTCAAAATGATGCAACAATACTTTTTCATAGTCATGTCCTTTCAACCCACTTATGCCGGGTGTGTTCTCTTCCTTTTGCGGCGAAAACACACCCGGCAATTATAGGTTCTGTTGTTTTTGTGCTGTGTCAGATCTGTGCTACGCCACTCTGATAAACGCTGTCAGGGCTCCACACACCACGGAAAGTAGATGCCAAAGAAGATGTAAAGCTCAGCGATGCATATGTATAACCGGCTTCTTTCACATTGTTATAAATGAAATAACTAGTTCCCACCTGCATTGTTCTGCCATAGCCTAAGGACGAATTGCAGACAGCCCAATCCTTGTCTGGGTTTGTTCCCCATCCGCCGCGTGCATTCACCTTTGCAGATGTCACATTTTTAGTCGTCGAATTCTGGATCCAGCAGTAAATAGAGGTTTTATCTTGCTTTACGCGTGCGGGAATAAACGCCTCATTGCTTGAACCGCCTTCTGTCTTAAAGTAAAATCCCTTGTCGTCGCTTGATGCAAAAGACGGCAATGCAGTGCCGATAGCCATAATCACCGCCAACGCCACTACCGCAAACAGCTTGAAAAGACGACTTTTCTTGATAGACATACTCATTTGATGTACCTCCTTAAATTTACAATTTGCGAATATTGTAAAGCACCTGTGCACCGATACTTTATAATATCCAAAAGGCATTACTGCCTTTGTTGTTTACACTCTACCATACCTTTTTCTCGATTTCCAATTAAAT
>ERZ791872.2148-NODE-2148-length-9349-cov-2.050355_pt1 | contig 9349 bp, 6 predicted proteins | sample MGYA00510279_ERZ791872 | MGnify/ENA primary metagenome ERZ791872 (study PRJEB30046, sample SAMN00792103) | human gut metagenome | study: EMG produced TPA metagenomics assembly of the A metagenome-wide association study of gut microbiota in type 2... | reverse complement strand
GATAGCAGGAAAAGAGAAAAAACTGGCCCTCGGCGTCTATCCCGACGTCTCCCTTGCTGAAGCCAGAATCAAACGCGACGATGCCCGAAAAATTATCTCCGAAGGTGGCGACCCGGGCGAAAAGAAGCGAAAGGAAAAACTCACTCAGAAAATCTCTGCCACCAATACGTTCCATGCCCTTGCTACGGAATGGCATCAGCATAAATCTTTGTCATGGTCTGAAAGTTACGCCAGAAGCGTACTGGAGGCTCTGGATAAAGATATTTTCCCGTATCTGGGCAAACGAAGCGTTACTGATATCCTCCCGCTGGAAATGCTGGAAATTCTGCGCCGCATAGAAAAACGTGGCTCGCTGGAAAAACTTCGTAAGGTGCGTCAATACTGTAATCAGATTTTTCGTTATGCCATCGCCACCGGACGAGCCACTGTCAATCCGGCATCTGAACTGACCAGTACGCTGGCGGCGCCAAAAGCTGCACATTTCCCCCACCTGAGAGCAGATGAGCTCCCTGTTTTTCTCCGGAAGCTCGCTGAATATCATGGCAGTCCTGTTACCCGCATGGCGACAAATCTGCTGCTTCTGACAGGCCTCAGAACGATTGAACTACGGTCCGCTGAATGGTCAGAAATTGATTTTGATAATGCCCTGTGGACAATCCCTGAAAGCCGCATGAAAATGCGACGTAAACATGTCGTACCACTGTCACGACAGGCCACTGACATTCTGCTGCAGCTCAAAACTTTCTCCGGACAATACCGGCTGGTTTTCCCGGGACGTTGTGATATCAACAAGCCAATGAGCGAAGCCAGCATCAATATGGTGCTCAAACGTATCGGTTACGATGGCAGGGCAACCGGTCATGGTTTTCGTCACACCATGAGTACCATTCTGCACGAACAGGGCTTTAATTCTGCCTGGATTGAAATGCAGTTAGCTCATGTGGATAAAAATTCCATCAGGGGTACCTATAATCATGCCCTGTATCTCGATGGTCGCCGTGAAATGATGCAATGGTACGCTGACTACATTGATTCACTTTCCATCCAGGAGAGTTAATTACACTTTGTCCTGAAATTATTCTCACAATCAATAACCTTTCCCTCTGATCTTACAGATCAGAGGGATTCCGTTAACTTACAATAAGTGATATTGGTTGTCTGGAGATTTAGGGGGACGGTCTACTATAATAATTAGCAGGAGATAATATGTCACTTAAGGCGATTGCCACTGCACTCGGAGTTTCTGTCACCACTGTCAGTCGGGCTCTTGGAGGCTATGCAGATGTGTCAGCTTCCACCCGTGCACGGGTGGAAGCTGAAGCTCGTCGACGCGGTTACCGTCCTAATACTCAGGCAAGAAGACTCAAAACCGGTAAAACCGATGCTGTCGGTCTGGTTTATCCTGGACGTGATGTGCCATTTAACAGTGGTGTTTTTATGGATATGGTCAGTTGCATCAGCCGGGAACTTGCTCACCATGATATTGACTTACTACTGATAGCTGATGATGAGCATGCCGATTGCCACAGCTATATGCGGCTTGTTGAAAGTCGCAGGGTTGATGCTCTCATCATTGCACACACTCTGGATGACGATCCCCGTATCACACACCTTCATAAAGCAGGTATTCCATTTCTGGCTCTTGGTCGGGTACCATCTGGTCTGCCCTGTGCGTGGTTTGACTTTGATAATCATGCCGGGACTGGACAGGCAACCCAGAAACTGATTGCTTTGGGACATAAACGTATTGCATTGTTGAGTGAAGACACTTCACATAGCTATGTTGTTGCAAGACGTCAGGGATGGCTTGATGCACTGAATGAGCATGAACTGGAAGATACATGGCTGCGGCTGGTTTCTCCCACACGGCGAGCAGGATATCAGGCCGTGATGGAGTTAATGTCACTACCGATACCACCAACAGCTATTATTACTGACAATGACCTGAGTGGAGATGGTGCTGCCATGGCACTGCAGTTGAGCGGTCGTCTTTCAGGAAAAGATGCGGTATCTCTGGTTGTATATGATGGTTTGCCACAGGACAGTATTATTGAGCTGGATGTGGCTGCAGTTATTCAGTCAACACGAAGCCTCGTTGGTCGCCAGATTTCCGAGATGATATATCAGATAATTACTGATTCATCATCAAAACCACTACAGGTTGTCTGGAACCCGGTATTTTATCCGGGAAAGACGATTCATCCTCCTTGCTCCTGATTTTTTTATCCAGCTCACATATCCGAAACGTTTTGGTTGATACCCGAAACGTTTCGGATCAACAGTAAGGCATCCCTGAGAAAGGAGAATGTCTTATGGTTTCAAAGTACTGCAGACTGAGCAGTCCTCGCTCTGATTTAATTATTAAAACCCGTCCACATGCAGAAATTATCTGGTGGGGCTCTGCACTGAAACATTTCTCACCGGATGACTGTGCCAGCCTGGAAAGACCGGTTGCGAATGGTCGTCTGGATATTGATACGCGACTAACACTGATGGCTGAAAATGCCCTGGGACTTTTTAGCTCTCCGGGACTGGAAGGACACAGGAATGGGCTGGATGCATCTCCTGTTTTTTATACAGTTGACGTGGAACATACCGAAAACACTCTGAGACTTACCAGTGAAGATTCGGTAGCCGGCCTGCGTCTGGTCAGCGAGCTGGTGATGACGCCATCAGGAATTCTGAAAGTTCGTCATGCACTGACCAACCTCAGAGAGGGGGACTGGCAGATAAATCGTTTCGCCATCACTTTACCTTTAGCGGAACGTGCGGAAGAAGTCATGGCTTTTCACGGACGCTGGACTCGTGAATTTCAGCCGCACAGGGTACGTCTCACTCATGATGCTTTTGTTCTGGAAAATCGCAGAGGGCGGACATCTCATGAGCATTTTCCGGCGCTGATTGTCGGCACGCCAGGCTTCTCGGAACAACAGGGAGAGGTGTGGGCTGTGCATCTGGGGTGGAGGGGAAATCACCGCATGAGATGTGAGGCAAAAACTGACGGCAGGCGTTACGTTCAGGCTGAGGCTCTGTGGATGCCGGGTGAGAAGGCTCTCAGGAAGAATGAAACCCTGTACACCCCGTGGCTATATGCCTGCCACTCTGCGGATGGCCTGAATGGAATGAGTCAGCAATACCATCGTTTTTTGCGTGATGAAATTATCCGTTTCCCTGAGCAAAAACCCCGCCCTGTACATCTCAATACCTGGGAAGGTATTTATTTCAATCACAATCCTGATTACATCATGCAGATGGCTGAGCGTGCAGCAGCACTGGGCGTTGAACGTTTCATTATTGATGATGGCTGGTTTAAAGGACGTAACGATGACCGCGCGGCTCTGGGCGACTGGTATACCGATGAACAGAAATACCCGAACGGGCTGATGCCGGTTATTAAACATGTGAAATCTCTCGGTATGGAATTTGGCATATGGGTTGAGCCGGAAATGATTAACCCGGATTCTGACCTGTTTCGTCTTCATCCTGACTGGGTATTGTCAATGCCTGGATATTCCCAGCCAACCGGAAGATATCAGTATGTTCTTAACCTGAATATTCTAGAGGCCTTTGCTTACATTTATGAACGTTTCTTATGGTTACTGGGAGAACATCCGGTTGATTATGTGAAATGGGACATGAATCGTGAGCTTGTACAGGCAGGGCATGAAGGCCGTGCGGCAGCAGATGCACAGACCCGTCAGTTCTATCGATTGCTTGATCTCCTCCGTGAACGTTTTCCACATGTTGAGTTTGAGTCCTGTGCTTCCGGTGGGGGGCGTATTGACTTCGAAGTCCTGAAACGCACACACCGGTTCTGGGCATCTGACAATAATGATGCCCTGGAGCGCTGCACCATACAACGTGGCATGAGTTACTTTTTCCCTCCTGAGGTGATGGGGGCGCATATTGGCCATCGCCGCTGCCATGCAACTTTCCGGCAGCACAGCATCGCTTTTCGTGGGCTGACGGCATTGTTCGGCCATATGGGGCTGGAGCTGGATCCGGTGGCCGCAGATGCGAAGGAATCTGACGGTTATCGCCGGTATGCCTTGCTCTATAAAGAATGGCGACAACTGATTCATACAGGAGTTCTCTGGCGTGTGGATATGCCAGATCCTTCGATACAGGTTCAGGGAGTCGTCAGCCCTGATCAGTCTCAGGCACTTTTTATGATCAGCCAGCTTGCAATGCCGGATTACACCTTACCAGGCATACTTCGTTTTCCCGGTCTGGCGGCGGAAGTGCGTTACCGGCTTCGGGTTATTGATCACCCGGACCTCCAGGTGGTTGGTGAAGGCGGTCATACCATGCGCAAATTACCTGTCTGGATGAATCAGAGCCTTGAGGCCAGTGGTGAATGGCTGGCACAGGGAGGGATTCAGCTCCCCGTACTGGATCCGGAGAGTGCGATTTTGATAGCACTTGAAAGAGCTGTGTGAAGAGAGGTACGGAGCCTCAGCTCCGTCCTGTTTCTCAATATTATCCCGTGAGGGTAAGAATAATGAATTCTGCAAGTACGCATAAAAATCCCGATTTCTGGATTTTCGGTCTGTTCTTCTTTCTCTACTTTTTCATCATGGCAACCTGTTTTCCGTTTTTGCCTGTATGGCTGTCCGATGTGGTCGGACTGAGTAAAACGGATACAGGTATAGTCTTTTCATGTCTTTCTCTGTTTGCCATCAGTTTCCAGCCATTGCTTGGGGTCATATCAGATCGCCTGGGACTGAAAAAAAACCTGATCTGGAGTATCAGCCTGTTACTTGTATTTTTCGCCCCCTTTTTTTTATATGTATTTGCGCCCCTGCTGCGCTTCAATATCTGGGCAGGCGCACTGACTGGCGGTGTCTTTATTGGTTTTGTGTTTTCTGCAGGTGCCGGAGCTATTGAAGCTTATATAGAGCGGGTCAGTCGCAGTCGTGGATTTGAATACGGTAAAGCGAGGATGTTCGGGTGTCTGGGCTGGGCGTTATGTGCGGCTATGGCTGGAATGCTTTTTAATGTCGATCCTTCTCTGGTTTTCTGGATGGGGTCAGGAAGCGCATTATTGTTGCTTCTTCTGTTGTTTCTGGCGCGCCCCAGTACCAGCCAGACGGCAATGGTTATGAATACACTGGGTGCCAATTCTTCCCTGATTTCGACCAGAATGGTCTTCAGCCTGTTTCGCATGCGTCAGATGTGGATGTTTGTTCTCTACACGATTGGTGTGGCCTGTGTCTATGATGTATTTGATCAGCAGTTTGCCACATTTTTTCGTTCATTCTTTGACACTCCTCAGGCAGGAATAAAAGCATTCGGATTTGCTACCACTGCGGGGGAGATTTGTAATGCCATTATCATGTTCTGTACACCATGGATAATTCATCGCATTGGTGCCAAAAATACCCTGCTTGTTGCGGGGGGAATTATGACCATCCGCATTACCGGTTCTGCTTTTGCCACCACCGCGACAGAAGTGGTGATTCTGAAAATGCTTCACGCTCTTGAAGTTCCATTTTTGCTGGTTGGGGCGTTCAAATATATTACGGCAGTGTTTGACACCCGACTGTCAGCGACCGTTTATTTAATAGGTTTTCAGTTTTCCAAACAACTTGCTGCAATACTTCTCTCTACCTTTGCCGGCCACCTGTATGATCGTATGGGATTCCAGAATACGTATTTTGTGCTCGGGATGATTGCTCTGACTGTTACCGTGATATCAGCTTTCACGCTGAGTTCTTCCCGCGGGAGCGTACACCCTTCTGTAGAAAAAGCCCCTGCAGCGCATTCGGAGATTAACTGATGAAACAGCGTCTTGCTTTGGCACAGTCTGCCCTTGAAAAACTTTGCGCACGTCGTGGTAATGCCTGGTACCCGATTTTTCATCTGGCTCCACCTGCCGGCTGGATGAATGATCCAAATGGCCTTATTTACTTCAATGGGCGTTACCATGCGTTCTTCCAGCATCATCCTGCAAGCGCATATCAGGGGCCAATGCACTGGGGGCATGCCACCAGTACCGACATGTTGCACTGGCAACACGAACCTGTCGCGCTGGCACCCGGAGATAAATATGATCGTGATGGCTGTTTTTCAGGGAGTGCCGTGGATGATGATGGCGTGCTATCACTTATTTATACTGGTCATATTTGTCTCGATGATCGTGGTAATGACAGCATTATCCGTGAAGTACAGTGTCTGGCTACAAGTCATGATGGTATTCACTTTGAGAAGCAGGGCTGTGTGCTGACACCTCCGGAAGGTATAATGCATTTCCGTGATCCCAAAGTCTGGCACGAAGACGGCTCCTGGTGGATGGTCATTGGTGCCCGGGACGCTTCTGACAATGGGCAAGTTCTGTTGTATCGCGGGACATCTTTGCGGGACTGGCATCTGGAGCATGTTCTTGCTCATTCCGCAGCCGGAAAAAGTTATATGTGGGAATGCCCCGATTTCTTCAGGTGTGGTAATTTTCACTGGCTGATGTTCTCACCACAGGGGATGCCCCCTTCCGGTTATCGGTTCCGTAACCTTTTTCAGAGCGGTGTGTTGGCAGGGAGCTGGAAGCCTGGTTCTGTCTTTGCGCTGAAAGGGGGATTTGAAGAGCTGGATTATGGTCATGACTTTTATGCTCCACAGTCCATGCTGGCTGAGGACGGCAGGCGTATCATTATGGCATGGATGAATATGTGGGATTCACCCGTGCCCACCCGCAGTGAAGCCTGGGCAGGATGTCTGACGCTGCCCAGAGAGGTTTTTGAGCGCGATGGCCGGCTGTGCCAGCGACCTGTGCGTGAAGTCGAATCTCTGCGCAAAAAATGCCAGCCATTATCCCCTGTAAGGTTACAGGGTTTGCAATTACTGACCGAAAATGTACAGGCCGCAGAATTATTGGTGACGTGGCATACGGTTGACAGTCATGCGGAGCACTATGGCGTCCGCCTTGGAGACGGTCTGCGACTTTATGTGGATAATCAGGCCGGGCGACTGGTACTGTGGCGCTATTACCCTGAGGAAGGGTTGGATGGTTACCGCAGTGTTGAACTTCCTGATACAGAATATCTGACTCTTCGTATTTTCCTGGATCGTTCATCTGTTGAAGTGTTTGTTAACGATGGTGAGGCAACCTTATCAAGTCGTATTTATCCGCAAGCGGACTCGAGACAATTATCGTTATATGCCGCTCATGGCGATGCGATATTAACTGATGGCACTTTATGGATGCTGACCTGAGACATATCGATATCAGTATTTTTTCTGACATTATCTGTCATTACTTTGCCAGTACACATTAATTATCTTTGCTGTGTGCTTTTGGTAATGTGTTGCGATTATATATACCAGTCTGGTGAAGAATATGAATGGTATTTTGTGTTGATACAGAGAATATAAGAGTACCCACATTTGTTTTTATTTAAGGGGGTAAAATGAATAAGTTACTTTTGGGTTTATCTCTTTTTTTATTACTGGAATACAATGCGTGTGCAGCAAAAACAGGGGGGCTAACGCTTGAACAAAGAATGGCATTGCTGGAAGAACGCCTGGAAGCTGCAGAAAAAAGGGCGGAAAAGCAGAAAGAATGTTAAAGAGTTTTGATATAGAACAACATTCTGAAATACGTCAAATTAGTTCAGAGCAGAATAAAAAAGATGCTAACAGCTATGCAGTAGTTGAGTCAACAAAAGAAAAAACATCTTCTCCAGGTTTTCTGCTCTCTGGTTACAATGATTTGAAGTTTTATGGTGATGTGGAGTTTAATATAGATGCTGCCAGTAAACCCGGTCAGTTAGTAATGATAAGTTCCGGGGCGAACAGTGAGTCAGTGAATGAACGGTGGGACCTTAATGGCCGTATTCTATTAGGTTTTGACGGTACCCGTAAGCTTGATAATGGTTATTTCGCTGGATTTTCAGCACAACCACTGGCGGATATGCACGGTTCAGTGAATATTGATGATGCATTATTCTTTTTTGGAAAAGATGACGAGTGGAAAGTGAAAGTCGGTCGTTTTGAAGCTTACGATATGTTCCCTCTAAATCAGGATACTTTCATTGAGTATTCCGGTAATACAGCTAATGATATTTATGCTGATGGCCGTGGTTATATCTATATGATGAAAGAGGGACGCGGTCGTTCTGACGCTGGTGGTAATTTCCTCATCAGTAAACAACTCGATAACTGGTATTTTGAGTTAAACACGTTACTTGAAGACGGAACATCTTTATATAATAACGGTAATTATCATGGACGATATATGGAGCAGCAGAAAAATGTCGCTTATCTGCGCCCGGTAATTGCCTGGTCGCCAACGGAAGAATTCACAGTCTCCGCAGCGATGGAAGCGAACGTGGTAAAAAATGCTTATGGCTATACCGATAATAAGGGGAATTTTGTCGATCAGTCCAATCGTTCCGGTTATGGTATTAGCATGACATGGAACGGTCTGAAAACAGATCCGGAAAATGGCATCGTGGTTACTCTTAATACCGCCTATTTGGATGCCAGTAATGAGAAAGATTTCACTGCCAGTATTAATGCTCTGTGGAAACGTTTCGAACTGGGTTATATCTACGCACATAATAAGATTGATGAATTTAGTGGTGTCGTGTGTAATAATGGTTGCTGGATTGATGGTGAAGGAATATACAACATTCACACCATTCATGCATCTTATCAGTTTGCTAATGTGATGGATATGGAGAACTTTAATATTTACCTCGGGGCTTATTACTCAATTCTGGATAGTAACTGTAGATATAGTAATTGTGACATTACCGATGATCGTTACGGTGCCCGATTACGTTTCAAATACTTTTTTTGATGCATAGTAACAAAGTATTGTTCCACACTTACATTAACGCGTTTTTCGGGCGCGTCATCAGCGATGCATACGAATGATCGCAGTCTGCCAATGGTCGATTTATCTTGGTTGCGCAGGGGCGAGCACCGGGCAGGTACCGGCGGCTGACTCTGAAGCTCTGAGTCGGGTAATTGCGTCAGGTCACGAAGGACTGACACGGGTATTGGTGGCAGGTGATGAAGTACTGAGTGTGGTAATTTCGGGGATGCAATGCAGGAGCTGAGTCAGGTTTGCACTGAGCTGAGGACCCGTAGCGAGCGGGTTCCTGCTATTTTTCGGTGTCAGGGGCGCAAGTCCCGACGTCGGGACTTGCCGGGAGATTGTCAGGTCATTGACCGGGTGTGAGCGGCTCGACGTAAGCGGTAGATATGCCCAATTCCCCCCGATAAATTCATTACCAAACACATTATTCAATTTGTTTTTATTTTTCCGCTTTCAGTCATTATCGCTATCGCTTCGTCGGTAATGACTCCAACTTATTGATAGTGTTTTATGTTCAGATAATGCCCGATG
>ERZ791872.2123-NODE-2123-length-9469-cov-2.207032_pt1 | contig 9469 bp, 10 predicted proteins | sample MGYA00510279_ERZ791872 | MGnify/ENA primary metagenome ERZ791872 (study PRJEB30046, sample SAMN00792103) | human gut metagenome | study: EMG produced TPA metagenomics assembly of the A metagenome-wide association study of gut microbiota in type 2... | reverse complement strand
CGGCTCCTGCACGGTCGGGTAAGACATTCGGCACGGCGCTTTTTTGACGCTGAAAACGCCGTTACCGGAAAATAAGAGAGAGCACGAACACGCCGGCCATCGACGAAAGCCCCAGCAGCAGCGTGCACAGCGTCTGCGTTTTATAGCCCTGCTCCGGCTTCATTTCACCGAAGTTCGTCACCACCCAGAAATAGGAATCGTTGGCGTGGGACACCGTCATCGCGCCCGCGGCAATGGCCATCACCGTCAGCGCGGCGCGCACGGGCGTGCCCAGTCCCATCACATCCATCAGCGGAGCCATGATGCCCGCCGTGGTGGTAAGCGCTACCGTGGAGGACCCCTGCGCCGTCTTTAGGATGGCGGACAGCAGGAACGGGAAGAAGATGCCCACGGCCTCCAGAATAGACGCGTTGGCCGTAATGGTCTCCACCATGCCGGACACCGCGATCACTTTTCCCAGCACTCCGCCCGCTGCCGTGACGAACAGGATGGGGCCGACGGTCTTAAGCGTCTCGTTGGTGAGCTCGTAGAATTTGTTCAGCCGTTTCGCACCCGCAAGCAGTACTACACCGAACAGCGTGCCCACCGCCAGCGCGATGATGGGTGCGCCCAAAAATGCACACAGATCATAGGAAAAGCCCGTCCAGCCCGCCATGGCCGCGATGGAGCCCAGCGCCATCAGCAGGATGGGCACGACAATGGGCGCCAGCGCCGCCGCCCCGCCGGGCAGCTTGCCGAACTCCGCCACCAGTTCCTCGTATGTCCTGGCCGTTTCGCCGTCGCATGCCTCATCGCCCGCTTTTACCTTTTTGCCGATGTATTTTGCGAAGAAGTAGCCCACAAACAGGGGAATGATGGAGCACAGCGCGCCCATGCCCATAACGAGCAGCAGGTTGTCGCCGATGCCCAGCGTGCTGGCCGCGGCAATGGGCCCCGGCGTAGGCGGAATGAATACGTGAGAGATATACAGCCCGGCCGAAAGCGCCACTGTCATGGCCACGCTGGACGTCATTGTGCGCTTTACCAGCGCCTTGCGGATGGGGTTGAGGATAACAAACCCTGAATCACAGAACACGGGGATGGAAACCACCCAGCCCATGAGCAGCACAGCCAGCTCCGGCCGTTTTTTCCCCACCACACGGATGACCATATCCGCCAGCTTCAATGCCGCGCCTGTGGCCTCCAGGATCGTGCCGATGAGCGCACCCAGGATGATGACAATGCCGATGCTGGTGAACGTGCCGGAAAAACCCGAGCCGATGACGTTGGCAAGCCCCGGCGTGACAGCGCCGTCCGCGGCTGTCCTGTTCACCAGCGGCACGCCCGCCACAAGCCCCAGCACCAGCGAGATGCCCATGATGGAAAGGAATGGGTGGATCTTCCATTTCGAGATGGCCAGGATCATAAGGACAATGGCCGCCACGAACGCAAGGATAAGCGGAAAACCTGACATGATGAAACCTCCTTTTGAATCGGCTTTGCGCACCCGCTGCTGCCGGGTGCCGCCTGTTGATACAGTGTACCGGGCCGCACGCTGTTTTATGATGTTTTGCGCCCGTCTTTCAAGCCGTATTTCAAGCGAGATCTCTGTTCCTCATGCCAATACCGCGCAAGGCCGCGCGACAGATTTGGTTTAATTGTCCAGTTTCAGCTTCCCATCAAAAGCAGGCTGCCTTCCACTTCCTTGAAAAAAAGCACTGCCATATAGAATACCGGTGCTTGGCTGGGCCGGCGCACATCGCAGCCCGTCAGCTCCTCCAGCCGCTTCAAACGGTACTGCAGAGTGTTTTTGTGGATATACAATGCATCCGCCGCTGCCTGGATGGAACCCTCCGCCGCAAAGTATGCCTCCAGAAGTCCAATCCATCGGCGCAGCTCCTCGTAAGTGCAGCCCCGAAATACCTTACGCAGATATTCTTCCTTGGTCTGGCGCGGCACATCGCCTGTGAACAGCTCCAGCGTCACACTGTCGTAAGGCAGCACGCCTTCCGGCGCCATGCGAGCCGAACGCCACGCCTTATTTGCCTGGGCATAAGCCCGGTGCACATCCGGCGCGCCGCCGTCGATCCCCACTGCCAGCCGCAGACCAAAGCGTTCCCGCGCCATGACGCACAAACGCTGTGCCATGGCCTGCATCTGAGCGTCCGGCCGCGCACGCAGCAGCAGAATCTGCCGCGCTGCATTCCGCAGAATGATACCGCCCGCCTCGCCCTCCACAAGTCCGGAGACCGCCGTCTCCAGCTGGTCGATGCGTTTTTGTCCGGCGGCGGTGTCGGTGTAGCGGGCAAGGTCCCGCACACTCACCACCATTACCCGGCGCGGCACTGTAATGTCCACACCCAATGCCAGCCCGCGTGCCGCCAGCACTGCGGCTGCAGCAAGCCGCCGCCCAACACCCAGTCCTCCAGAAAACGGCTGCGCACACGCTGGTCCAGCCGCTTTTCATCCTGTTCATTGCCCTCGCGGATAAGGATCTCCGTCATCTTTTTCACGACCTGGCCGTATCCGATGACCTGCTCGTACGCGCCTGTGATGCCGATGACGCCCACGGTACGGCCCCCGTGTGTGATGGGCAGGTTCAGCCCCGCCCGCACGGTAGGCGTGGCATCCTCCGGACGGACGTACAGCTCCGGCAAGCCCTCCTCTACAATGCGTTTTGCCCCTGCGTGGAAGTGGCCCACCCGTGTGCCGTCCGTGCTGGCAATGATATTTCCCCGTTCGTCCATCATGTTGATGTGCTGCCCCACGATGCCGCTGATCTCGTCCACGATACGCTGGGCGCTCTGTACTGAAAGCTCCACATTCGTTCTCCTTTCCTCAACGCCCTGCGGCACATGGCTCCCGCCTTCCGTCCCAAGCCGGCCGCACTGAAACTGTGCCGCACCGCCCTGCCCGTATTATACACTGCCGTGAGAGCATTTTCCCATGGTTTATATACTAAAATAAATATCTTATAATTGTATTATAAAACAAATTTTTGCAAAACGCATCCTTTTTGGGAAACAGGCACGGTATTTTGCATCACGCCATGTATGCAGAAACCCGCCCCGCTGCAAAAGCAGCAGGGCGGGTCAGCAAAGCCGGGAATCTACCGGTCAAACGATCTTTGGGATGGTGATGGCATGCACCGGGCACACATTCATACAGGTGCGGCAGCCCGTACACTTTTCATAGTCTACACGGGCCACGTTATTGGTCACCTTGATGGCGCCCTCCGGGCAGCTCTTTTCGCACTTCATGCAGCCGATGCAGCCTGCCGTGCAGGCCTTGCGCGTCAGGGCGCCGCGGTCGTGATTGGCGCACATGACAACAGGCTTTTCGCTCTCCGGCCGAATCCAGATCACCTTTTTGGGGCACGCCTGCTCGCAGGCGCCGCAGCCTGTGCATTTTTCCGGATTCACACGGGCAAGCCCGTTTGACACCGTGATGGCGTCGAACTTGCAGGCCTTGACACAGTCCCCGTAGCCCAAACAGCCGTATTCACAGGCGGCGCGGCCGGAATACAGCGCGGCGCAGGCGGCACAGCTTTCAATGCCTTCGTACTCATACTTATCCTGCGTGTGGTCGTAGCTGCCCTGGCAGGCTACGATAGCCTTGCGCTTCACAACTTCGCCCGCTTCCACGCCCATGATGGCTGCAGCCGCGGCCGCACATTTTGCACCGCCGGGCACACATTTGTTCACCGGCGCGCCCTCGACAATGGCTTTTGCATAGTCGGCACAGCCGGCGTAGCCGCAGGCGCCGCAGTTAGCGCCGGGCAGCACGCCCAGCACCTCTCCCACGCGGGGGTCTTCCTCTACGTGCATAAAATGTGCCGCCACAACCAGGATCGCGGCGCCCAGAAGGCCGATGACGGTGACAACCGCCACCGCTGTTACGATACTCATGCTCTCTCTCCTTCCTTAATGGCCCGCGAAGATATTTTCGATGACGCCGCCGAAGCCCATGAAGGACAGGCTGGTGACGCTTGCCGCCACCAGCGTGATGGGCAGGCCCTCAAAGCACTTGGGAGGCTGGGCATCCTCCAGCCGTTTGCGTACGCCGGAGAACAGCACCATGGCCACCATGAAGCCCACGCCCGCGCCCACAGCGCACACCAGGCTCTCGGCAAAGTTGTAGCCCTCGTCCAGCACGGAAATTGTCACGCCCAGCACCGCGCAGTTGGTGGTGATGAGCGGCAGATACACACCCAGCGCCTTGTACAGCGGGGGCATGAACTTTTTGAGGATGATCTCAACCAGCTGCACCAGCACCGCGATGATGAGGATAAACACAATGGTCTGCAGATAAGCCATGCCGTTTGGCTCCAGCAAATAGGTGTAGATGGGCCAGGTAACACTGGTGGCCAGCGCCATGACGAAGATGACGGCGGCAGACATGCCCACGGCGGAATCCAGCTTTTTGGAAACGCCCAGGAACGGGCAGATGCCCAGGAACTGCACCAGCACGTAGTTGTTCACGAGGATCATGCTGAAGAAGATCATTGCCAGCTTAACAGCCATTACGCCTCGCCTCCTTCCGCTTTATCCGCGCATTTGCCGCCGCATACGCTGGCCGAGGGGCAGCCCTCGCAGCCGATGCTGCGCACCTTGCGGTTGTTTGTCTTAATCTCGATCCAGATCACCAGCGCCATCAGGCAGCCGAACACGAAGAAGCCGCCGGGAGGGGTAATGAACACAGTCATGGGGTCCACTGCCGCGGGCATGACCTGTACGCCGAACAGCGTACCGGCGCCCAGCACCTCGCGGACGGAGCCCATCACCACCAGAGTTCCCGTAAAGCCCAGACCCATGCCCAGGCCGTCCAGCGCCGAAAGGCCGATGCTGTTCTTGGAAGCGAACATCTCGGCACGGCCCAGGATGATGCAGTTCACCACGATGAGCGGCAGGAAGATGCCCAGCGCCGAATCCAGCGCAGGCACAAACGCCTTCACCAGCATCTGCAGTACCGTCACAAACGTGGCGATGACCGTGATGTAGGCCGGCAGACGAACCTTATCGGGGATGATCTTGCGCAGCGCCGAAATGGCGATGTTGGAGCACACCAGCACAAACGTGGCCGCAAGGCCCATGCCCAGACCGTTGACGGCCAGCGTGGTGACGGCCAGCGTGGGGCAGGTGCCCAGCACCAGGCGCAGCGACGGGTTCTCCTTCAAAAGGCCGTTGGAGAATACCTTCAGTTTTTCCTTCATTCCGCTCACGCCCCTTTCACTGTGCTGAACGCGTCAATGGCCTTCTGCACCGCATCCATCGCCGCGTTCGAGGAAATCGTCGCGCCCGCCACGGCGTCCACGCCGTCCAGGCTCGTCTTGCCCACGAATTGTCCGGCAAACCGCGGACGGCCCACCTGTCCGCCCACATCCGCCGTTTCATTGGAGGCGTCGATGTATACGCCCGTGATCACGCCGTCGTCGTCGAATCCAACCGCCGCGGTCACCGGCTTTTTGTAAAAGCCCTCCGCCTGCGCATAGATCACAACGCCGTAAGCTTCGCCCTTGTAAGCCTCCGTCACACCGTCGGCGGAGACGTCCACAGGCGTGATGACGCCTGCGTCGGGCAGCAGCGCCGCGCGCAGCTCTTCGGGCGAAAGGGCCGAAAGGTCCTCTCCTGCCACGCCGGCTTCCTGATTATACGCCGCGATAGCCGCGTTGATGGCCGAGGCAGCCGCGCCGGAGGAAATCGTCGCGCCCGTGATGGCATCGATGTCGGAGAGGCCGAATTCTTCGGCGGGCATACCGGAAAACTGGCTCTGGAACGCTTCGCTCTTGACCTTCTGGCCAAGGCCCGGCGTTTCGTCGTTGTCCAGGAATTGAACGGCTTCGATCGTGCCTTCGGCGTTGAACGCCACCATGACGGGCACCTCGCCACCGTAGCCCTTTGCCTGCGCGGTAATGACGTAGCCGCTGTCGTTGTCCGCCTTATAAATGGCCGTCACGCCCTCGGTAGGGGTTTCCGGCGCCACCTCCGTAAAGGTGTCTGCCGACGGCAGCAGAGCCTGCCGCGTGGCGTTTGCCGTTTTGACGGCGTTTTCCGCGATGATGGGGGCCGTCACATTGTTTGTCACAGCCAGCAGAAGGCTTGTGACCAGGCAGATGACGCCCAGCACCACGATGGGTTTTACAAAATCATTCCAGGTGTTTTTCATTTGGCTTTGGCACCTCCCAGCGGTTTCTGGCGCGTGAGGTCATTGATATAAGGCACCAGCAGGTTCATCAGCAGCAACGCAAAGCTGACACCTTCGGCCATGTTGCCGTAGAACCGGATGATGCAGGTGATGACGCCCAGGCATACGCCGTAAACGATACGGCCCGTGAAGGTGAACGGGCTGGTGACGTAATCCGTCGCCATGAAGAACGCGCCCAGCAAAAGCCCGCCGGAAAAGAGCTGCAGCACCACATCCTGCCCCAGCACCAAGCTGAGCACTGCCACGGTACCGATGTAGGACAGCGGAATGGCCGCGCTGATCGTTTTGGTGGCGATCAGGTAAATGCCGCCCAGAATAAGCGCCACGGCGCAGGTCTCGCCCAATACGCCGCCGTGGGCGCCCAGCAGCAGCTGCAACAGCATGTCCTTGCCTGCCATGCTGTTGCCCGCCACGAGAGGCGTGGCGCTGGCCAGCGCATCAATGTCCGTCTGGGGAAAGGCATAAGCCGTCATGCGGCCCGCAAAGCCGATGAACAGCACGATGCGTCCCAACAGGGCGGGATTTGCAAAATTGAAGCCCAGACCACCGAACAGCTGCTTTGCCACCACGATGGCGACGAAAGCGCCGATGATGGCGATCCACAGCGGAATGGTCGCGGGCAGGTTGAAAGCCAGGATCATGCCTGTGACAACGGCGGAGAAGTCCCCCACCGGAACCGGCTTTTTCATCACGACGCAGTACAGCGCTTCGAAGCCCACACAGGCCGCCACAGTAACGCCCGTGACCAGCAGTGCCCGCGCGCCGAAAATAAGCGTGCTGGCCACCAGTGCGGGCAGAAGCGCGATGCACACGTTGAGCATAAGCCCCCGCGTGCTGGTATGGTTGGTGATATGGGGGGACGCGGTAACGATCAGTTTTTTGCTTTCCATCGTTATTTCTTCCCTCCGTTCTTATTTTTCTGCCACACGGCCTTGGCCAGATTCATCGTCTGTGTGACGGGCCGCTTGGCCGGGCACACATAGCTGCATGTTCCGCAACCGATGCACAGGTCCACCATCAGCTTGTCCAGCATCTCGCCGTCGTTCTTGGTGTACGCGCCCGCGATCTCCACAGGCGAAAGGCCCATGGGGCAGGCATTGATGCAGTTGCCGCAGCGGATACACGGGCCGGGAGCGGGCAGAGCGGCCGCCGCCGGGCCGAAAGCCACCAGCGCATTGTTCTGCTTCAGCACGGGGAAAGCCGGGTCCGCTACGGCAGTCCCCATCATCGGGCCGCCCATCAGGATCTTGGAAACATCGTCCTTTACGCCGCAGAAGTCCAGCACGTCGCCGATGGGCGTGCCGATGACGACCTCTACGTTCTTCGCTTCGCCGATGGCGTCGCCGTCCACGGTCAGGCGCTTGGTCGTGAGAGGCATGCCCGTGGCCAGGTATTTGCCCAGTGTGGACACCGTGGTGACGTTCAGCACGATAACGCCTGCGTCCGCGGGCAGACCGCCCCGGGGTACTTCGCGCCCCGTGGTCTTTTCAATGAGCACCTTTTCCGCCCCTTGGGGATAACGGCTCTGCAGGGGCATAACGGAATAATCCGGGTCGTTCTTCACAAGGCTGAACATAAGGTCGATGGCCTCAGGCTTGTTGCGCTCAATGCCGATGACGACCTTTTTGATGCCCAGATGCTGCTTGACGGCCGCAATACCGCGCATCACGCTCTCGGAGCATTCCAGAAATTCCCGGTTGTCCGAGGTAATGTACGGCTCGCATTCCGCGCCGTTGATGACGAGGGTGTCGATGGCCGAAAGATCCTTGGGCGAGAGCTTGACCGCCGTGGGGAAACCCGCGCCGCCCAGGCCCACCAGGCCGCACGCCTGCACCGCCGCAATGAGCGAAGCGTGGTCCGTCACCTCGGGCGGAACACAGGCCGGGTCCGGCGTCTGCTCGCCGTCGGCCCTGATGACGACAGCCGGTACCGAACGGCCGTTGGGCATATGCACGGTCTCCACGGCCTCCACGGTGCCGGACACGCCGCTGTGGATGGCTGCGCCGACGAAACCGCCCGCCGCGCCCACAACGGTACCCACCAGCACCGCATCGCCCTTTTTCACCGTGGGGGTGCACGGCGCGCCGATATGCTGCTGCATGGGCAGCACGATCTTTTCGGGCAGGGGCATGGCGACAGTGGCCATACCGGATGTTTTCTTTTCATGCGGCACGCGCGCGCCGAGGGCGCTGCGTTTGAATTTGGATGACATGAAAATATGATCCCTCGTTTCTCCTTTTGTATTTTTTACGGTTGCCGCCGTATCCACCCGGGGCGCAGATACAACGCCAGTACGCAAAATAATCCATCTTCTATTGTAAACACTGGGCCGGGCGTAGTCAACAACGGATAATTTTTTCACAATATCCGGCGCGGCCTGCGCGGCGGCAGCTTTTTCCCTGTGCCGCCGCGCGCCCCGGCGCGGAACGGTTGCGTTTTTATGCACGATTGTGCTATACTAACAGCGGTATACTGTAATAACAAAACAGCCGCGTCTTATGCGGTTTGCCGCGTACGGCCGCATGGCGGTATATCGTTCAAAACATACATTCAGCAACGCGGGCCTGCCGCCCGCGGGGAGGAAACACGTTGTCCTTTCTTATCACAAACAGCCGGGACGCGCTGCCCATGGAAACGCTGCCCGCATTGAAAATCACACATTTCAACGGCGAGCCTGCCCGCGGGCAGGTATATGCGTATCTGCGCTGCTATGTGCGGGATGGCGAAATCCCTTTCAGCGTCACGGTATTTGATGAAACGCCGCCCCACACGGCCCGCTTCGGCTTTGCCGTCACGCCGGACGACGCTGCCGGCACTTATCTGTTCGCGTCCTGTACAAAGCAGCAGGGCGATGCGCTGTGGCTGTACCGTACCGGGGAACCGGCGGACGTGCCGCTGCGCCGGCTGGAAATGCCGCCCATGCGGCATCTGGCCGGCAGTGACGAGCAGGGCTTTTACTGGAGCGCCGAAGGTGTGCTCCCCGCTCAGGCGTTCCGCACGGCGTTCGGCCGTGTGCCCAGGGTGGGCGGCATCCTGCCCGGGAACGCCTTTTTGTATGACGTTTCCGAGCCGGCGTTCGGCGCGGCGTTTCCTGTGCCCGCAGGTGCGGGCGTTCCCACCGCAGCCGGGTTCGGCACCTTCGTCGTGGTGCCTTATTGACCGGCGCGTGTCCTTTCGCAGTGTTCCCTTTTTTCACCGCCGCATCCCCTTATTCCGCATCTGCCGGCAAATGCCGGCATACTAATTGCAGGAGGCGTATTGCTATGTTCAAATTTATCCTGAAGGT
>ERZ791872.2101-NODE-2101-length-9602-cov-6.546140_pt1 | contig 9602 bp, 7 predicted proteins | sample MGYA00510279_ERZ791872 | MGnify/ENA primary metagenome ERZ791872 (study PRJEB30046, sample SAMN00792103) | human gut metagenome | study: EMG produced TPA metagenomics assembly of the A metagenome-wide association study of gut microbiota in type 2... | reverse complement strand
CGTGCGGGTGATCCATAAGCAAAACGGCGGTGTAAGCACAGCCCGCAATGCGGGTTTGGCAGCTGCACAGGGAAATTGGATCGGCTTTGTGGACCCGGATGACTTTGTAGACAAGACTTACTACGAAAAAATGCTGCGGGCAGCAAAGCAGACAGGTGCTGAACTTGCAGTCTGCAACGAAGTTTTTATGGAAGAGGATGGAAGTCTTTGTGATTATCAGGAACAGCCTTTACGTACAGAAGTGCTTTCCCGTGAGGAAGCAATACACCGCATCCGCCTTACGCCGTTGATTCAGGCAGCAACAAGACTGCATCGGAGAGATGTGCTGGAAGGAATCGTTTTTCCTGTGGGCAAAAACTATGAAGATGCATTTACCACACCGGAAATCATTGAACATGCAACAGCTGTGGCTTGTATAAAGGAAAAACTGTACCATTACCGGCTGCATCCGGCAAGCATCATGCATGGAAAGGTCACATTGAAAAATCTGGATGAGATCGATGCAAACTACGGCCTTCTTGCTTGTGCACTCAAGTATGGAAAAAAAGACACAGCATTCCTGCAGTATGTACTGATGAAACGCATGCTCCGAAACACAAAAAAAAATCTGCCACCCAAACAGAGAAACAGTGAACGGGTTCAGCAGGCGGAAGCGTGCTTGAAAAAAGCAGGCAGAGAGGTTCGTCAACAGGGGGCCTGTACCCTGCGCAACGCAGCAGAAACCGCACTCTGCATTGCAAACCCGCAGTTCTACTTCAACTTCAAGTACCGGAAATAAAACTGAATTTCGAATGGGAGAAATACTGTGAGTGAAAGAGCAGAAAGTGGAAAACCGGAGATCAGCATCATCGTGCCAGTGTATCAGGTGGAAAAATATCTGAATGAGTGCATTGATTCCATCCTCGCTCAGACCTTTACGGATTTTGAACTGATCCTTGTGGACGATGGCTCACCAGACAACTGCCCTTCCCTGTGCGATGCAGCAGCAAAAAGGGACAGCCGCGTGCGGGTGATCCATAAGCAAAACGGCGGTGTAAGCACAGCCCGCAATGCGGGTCTGGATGCAGCACAGGGAAATTGGATCGCATTTGTGGATTCGGATGATACAGCAGCACCAGAATATCTGGAAAAAATGCATAAGGCAGCGCTGGAAATGGGTGCAGATTTTGCAATCTGCAGCAGTCAGTGCATTGATGAAACGGGCAAAACGCTTGCAGGCGGAGAACATCGCCTTTTGAACGAGTTTTTGCCGCAGGAGGAAGTTCTGCGCCGGATGGTGGTGTCGGATTTTCAGGTTCCGTGGAATAAGCTTTATCGCCGAAAACTGCTGGAAAATCTGCGCTATCCAGAAAACAAGGCGTTTGAAGATACCTGTCTCATGCCGGACATTTACGCAAGAGCGGCTTCTGCCTGCGGTGTATGGGATTTTTTATACAATTACCGCATCGTTACCGGCAGTGCCATGCACCGCAAGACTACCTTGAAAACACTGGACTGGGTGGAAGCATGGTACCGCCTGTTTGATGTGCTGTACCAAAACGACATCCGGGATGCTTTGTGTGCAGCCTATCGCCCGATTTTGACTGCCGTGTGGGACATCTGGCTGCACCTGACACCGGAAGAGCGCAAAAGCCCCCGGATGAAGGAAGCCTTTGCGTATGAGCGTACAGCCCGCCATCGGCTGATGCAAGCCCGCGGCGTAACACTAAAAAATTTGTGGGCGGCAGTGGTCTGCGCTGCATCGGCCTGCAGTTATCTGGATCTATGCCGCAAAAGGGCGGAAAGACGGCAGAAAACGACCTGAAGCAATGAGGAGTTTATTGTGCAGGAACAACATAAAAAACAGCCGGAGATCAGCATCATCGTGCCGGTATATAAGACAGAGCGTTTTCTGAGCGCCTGCATCGCTTCCATCCTTGTCCAGACCTTCACGGATTTTGAGCTGATCCTGGTGGACGATGGCTCTCCGGACAGCTGCCCTGCTTTGTGCGATGCCGCAGCGGCAAAGGACAGCCGCATCCGGGTCATCCACCAGAAGAATCGTGGTCTGAGCGGGGCACGCAATGCCGGGCTGGACGCGGCAGAGGGCGAATGGATCGCCTTTGTGGATTCAGACGACACCATCACGCCGGACTTCTGCGCAAAGCTTTACCATGCGGCGCAGGAGGCCGGTGCACAGATGGCCGTGTGCAATTACCGGCAGGTGGACGAAGCCCTGACCCCCATCCGGGAGCAGTATCTGCATGTGCGGCGGGAGGTGCTGACCCCGGAGCAGGCGTTGGAGCACAGCACCCTTCTGCCCTACATGGTGGTGTGGAACAAGCTGTACCACCGCAGCATTTTTGCGCAGCTGCGCTTTGCAGAGGGCAAGCTGAACGAGGACACCCTGCTGATCGCCTACGCCTACGAAAAAGCGGACAGAATCGCTAATATCCCGGATGCGCTGTACCTTTACCGCAAGGTGGCGGGCAGCATCGTCAACAGCAAAGTCACCCTGCGCAATCTCGACCGTGTGGAAGCAAACTATACCGTGTTCGAGTGCGTCCGCCGCCATGGCATCACGGGTTCGCTGTGTGAGCTGTACTGGGCACTGCTGCACTCCCTGATCGATGTGGGAATGCACCTGACCGCCGAAGAGCGCCGGAGTGCCCGGATGCAGCAGGCACGGGAGTACGAGCGCTGCGCCCGCCGGGCCTTGCGTCAGGAACATGCTGTTACCCTGAGGGCACTGGGCAACACCCTGTGTTTTATTATTTCACAGGACTGGTATTTTGCCCGCCGATGGAAAAATACCGTGTAACCGCGCAGGTTTGTCTGGACTTCCCTGCAAAGATATGCTACAATGGCAAAACAATCACAAATACCCGTGGGGGAGTAGCAGGCGCTTTTGCAGGGCGCAGCAAGTCAACATGATGACCGTTGGTTCCGGTCTGGCTTGCTTTCATTTGCGAGACTCATGTGTTTTTGGCGCATAGAACAGCGCCCGTGCACATGGAGTTGGTTTCAAAAAATCACCCGGTCCCGGACGTACATGTGCGCCCGGGACCGGGTTTTGTATTGCCCGATATTCTGGTCAGATTCAGGAGGCAGACAATATGGAATGGAGTTTTGTATTTTTCCTCAACAGTGCCCTGCTGGGCGTGGGCCTTGCAATGGATGCGTTCTCGGTGTCTATGGCAAACGGCCTGCACGACCCCCGCATGAGCAGGGGAACCATGTGCAGGATCGCGGGCACCTTTGCCCTTTTTCAGGCCGTGATGCCCATGACGGGCTGGGTGTGCGTGCACACCATTGTGGAGCTGTTCTCTTCGTTTGAAAAGTTCATCCCGTGGATCGCGCTGGCTCTGCTGGGCTACATTGGCGGCAAGATGCTTGTGGATGGCATCAAGGGCGAAGAGGCCGAAGAAGCAGCAGAGCTGAGTGCGGGTGCACTGCTCATGCAGGGCATCGCCACCAGCATCGATGCACTTTCCGTCGGCTTCACCATTTCGGAATACGGCTGGCTGATGGCACTTGCGGCATCGCTCATCATTGCGGTGGTCACCTTCTTTATCTGCATGGCGGGCCTGCGCATCGGCAAAAAGTTTGGTACCAAGCTCTCCGGCAAGGCATCCATTCTGGGCGGCATCATCCTCATTGGCATAGGTCTGGAAATTTTTATTTCCGGGGCGTTCTGAAATTCAGACAGCATAAAACAAAAGGGCACGGCGCTGCAATGCGCTGTGCCCTTTCGTTTTATAAAATGTTCCACATAGAACAATTACTTTTCCGGCTCAAAATAATCGGCATATTCCTCGGTCAGCTTGGAGCCAAGCCGCCGGATGCCGCCGTAGAGGTGCCGTTCCACCAACGGTTCAAAGGCGGCAAGGTCGCACCGCTCGATGGCGTTCATCAGGTTGCGGTGGTCTGCGATCACCTCGGCAAGACCGCCGGTGGTCATGGTGTCCAGCATCCGGAAGCGGCTGTAGTCGGCGTGGGCGTTCTGCAGGGTGCTCCACAGGTACATTTTATCCATGGCCGCAAACCATGTCCCATGCAGGGCACGGTCGGCTTCGTACAGCTTGTTGTAATCCGGGTTCTCCATGGCCGCAAGGGCTTCGTAGGCTTCCACCCGCCTGCGGATCAACGCCCGCTGCTCCGGGGTGCACCGGGGCGAAAAATCCCGCAATACGCGAGCTTCCACGGCGGTGCGCTCGTAGATCAGCTCGTCCACGATGCGGCGGTTCAGCCGGGTAACGGTGGTGCCCTTGTAAGGCACGATCTTTACCAGCCCGTTTTCCTGCAGCTTCTGCAGCACCACCCGGATCAGGGTGCGCGGTGCGCCAAAGCGGGCACAGAGCGGATTTTCGCTCAGCGAAGAGCCGGGGCGGATGGTCAGGTCAATGATCTCCCGCTCCAGCACAGCATAGATCTCAGCATCAGTTTTGTATTGTTCCATACCTCTCACCTAATGGAAATGCATTATCCTTCAAACGTTTTCCAGAACGCACCCTCCGGCAGCGGCAGCGTAAATGCCATGGGCTTTCCGGTCTCCGGGTGCAAAAACTGCAGGCCGCAGCTCTGCAGGGCAATGCTGCCTTTTACGCGGCTTCCGTATTTGCCGTCTCCGGCCAGCGGATGCTTCCGGGATGCAAACTGCACCCGGATCTGATGGGTGCGGCCGGTGTGCAGCGTGATCTCAGCAAGGCTCATCTCTCCTGCCGTTTTCACGATGCGGTATTCCAGCACGGCTTCCCGCACACCTCTGCGCGGGCGGCTCACAGGGAATACCCGGCCTTTGCGGCTGTCCTTGAACAGCCAGTCCCGCAGGGTGCCTTCGGCGGGCAGTGCTTCGTCCGGCCCGCCTGCAATGACGGCCCGGTACCGCTTGATGAACTGCGGCACTTCCGGCTTCCCTTCGGCCCTGCCATCCTGCACAGCGTAGGCGTTCTGGCTCTGGGTGATCTGACGGCTGAGTGCGGCCGCAGCCCCGGGCGTTCTGGCAAACACCATCAGGCCGGACACACCCGTGTCCAGCCGGTGCACCACCCCCACAAAGGCATCCGGCTGGCCCCACAGCTGCCGCAGGGCTGCGGGCACGCCCTCTTCGCTGGAAAGTCCGGCGGGCTTGTCCAGCACCACAAGGGCGGCATCTTCGTACAGGATGTTCACAGCCTGCCCTCGGCGATCAGGGCCTTGAGCTTCAGGATACCGGCAATGGTCTTGCCGTCCCGGATCTCGCCGCTCATGACCATCTCATAAGCTTTATCCAGCGGCACACGGTCAGGGGTCAGGAATTCATCGGCATCCAGATGCATCTGGGTCTTGTGCAGGCCGGTGGCGACCCATGTGTAGATCACTTCGGTGTCATAGCCCACGGTGGGAAAAAACTGGCCCAGAGAGATATAATTGTCCGCGGTCAGGCCGCACTCCTCGCCCAGCTCCCGCTTGGCGGCTTCAAAGGGGTCCTCACCCTTTTCCAGCTTGCCGGCAGGCAGCTCCCACAGCTCCTGCTGCATGGCGTAGCGGAACTGGCGCACCATGCAGATGGTGCCGTCCTCAAAATAGGGCAGGATGCACGCACCGCCGTGGTGATGCACCACTTCGCGTTCGGCGGTCTTGCCGTTTTCCAGCAGGGCAGTGTCTTTTGTCAGGGTGATCACCCGGCCCTCGAAGAGCACCTCGCTGGTGAGTGTTTTTTCGTAATGCACGGTCTTCTCCATTCTATTACCCTCTTTGCCCGGCACAGCGCCGGTTTTCTATGGCTTCAGTTTACGGCAAAATGAGGTTTGTTGTCAATAAAGAGATGATAAATACAAGAGGATGGGACGATTTGAAATGCGCGCCGCGTTTGCTTTGCGCATAATCAGCGGAAAGAATATTTATAATTTCGCAATTCTGGAAAATCTGCGGATTTTCCAGAATTGCCTTTTCACGGGAGGGGTCGTAACGGAAAGCAGCATTTGCAGCGCCGCTTTCTGCGAAAGCGCGGCGCTGCGGGAAACGAATCCTCTCAGGCTCACTGCGCCGTGCCTGAGAGGGTTCATTCCCCTTTTTGCGAAAAAAATTACAGAATCTGGCAAAGCAGGCAGGCCAAAACCGGAAAATCCGCGCCATTGCTCACTTTAACGAACTAAAGACGTACAAAAGCGCTAAAAAAAATTCTTTATTTTTGGTGCGTTTGTTGAGCGGTTTGCGTTTACTTTATGGGCGGAATTTGCTATTATAGTATACAAGCAATAGTGCCTTTATGGGGTTCTCCGGTCCCATGTGGGGCATATTGCCCCGCGCAAAAGGTACCAAATTCTGAATAATGGAGGAAGAAAAATGCCTAGAGCAAAGCAAACTATGGATGGCAATACCGCTGCCGCCCATGTAGCGTATGCCTACACGGACGTGGCTGCCATCTACCCCATTACCCCGTCTTCTCCGATGGCTGACTCTGTGGACCAGTGGTCCGCAGCTGGCCAGAAGAACATCTTCGGCAATCAGGTCAAGGTCGTCGAGATGGAATCTGAGGCCGGCGCTGCTGGCGCTGTGCACGGCTCTCTGGGTGCAGGTGCTGTTACCACCACCTTCACCGCTTCTCAGGGCCTGCTGCTGATGATCCCCAACATGTACAAGATCGCTGCTGAGCAGCTGCCCTGCGTGTTCGATGTTTCTGCACGTACCGTTGCTACCCAGTCCCTGAACATCTTCGGTGATCACAGCGACGTTATGGCATGCCGTCAGACCGGCTTTGCAATGCTGGTCGAGAGCAGCGTGCAGGAAGTCATGGATCTGTCCCCTGTCGCACATCTGTGCGCCATCGAGGGCAAGGTCCCCTTCCTGAACTTCTTCGATGGCTTCCGTACTTCTCATGAGTACCAGAAGATCGAGAAGTGGGATTACGCCGATCTGAAGGAAATGTGCAACATGGAGGCTGTGGAGGAGTTCCGTAAGAAGGCTCTGAACCCCGAGAACCCCAAGATGCGCGGCTCCCACGAGAACGGCGACGTGTTCTTCCAGCATCGTGAAGCATGCAACAGCGTTTACAACGCTCTGCCTGCTGTTGTTGAGAAGTACATGGCCAAGATCAACGCAAAGCTGGGCACCAACTACGATCTGTTCAACTACTACGGCGCACCCGATGCTGACCGTGTGATCGTGGCTATGGGCTCCATCTGCGACGTTGCTGATGAGGTCATCGACTACCTGAACGCCAAGGGCGAGAAGGTCGGTATCGTCAAGGTCCGCCTGTACCGTCCCTGGGTCTCCGCTTCCCTGCTGAAGGTCCTGCCCAAGACCGCCAAGAAGGTGGCTGTGCTGGACCGCACCAAGGAGCCCGGCTCTCTGGGCGAGCCCCTGTACCTGGATGTTGCCGCTACCCTGCGTGAGGCTGGCCTGAACGATGTCGTTCTGACCGGCGGCCGTTACGGTCTGGGCAGCAAGGATACCCCGCCGTCCTCCATCTTTGCTCTGTTCAAGGAGCTGGAGAAGGATCAGCCCAAGGAGCGCTTCACTCTGGGTATCACCGATGATGTCACCTTCCTGTCTCTGCCGGAAGTCAAGCCCGCTCCCATCACCGCAGCTGCTGGCACCAAGGAGTGCAAGTTCTGGGGTCTGGGCGGCGACGGTACTGTCGGTGCTAACAAGAACTCCGTCAAGATCATCGGCGACCATACCGACAAGTATGTTCAGGCATACTTCCAGTATGACTCCAAGAAGACCGGCGGCGTGACCATCAGCCATCTGCGTTTCGGCGACAAGCCCATCCGCAGCCCCTACTACATCAACCAGGCTGACTTCGTGGCCTGCCACAACCCCGCTTACATCCACATGGGCATGAAGATGGTCCAGGATGTCAAGCCCGGCGGCGTGTTCATGATCAACTGCCAGTGGTCCGATGAGGAGCTGGGCCAGCACCTGAACGCCGAGGCAAAGAAGTATATCGCTGACAACAACATCCAGCTGTATACCATCAATGCTATCGATAAGGCTATCGAGATCGGCATGGGCAAGCGCACCAACACCATCCTGCAGTCTGCATTCTTCAAGCTGGCTGACGTCATGCCCATCGAGGATGCCGTCAACTTCATGAAGCAGGCAGCTCAGAAGAGCTACGGCAAGAAGGGCCAGGACGTCGTTGAGATGAACTGGAAGGCTATCGATGCAGGCGTTGACGCCATCCACAAGGTGGACGTGCCCGCATCCTGGTCCAACCCCGAGGCTGATCCCGCACCCAAGGCTCTCACCGGCCGTCCGGAACTGGTCAAGCAGATCCGCGAGGTCATGGAGCCCATTGCCCGTATGGACGGCGACAGCCTGCCTGTCTCTTCCTTCGTGGCAAATGCAAACGGCGAGTGGGAGCAGGGCGCTTCTGCATACGAGAAGCGCGGCACCGCTGTCAACGTCCCCGAGTGGGATGCTGCAAAGTGCGTTGGCTGTAACCAGTGTGCATTCGTCTGCTCTCATGCTACCATCCGTCCCTTCCAGCTGACCGCCGACGAGCTGGCAGCTGCTCCTGCACAGACCAAGAGCCGCGACAACAAGCCTGCAAACGAGTACAAGTTTGTTATGGCTGTGTCTCCTCTGGACTGCATGGGCTGCGGCGAGTGCGTCACCGTCTGCCCCACCAAGGCTATCACCATGGTGCCGCAGGACAGCCAGGCCGATCAGCAGGCAGTGTTCGACTACTGCGTGGCCAACATCTCCAAGAAGCCTTCCAAGTTTGCTGACGATACCGTCATCGGTTCTCAGTTCAACCAGCCGCTGCTGGAGTTCTCTGGCTCCTGCGCAGGCTGTGCCGAGACTTCTTACGCTCGCCTGATCACTCAGCTGTTCGGCGAGAAGATGTACATCTCCAACGCTACCGGCTGCTCCTCCATCTGGGGCGGCACCGCTTCCATCTCTCCGTACACCGTCAACAAGGACAGCGGCCATGGTCCTGCATGGTGCAACTCCCTGTTCGAGGATAACGCAGAGCATGGTCTGGGCCTGTACATCGGCCAGAAGACCATCCGCGAGAACCTGATCAAGGAAATCGCAGAGGTTGCTGGTTCCGACAAGGCTTCTGCTGAGCTGAAGGCTGCTTACGAGCAGTTCATCGCAACCAAGAACAACACCAAGGCCAACGACGAGCCCGCAAAGGCCCTGATCGCTGAGCTGGAGAAGGCTGCTGCTGCCGGCTGCGAGAAGTCTGCAGAGATCCTGAAGAGCAAGCAGTACATCGCCAAGAAGTCCGTCTGGATCTTCGGTGGTGACGGCTGGGCATACGACATCGGCTTCGGTGGTCTGGACCACGTTCTGGCTTCCGGCGAGGATGTCAACGTGATGGTCTTCGATACTGAGATGTACTCCAACACCGGTGGACAGGCATCCAAGGCTTCCAACATTGGTGAAGTCTGCCAGTTCGCTGCTGCTGGTAAGGAAATCAGCAAGAAGAGCCTGTCCGAGATCGCTATGACCTACGGTTACATCTATGTTGCTCAGATCGCACTGGGTGCTAACCCGGCTCAGGCTGTCAAGGCCATCGCTGAGGCTGAGGCTTACCCCGGCCCGTCTCTGATCATCGGCTACGCTCCCTGCGAGCTGCACGGTGTCAAGGGCGGCATGACCAACTGCCAGAACGAGATGAAGAAGGC
>ERZ791872.2051-NODE-2051-length-9846-cov-2.317537_pt1 | contig 9846 bp, 7 predicted proteins | sample MGYA00510279_ERZ791872 | MGnify/ENA primary metagenome ERZ791872 (study PRJEB30046, sample SAMN00792103) | human gut metagenome | study: EMG produced TPA metagenomics assembly of the A metagenome-wide association study of gut microbiota in type 2... | reverse complement strand
CGGGCGCGGACAAAACCGCAGACCGCATCCAGATCGCCAATACGCTGGGCGCGCTGCTCAAGCGTCTGCTGGACGACGGGCTGGAGAGCACGGTGCTGATCATGGGCGGTGATTGTCTTTTGGGCCTGATGCGCCAGCTGGATGTAACGGAGATCATGCCTCTGTGCGAAGTCGCGCCGGGCGTGGTGCTGTCGCAGTTCACCTATGGCGGACGGCAATGGAACCTTGTTTCCAAATCCGGTGGGTTTGGAGCAAAGACACTGTTTTATGACCTGCAAAACATTCTGGAACGATGGAAAAAGGAACTGCCCGCGGTGTGACGGGGCATGCAGCCTTTCGGACAGGAAAAAAGGAGAAGATAAAATGCGTATCGCCTGGGAAGGACGGGAGCTGTACTGCCATATCTCAACAAAAGCAGGCTTTGACCCGGTAAAAACACTTTATGTCTGCGCTCCGGGCGCGGATGCGGCAAGCTATGAAGCCGCCGCACGTTTTGCGCAGGCATCCGGCTGGCGGGAAATCGCAGAGCAGGACGGGGCGGTACTGGTGCTCCCCATCGTGCCGTACGGCTGGCGGGCGGAGGACGCGGGGCTGCTGATGGAGATCTACCGCGGCACGCGCGGCAGCTTTCCGACCCAAAGCGGGAAAAGCCTGTATGGGCGCGGCGGCTATTTGTGGTGTTGGGAAACACTGATCTATGCGGTGGGATATGAGGACGGCGCCTCTTTCCTGGGCGACGCCTCGGCTGCCTGTCCAAGCTTTTTTGCTGCGGCGGCGCTCGTGGGCGGCGTGCCGCAGGATTATACGCCCGGGGAGCGTCCTTCCAGCCACTGGCTCGTGGAAAATGTGAGCGCGGATTATAAAACCCTGAACCGGGAGCTGCCCGTCTGCCTCTGGATGATGGTGCGTGAACGGCAGGAGGCGGACGCGGCTGTCCGCTATTTCAACCGGAGCAACGGCGCGCAGGGGCCGGGCTGTGAAGAAATGTTTGATGATATTTCCGCGACGGTCTACCGGGCGCCGGATGGCGGAGCGGCGCAGGTACGGATTTCGACCGGAACCTTCGGCCCGGAGCCTGCGCTGGCGCGCACGGTTTTTTCACAGCTTTTTGAACGCGTCATCCGCTGGAAAAACGGCCCGGATGGAAAGCTGACGCCTTTCATGAGCCGTGCGGACTTTTATGCGTCCCCGCGCTTTGCGCTGGATTCTGTTGTGTACGGGGGCCGCAGCTACGGCTTTTTCGTTCATGTGCCGGAAGGGCTGACGGCGGAGCAGGCCAGGGGCCTGCCGCTGGTGTTCAGCGTACATGGCCGGGGCGAACCGGCCTGGATGTTCGCGGAGAAAAACGGCTGGGACAGGCTGGCGGACGAGACCGGCGCGTTTCTGCTGGCCGTGCCGGACTCTCCGGAAAACATCTGGTTTCTGGAACGCGACGGCGGTGTATTCGCCCGGATGATCGACAGGCTCCACAGCCGTTACGGCATCGACCGGGAGCGCGTTTATCTGACGGGCTTTTCCAACGGAGGCATGATGACACGGGAGGCGGGCACGCGGTATCCGCAGCTTTTCGCGGCTTTATCACCCTGGAATGCACCGCCTGCCGAGACCTGGCCCGGCTTTGCGGAAGGCGGGTGGCAGATGCCGTGCTTCATCTATCTGGGTGACAACGACCCCGTCGCGCGGGGCACGGAAGAACCGCTGCTGGAGCAGATGCTCCGGGCAAACTGTTGTGCGGCTGTGCGGACGGCCGGGGGCTTTGTGCCGGATGCGATATACAACGGCGAAAACCATTACACTGCCGCGCGTGGGTATACCGAGGGCGAACGCTTTGGCACAGCGGTCTACCGGGACGCGCAGGGCGTACCGCGCGTATGTGTGACAGTGATGAAAAATATGCCCCACGGAGCGATCCACGATGAGAGCCGGGCGGCATGGGAATTTATGAGACGGTATCGGAGGCCGGGAAACGGAAAGGCTGTGGAAACGGTGCCGCATACAGAGAGCACAGAAACAGAATGCGCAAAACAAAAGGAGGAGCGACTGAAGTGAACGATACGATGAACGAGATCACAGCATTTTCTCCCTTCGGAGGACGTCTGGTGCTGGAGGAGGTCAAAGGTGCGCAGGAACGCGCGAACGTGCCGGAGAACAGCATCGAGACGAAGGCGGGCGATGACCGCAGCATGTACGTCTATGTGCCGGCTTCCGGCTGCCCGGACGCGAAACAGACGCAGGTCGTCATGTTTCTGCGGGATGGCGCGGACGAAGCCTCCGCCCAGGCGGCCATGAAAGAATATGGTTTGGACGCGCTGGCGGAAAAGGAGCATTTTGTGCTGGCCTTCCCCAATCCGCGGCAAAGCGGCTGGAGCGAAAGGGACGCGGAAGACATGGACTATCTCTCCCGCTGCTTTATGGCCCTGCCGCAGGGCAAGGGAAAGGTCGGCGGGTTCATCGGAATGATCTTCTATATCGGCGGTTCTCCGTCAGCCGGCGCACTGCTGCTTGCGATGAGCGCGCGAAGGCCCCTGAATGTGGCGGGCGTGCTGCTCTCGGAGCTCCCTGCGGATTACAGCATCCCGCAGGACGGCGTGAACGCGCCGCAGGTGGCTTATCTCTGCGGCGGAGCCGCCCGCGCCGCAGATTATTTTGGAAAGGTGAACGGAGTGACGGGAGCGGACGCCCGGCCGCTGGAGCACGCGGTGCTTTACACCAGCCCCGTAAACCCAAATGTGCGGCACATCGTGTCCGAGCTGCCGTTCAGCGCGCAGGAAGCGGTCCGTGCATGGGACATGCTGTTCTGCAAAGCGAGGCGCTGGTCCAACGACACCTATGGGACATATCAAAAGCGCACGGATTTTACGGCCCGCGGCTTTGTGGCACACGTCAACGACCCGGGCCTCGGCGTGAACGAAGGCTTTGCCCATACCTGGTACGAATATGTACCGCCCCGTCTGCGCGGCAGCAAAGAAAAAGCGCCGCTGGTGTTTTATTTTCACGGCATCGGCTGCGTGCCGCTGTACGGCGCGGAGCAGAGCGGCTGGCACGATATCGCCGACAGGGAAAACTTTATCGTCGTATATCCCAAGCCCGCCCGCAACAAGGCGTGGAACATCTGGGATGAGCCGGGCATGCCCAGCGACCAGGCCTTTGTGCTGGCGCTGCTGGAGCATATGAAGCGGACCTATGCCATTGATGAAAGCCGCGTGTACATCTCCGGTTTTTCCATGGGCGGCATGATGACCAACGCTCTGGCATGTGCATATCCCGAGCTGTTTGCGGCGGCAGCCCCTTGCAACGGATTCAATTCCGGCTATCTGGTCCCGGCGTCGGAAATGTGGACGATGCTGCGGAAAATGCCCACCGGCCGCGGTTTGCCGGACGGCCCTTCCGAACCGGTCACCCGTACACGTGTACGGGCGGATGCGAAAAAGGCTGCCTTTGCCTACCGTATGCCCCTCATCCAGAGTTCGGGCCTGCTGGACGGCACATGGCCCGCCGCGCAGGACGATCCCTTCAAGCGGTTGGCTTCTTTTGATTACTGGAAAACGTACAACAATATTCCCCTCACGCCTTACGAGCCTGCCGCCGCGTGTGAATCCGGCCTGATGGCCGACGAGACATTTTATGACTGTGCGGACGGGCGCTTCCTTCACCACCGTTGGTTCAGCCGCGATGAAGGAAAGCCCGCGCTGTTTGAAGTTGTGCTCGCAAAGCGTATGCCCCACGCGCTGGACCTGCGCCAGTTGGAGCTTGCCTGGCAGTTTATGAAATGGTTCTCACGCGGGAAGGACGGTTCTCTGCACATCGACCCGTAACGCGCCCGCTGCGAAACGGCCGGACGCTTTGAGACCACAGCAGATGGGAGGAATGGAAAAGAAAAGACGGGAGTGGAAAATGGTATCTGCATATTGGAAAACACGGCAAAAGCGAATAGAATGAAGGAGTGAATCACAAATGACAATTCAAATGATCATTACATTGGCAATCGTGATCGGCATGATCGTCATGATCATGTCGGACAAATTTGCCTTCGGCGCACCGCCGCTAATCGCCTGCGTTCTTCTGGTACTGACGGGCTGCGCCACCATGTCCGAGGCCTTTGCGGGCTTTGTGGACAAAAATGTCATCATGATCGCCGGCTTTATGGTGGTCATGGCGGCGTTGGAAAAAACCAGCCTCATCGACAAGGTCAAGGCAACGATGTTCAATATGGCCAGCAAGGGCGGATATCGCAACTACATCCTGTTGCTGATCGTTGTCATGCTGGGTGCCAGCGTGATGATGAACGGTACAGGCTATTATGTATTGGTGCTGAGCTTGGTATCCACTATCCCCTACAATAAAAATCTGCCTATTTCAAAAATCTTTATGCCCTTGGGCTATGCCACTTACAACCCCATCGTACCTGTGAATATGGCGTTTTACGTGGGCTTGGTGGCCTCTCTGCTGGAGAGTTCCGGCGTCACAGGCACCGCAGTGCCGCTGCTGGTATATTCCGGCATCAAGCTTGTCAGTTCTATCGCGTTTTTGGTGTGGGCGGTTATCGGTTACCGCTTCCTGCCGGACCACCCCATTGCCGAAGCGGGCGCGCAGGCTTCCGAACAAAAGTCAGAGGGCGAAAAGCTGTCCAGGTGGAAAGAAATCGTTGTGTATATTGCTTTCGTGGTCAACTTCGTAGCCATGATTTTCCTGGATAAGCTGGGGGAGCCGGGCTATGCCATCCCCGGCGTCATTGCCGCCGTACTGTTCGTTTTGGGCATCCTCAATTTCAAGGAAGTGCGCAACAATATTGCCTCTCCGCTGATTCTTATGATGGCCGGCGTCATCGGCGTGGCCGGCGCCTTGGCGAACTCCGGCTTCACCGCCATGGTGGGTGACGCGGTGGCCGGCGCTTTGGGTACCAGTGTCAGCCCATTTGTCATCGTATTGGTGTTCACACTGCTCACCAGCCTGAGCGCTACGTTCACGGGCGCCAGCTTCGGTTCCCTGTTCGTATTTGCGCCCATCGCCATCTCCGCTTGCGTCAGCATGGGGTTGGATCCTACGGCTGTGGCTGTGGCTTGTGTCACCGCCGCTTGGATCAACTGGATCATGCCCATCGACGGTATGCCTGCTATGATTCTTGGCATGGGCAAATACAAGCTGGTTGATTTCTGGAAGTTCACTCTGCCGTTGTACGTCATCCAGATTCTGGTGCTGTGCGGGGCCTGCGTGATTGTATTCCCCATGTAGTAATAACCTGCGGTCGGCGGCGGAACATGCCGCCGGCCCTTTTCGGAGAGAGATGATACGCCATGAATACACTGAGTAATTTGAAGATGCCGCGCGCCGTCTGCTGCGGCGAGGGCGCGCTGAAAAAGATGCCGGAGATCCTTCAGGCGGCGTCTGTGAAAAAAGCGGCTGTCTTTACAGACAAGGGGATCCGCAGCGCCGGCCTGCTGGACCCCGTGCTGGAGCAGCTTCAAAAGTCGCAGGCGGCATTCTGTGTGCTGGATGCCCTGCCGCCGGAGCCGAGCTACGGCCAGGTCCAGAAGCTGGTGGATGCCTGCCGGGCCGAGGGCGCGGATATGATTCTGGCCGTGGGCGGCGGCAGCGTGATGGATACCGCCAAGCTGGCCGGTGTGCTTTTGGACGGCAGCTCGACCGTGCACGACCTGCTGGAAGCGCCCGGCCGCGCAAAAAAATGCTGTCCCACGCTGATGATCCCCACAACGGCGGGGACGGGCAGCGAAGCCACGCCCAATGCTATCGTAGCCGTGCCGGAGCAGGAGCTGAAGGTGGGCATCGTCAGCGACGCGATGATCGCAGACAATGTTCTGCTGGACCCGCTGATGATCAAAAATCTGCCCCGGAAAATTGCGGCGGCCACAGGTGTGGACGCTTTGGCGCACGCCATCGAATGTTACACAAGCAATAAGGCAAATCCCATCAGCGATACTTTTGCGCTGGAAGCGCTGGATATGATTTTGAACAACATCCTGCCTGCGTGCGACAGTGCGGACGCGGTATCGCAAAAATCAGCCATGCAGCTCGCAAGCTTTTACGCGGGCGTGGCTATCACTGCCAGCGGCACAACGGCCGTCCATGCGCTCAGCTACCCTCTGGGCGGAAAATATCATATCGCCCACGGCGTATCCAACGCCATTCTGCTTGCGCCTGTGATGCGCTTCAACGCGCCTGCCTGTCCGGAACGCTTCGCCGCCGCGTATGACCGTTGCGTACATGGAGAAAAAACCTGCGTGACGCAGGAGGAAAAAACGGAGTTTATGCTGCGTTGGCTGGAGAAGATTGTCCGGCATCTGGAGATACCCACAAGCCTTTCGGCATTCGGTGTGCCTGCGTCGGATCTGGAGACACTGGTGGCGGCCGGCATGCAGGTGACACGGCTTCTGAACAATAATCTGCGCCCGGTGACGGCGGACGACGCCCGCGCGCTGTACCGCCGGATCCTCTGACATCGGAAAGGACGGAAAAACATGAATAGAATCGAGATCAAGGGCATCATCCCGCCCATCATTACGCCGATGCACGCGGATGAAAGTATCAATACCGCCGAGCTGCGCCGCCAGGTGGACCGCCAGATCGAAAACGGCGTGCATGCGCTGTTCTGCTTTGGCACCAACGGCGAGGGATATATTCTGGACGGCAGGGAAAAACAGCTCGTGCTGGAGACGGTCATTGAGCAGGCGAACGGACGCGTGCCGGTGTACGCGGGCACAGGCTGCGTTTCCACACGGGAGACCATTGCACAGTCCCGCATGGCCAGAGACGCGGGAGCGGATGTACTGAGTATTATTACGCCCAGCTTTGCGGCGGCCAGCCAACAGGAGCTGTACGACCACTACCGTGCCGTGGCTGAAGCCGTGGATATTCCCATCGTGCTGTACAATATCCCGGCACGTACAGGAAATGCTCTTGCGCCCGAGACGGTGGCACGCCTTTCCCGGATCGAAAACATCGTCGGTGCAAAGGATTCCTCGGGAAACTGGGATAATATGAAAGCTTATCTGGATGGCACCCGGGGCAGCGGCTTTGCAGTGCTTTCCGGCAACGACGGCCTGATCCTGGACTGCCTGAAGAACGGTGGCCGGGGCGGCGTGGCGGGCTGTGCCAATGTTTACCCCCGCACCATGGCGTCTATTTATGATTGTTTTGCCGCGGGCGATTTGGAAAAAGCGCAGAAATATCAGGCGAGCATCGCGTCCTTCCGCGCATGCTTCAAATACGGCAACCCGAATACGGTCGTCAAAACAGCCGTGGCGCTGCTGGGCTACGACGTGGGAAAATGCCGCGCACCGTTCAACCAGCTCCCGGAAGAAGGCGTTGCCGCGCTGCGGCAGGTGCTTCGTGAGAATGCGGAAAAGGGGATGCACTGACCCATGAACAACACGGAAATAAGGCGGCCGGTCATCGGCATCACGATGGGCGACCCCGCGGGCACCGGGCCGGAGCTGTGGGGGCAGGCCCTGCTCCACAAAGCGATCTATGAGGAATGCCGGCCGCTTATCGTGGGGGATGCAAACGTTATCGAAAAAGCGGCTGTGCTGCTGGGCCATCCGGAGGTGACCGTGCACCGCGTGGACAGCGTGGAGCAGGCGGCTTTCACCTGGGGGATCATCGACGTTTACCATCTGGACCTTGTGGACCTGGCGCGGTTTGAATACGGAAAAGTGTCCGCGATGTGCGGGCGCGCGGCGTTTGAGTGCGTGCGGAAAGTCATTGAACTGGCACTGGACGACGAGGTGGATGCCACCTGCACCAACGCTCTGAACAAAGAGGCCATGAACTTGGCTCTCGCGCCCGAGGGCATGCACTTTGACGGCCATACGGAAATCTATGCCCACTATACTCACACCGAGAAATATACGATGCTGCTGGCGCACCACGATCTGCGTGTGGTACATGTTTCCACGCATTGCTCGCTGCGGGAAGCGTGCGGCCGTGTGAAAAAGCAGCGTGTACTGGATGTCATTCATATCGCGGACAGCGCATGCAGAAGCTTCGGAATCCCGCGCCCGCGAATCGCCGTGGCAGGGCTCAACCCTCATGCGGGAGAAAACGGCCTGTTCGGCAGGGAGGAGCTGGACGAGATTATCCCGGCGATCCGTGCCGCGCAGGACGAGGGACTGTGTGTGGACGGCCCTGTGCCGCCGGACAGTTTATTTCCCAAGGCGCTGGGCGGCTGGTATGACATCGTTGTGGCCATGTACCACGACCAGGGGCACATTCCGCTCAAAACCGTCGGCTTTGTATATGACAGGGAAAAACAGGCGTGGAAGGCTGTCGAAGGAGTAAACATTACACTGGGGCTGCCCATCATACGTACCTCGGTGGACCACGGAACGGGTTTCGACCAGGCAGGCAAAGGCACTTCGAATGAATTGAGCCTGCTCAACGCCATTCAATATGCCGTCACGATGGCCCGCAACCGCAACATCAAAGAGTGAGGGGAAGAAAACCATGAAATATCCATGTTTGCCCGGCCTGACACCGGACGGCACCGTTTATCAGAATTCTGCAATGGGGACGGTGGAGGCCATGCTGCCCCCCGGGTCCTGGGCTACGGCGCATGCGCCCGCCTTGCTGGAAACTCCGGACGGCAGTTTGCTGTGCGCCTGGTTTGCCGGCAGCTTTGAAGGCAGCGGCGATGTGAGCATCGTTTGCGCCCGCCTGCCCAAAGGAGCCGCACGATGGGAAGTTCCAGTACAGGTGTCCCATGATGAAAAACGCAGTGAGCAGAATCCCTCGCTGTTTCTCGCGCCGGACGGCGCTGTATGGGCGGTTTATACCGCCCAGCTGGACCGTGTGCCCGGCAAGGATAATATGCAGTTCACGTCTGTCATCCGCCGGCAGAAAAGTACGGACGGCGGACGTACCTGGGGCGAACCGGATGTGCTGTTTGCCCGGGAGGGAAGCTTCTGCCGCCAGCCCATCCAGGTGCTTGCAAGTGGACGCTGGATATTCGCAAACTGGCTGTGCAGCGACAGCGCATCCGGTCTGGCCGGAGACCCGACGGCGTTTCAGATCTCCGACGATCAAGGCTGTACCTGGCGCACTGTAGAGATGCCGGGCAGCAACGGCCGTGTACATGCCAATGTGGTGGAGCTTGCGCCGGGACGTCTCGCGGCGTTCATGCGGAGCCGTGCGGCAGATTTCATTTATCGCAGTGAATCGCTGGACGACGGCAATACGTGGAGCGAACCGGTGCCCACGGTCCTGCCCAATAACAACTCAAGCATCAGCGCCGTCAAGCTGCAAAGTGGACGCATTGCCGTTGCCTATAACCCCACCCATACGCCTGCGCCGCAGCCAGGTGTGGCAGCCTGGCCCGGCCTTCGCTGCCCGGTTGCGGTGGCCCTCAGCGAGGACGGCGGCCTTACATGGCCGATGATTCGCCATATGGAGCTGGGAGAGGGTTTTGTAGGGTCAGAAAACAGTACCAACAACCGCCAGTATGAGTACCCGTATCTGATGCAGGCTTCGGACGGCAGGCTGCATCTGGCGTTCGCGTATCAGAATCGCCGCGGTGTAAAATGGATGACGTTTTCGGAGCGGGATGTTATGGGTGAAAAGCGTGAAACTGTAGGCGTGTACAACCCGACAGCCGCCAGGGTATAGTGCGTTTTACAGGCGGAAAGCCCGAAAGCGCGCTGCCGCGGAGCGAAGCGGTTTCACGGCAGTGCGTGCCATTTCAGCAACACGCAAAAATACGGTAAATTTTTTTCAAAAGCATGTTGACAAGAAGAATGTTTCATGATAAAATTTAACATGCTGATTCGGAAACGAACAGCAGAAAAAGCGTGATCACGGGGTGACTCGTGTTCACATATATGCGGATGTGGCGGA
>ERZ791872.2031-NODE-2031-length-9953-cov-2.686401_pt1 | contig 9953 bp, 8 predicted proteins | sample MGYA00510279_ERZ791872 | MGnify/ENA primary metagenome ERZ791872 (study PRJEB30046, sample SAMN00792103) | human gut metagenome | study: EMG produced TPA metagenomics assembly of the A metagenome-wide association study of gut microbiota in type 2... | reverse complement strand
CTGCTTTTCTCTTGTACTAAAATGTTGCTTTTGGAACTTTTTTGATATGAAGTACTATTTTTTCTTAAAAAAGGCGATTTTCGTTCTTGCGGCCGGGAAATGCAGCAGGGGGCGGCGGCCTGCGCCCGCGGGGATATTGAGGCGTTTTTTGCGCCGCGGCTGGGGGAATAACAGCCGCAGGGGGAAGGAATGGGAAACAAAACGGCCGCGCCGTGGAATTTATCCACAGCGCGGCCGTTTTTAGCTGTCTTGAAAAAAGGTGCAGGCTCAGCCTTCCAGAATGTCGCCCAAAAGGACGTCCGCCATGATCAGGCTGCGCGGCACATGGAAAGGCCCTTTGAACGTGCTGCCTTTGCACGGCGGCTCGGTGGGCTTGCCGTCCCGGCGCAGATAACCGTACCATTCGCCGCAGACGTCGTCCGCAAAACAGGTTTTGCAGTACTCCGCCGTTTTGAAAAACCATTCCAGATACTTTTCGTCCTTTGTATCCCGGTAAGCCATCAGGCTGGCGATCAGGATCTCGTTGTGGGGCCACCACAGCTTCATGTCGTGCTCATACGCCTCCGGCGGCAGGCCCTTGCAATCGATGAAGTACAGCAGGCCGCCGTATTCCTTGTCCCAGCCCGCTTCGATGGCAAAGTTGAACACGTCTTCGGCTTTTTTGTGCAGCGCCGCGTCGCCCGTTCGGTTGGCCTCCTCCATCAGGAACCAGCTGCATTCGATGTCATGCCCGGGGTTCACCACACGTCCGGCGGTGAAGTCGCCCTGGAACTCGCCATTCACGCCCACACTCTCCAGCGTGCATTTCATCTCCGGCTTGTGGTGATACGCAAAGATGTCGTGGACGCACTCGGCCGCATACCGGTCGTACAGCGCGGCCTGTTCCGGGTCTACGCGGCGCATCACGCTGGTCATATTCAAAAAGATCATCGGGTCCGCCAGTGCGCGGCCCGTGCGCGTCTCCGCAATGGTTTTGGGGCCCATTCCCGTGGGGTCCGGCATGCCGTGGTTCAGGTCATACACCAGCTGATACGCTTTGCGCGCGCGCTCCAGATGTTCCCGCTCGCCCGTCTGGCCGTAATACTCCGCGTTGCCGATGGCGTAAAAGCCTTCTGAGAAGCAGTACCGGCGCTGGCGCAGCGGTTTGCCGTCCGCCGTTACCGTGAAGTACAGCCTGTCCCCCGCCGTGCGGTTGATGCAGTGCTCCTCCAGAAAGTCCAGGCAGGACTTTGCGGCGTCCAGCCATTCCTGCTTTTTGCCGTACACGCGGCACAGGTACGAGAACGTCCACGCACAGCGCCCCTGCATCCACACGCTTTTGTCTGTGGAAAACACCTTGCCGTCGCGCGTCAGGCAGGTGTAAACGCCGCCGTGCTCTTTGTCCATGCCGTGCTCCAGCCAGAACGAGACGCAGCTCTCCAGCTCCGCGCGGACCCAGTCCCGCCATGCCTGCAGTTTTTCCCTCTCCATTTGAAAAACCTTCTTTCCTTTATTCCGGCAGCTGTCGCTTGCCGGGAATGTCAAACCGTGCGGCCCGAGCGCGGCGGATGCCAGCCGCTGCCGATGTTCGCCGCAAGATACCCCGCCCCCATCAGCCCGGCGTTGTTTCCCAGTGCCGCGGGCACGACCCGGCATCCGCGGAAGCTGGGCTTGACCATCGGTGCGGTCATCCGTTCGAGCTGACTGAGGATATACGGCTCCCCCATGATGCCGCCGCCCAGCACCACCAGAGCCGGGTCAAAAGCGTGGATCAAGGATATGATACCACAGGCGACCTCGCGAATCCATGCATCTACTTCCTTTTTTATTGTCGGATCGTTCAAATGTGCAAAAATATCCCGTCCCGTGGTGAGCGCCGGGTAAAGCGCCGTTACGCGGGCCACCAGCGCAGAGGTGCTGGCGTAGCGCTCGTAACTCCCCGTGCCCTGCCGCGCCGGGTCCACGGCCTCGGGATGCGTGACGAGCCCCCCGAACTCCCCCGCGCTGCCCGCGCGGCCACGGTACAGCCGGCCGCCGATATACACCGCACCGCCCACGCCCGTGCCGTAGCTCACCATCAGGAAATCCTGTTCGTCCCGCGCCGCCCCGAAGGCGAATTCTCCCGCCGCCGCGGCGTTCACGTCGTTTTCCACAGCCACCGGCAGGCCCAGCTCCCCCTCCAGGATCTGCCGCGGGTTCAGCCCCGTGTAGCCGGGGATATTGTCGCTCAGGCGGATAACGCCCGTCCGGGCGTCCACCTCGCCGGCGGTGGAGACGCCCACACGCTCCACGCCCGGCGTCTGCCGCACAAGCTGCGCCACGCGGGACAGCATCGCCCGCGCCCCGCCGCCTCCGTCCGTCGGCGTTTCCTCTACGTCTGTCAGCACGCCGTCCTCCAGCACGCCCGACTTGATGTATGTCCCTCCGATGTCGATACATGAGATTTTCATTTGTTCACTCCTTGCCGTTCCGGCGCAGATGCGCCGTTGCTGTACGTCCGCATTGCGGCTTCTCCGTTCAATAAGCGCCGCAGCCCACCGGGCACCGGCTTTTTCGTGTGCGGTTCATGAACCCTGGTGTGCAGGGCGTTCCCAATGCAAAAAGCCCCGGTGCAGGGCAGGGCCGCCGCCCGTGCCCTGCGTCCGGGACTGGAAGGGGGAGCGTTATAAAGCGGCAGCGCGCTCAATGGCCGCGTCTATCATCGCCGCGCATTTTTCTACCTGGGGCATATCTTCAGGCCCGAGGCCCGGCAGCGGCGCGCGCACGCCTCCCAGAATCAGGCCCTCGCGCAGGCGAAGAATTTCCTTCATTACCGCATACAGGTTACCGCGGCAGGCGCACATGGCGTAGATGATCGCATCAATATCATACTGGACGGCACAGGCTTTTTCAACCTCGCCTGTTCGCAAAAGCGCATCGGCCTTCAAAAACAGCTCCGGCATCACTGCATAGGTGCCGCCGATACCGCCGTCCGCACCCATCGTGCGCCCGCCCACAAACTGTTCATCGGGACCGTTGAACACCACGAAGCCCTCGCCGCCCGCAGCCTTGAACATCTGGATATCCTGCACCGGCATGGAAGAATTTTTTACAGCCGCGACACGGGGATTTTTGCGCATCTCCTCAAACAGGGGCATCGTCAGCGCCACACCCGCAAGCTGCGGGATATTATAAATCACAAAGTCGGTGTTGGGTGCGGCGTTGCTCATCGCGTTCCAGTAATCGGCGATGGCGTATTCCGGCAAGTGAAAGTAGATGGGCGGAATGGCTGCGATGGCGTCTACTCCCAGGCTCTCGGCATGGCGCGCCAGTTCCACGCTGTCCCGCGTGTTGTTGCACGCCACGTGTGCGATGACCGTGATGCGCCCTTTGGCTACCGCCATCACATTTTCCAACGTGCGCTTGCGGTCGTCTACGCTTTGGTAAATACATTCGCCGGATGAGCCGCCCACATAAACGCCTTTGACGCCTTTTCGAATCAGATGCTCTGCAAGCGCGCGCACCCGTTCGGGGCTCACCTCGCCCGCGTCGTCATAACAGGCATAGAACGCGGGGATGACGCCGCAATATTTTTCAGGCTCTCTCATGAAAATCGTTCCTCTCTCAATGGGGCGGCACAGGGCAAACAGCGCGCCGCCGGATATGTGCAGGCGGCCGTCATCCCTTGACGGCGCCCATGGTGATGCCCTGCGTAAAATACTTCTGGAAGCAGATGAATACTGCAACGATGGGTACTGCGCCCAATGTGGCGCCCGCCATCATCAGCCCGTAGTTCGTCGCGAACTCCGATTGCAGCCGGGCAATGCCCAGTGAGACCGTGATGGCATCGCTGCTTTTGAGCATGATGAGCTGCATAAAATAATCGTTCCAGGTATTGACGAAGGTGAAGATGGCAAGCGCCCCTACGCCGGGCTTGACGATGGGCAGCACGATATCCCAGAAGGTGCGCAGTTCGCCCGCGCCGTCGATTCTCGCGGCCTCCAGAAGCTCGGAGGGCAGAGTCTCGGAAAACTGTTTCATCAAAAATACGCCGAACGGCCAGCCGACCGTGGGAAAGATGACGGCCCATGAGGTATTGTACAGCCCGATGGCCGCCATAATGCGCACCAGAGGCACCATCACCACCTGCTTTGGCAGTGCCATGGCGCATACGAAAAGGGCAAAAATGAATTTTGCGCCCGTAAATCGCTTTTTCGCCAATGCATAGCCCGCCAGCGAAGCGGTAAAGCATGTCAGCAGCGTGGCCATGGCGGCCTGGAACACACTGTTCCAAAGGCCCGCCGGGTTTTTAAACAACTTGACATAGTTTGCCACCGTGGGCTCCGCAGGGAACCATTGAGGCGGCAGCTGGACCGTCGCCGTTTGCAGCTTAAACGAGCCGGTCACGATCCAATACAACGGGAAGATGAAGGTGAAAGCCAGCAGGCACAGCGCCGCCCACGCAAAAACTGTATAGGCTTTTTTATTTTTTTCCATTGCGCTTTCCCCTCCTTAATATTCCACGCCGGTGTTCATCGTTTTGAACTGCAGAACACTGAACAGCGCAATGATAATGGCCAATACCACACCTACGGCGTTTGCATACCCATAACGGTACAGCGTGAAAGCATTGGTATATAAGTAATACATCACCGTGTCGGTGGAATGCTGCGGTCCGCCGGAAGTGAGCAGTTGGATGAGTGCGAAACACTGAAAGCTGTTGATGGTGGTAATGATGGCCACATACAGTGTCGTAGGCATGACGGAGGGCCATTTGATCTTCCAGAAGGTCTGCAGCTTGGTGGCGCCGTCTACCTCGGCGGCTTCCACCAGGGATCGGTCCACGTTGCCCAATGCCGCTACGTACAGCACAATGGGCTGCCCCACCGAAGTGGTGAACAGGATGAGGATAATGCACCAGATGGCAAAACGCGCGTCGCCGAGCCACATGATATTCTGATCGATGACCCCCAGAGATTTGAGGGCCCAGTTAAAAATACCGTTATAAGCATCGAACATCCATTTCCACACGACCACGACCGCCACGGTGCCCGTGACCGCGGGCAGATAGAACACACAGCGAAAAAACGAACGCGGCGCCTCGTGCATCGGCGTGATGGCGGAAGCCACCCACAGCGAAAACGCGGTGACGGTGGGAACCGCAACTACAACGATGAGCAGCGTATTGAGCAACGCACGGTAAAATGTGGGCGTAGTGAATAGCTCTGCGTAGTTGCGCAGGCCCACGAAAGTCTCCATGGAAACCGGGGTCTTCATGGTGTAATCAAACAGGCTCGTAACAAAGCCTGTGAGCATGGGAATGATGATAAAGCAGCAGAAAAACAGCAGTGCCGGCAGCATGAAAAGATAACCGACGATGTTGTCGTGGCGGCGCAGTGCGTGGCTGCGTCCATCCGCCTTGCCCGGATTGCGGTGCGCCATAAAAAAATTCCCCCTTTTACCAGTTGAGCCGGCCCTTGAAAACGGGAGGCCGTGCGGAAAAAAATGTGCCGTTGTGCGCGGCCGCGGTATGCAGAAAGCGAACCAAACCTTTGTATGCGGTCCGGTTCGCCTTCGCACATCCGCCGCGCAGCCCCGCCGTCAGCGGGACCGCGGCGTCCGGTTTGCGGTTTATGCCATACCCGCGTTGGAATTTTCCACGTAGGCGTTTACAGCAGCGGTGACGTCGTCGCCATTGGTGACAGCCTGCAGCATGTTCCACCATTCGGTGCGCATGTTGGCAAAACCGTCCATAGTGTTGTAATACGGAGCGTAATATTTCGTCCAGCCGGACAGCAGCTTATACTCTTCATTTCCCGCATACAGGTCGCCGAAACTGGCGCGCACGGGAAATGCGCCGGTGCGCACAACGTTCTTCGGGCCCCAGGTCTCGTCGTCGCATACAAATTTGATAAACTCTTTCGCCGCGGCAGCTTTCGTGTCATCGCCGTTGTCGAACACACAGAAGCCGTTGACCAGATACTCCAGCGCGGGCACGCCGTCGTCGGAGGGGAACGGCAGGGAAAGCGTGGTGATAGCGTTCTCATCCAGCGTGGCCTGGTTCACAAGCTGCGTAGAGGTACCCCAGCAAAGTGTAAAAGAGGTGCTGCCTGTCTTGAACAGCTCGATATCGCTGCCTCCGTTGTAGGCAACGCCGTTGCCCAAAAGGCCGTCCTGAATCCACTTCTGCGCAGTTTCCAGGCCCTTGACGCCAGCTTCGCTGTTCATGGTATACTCGGTCATGTCCGCATTGGCAATTTCGGCTCCGTACAGATTGCTGATGAAGGCCCGGGTGCCCTGGTCCCCGCCCTGGCCCTGGCAGAACAGTGTGCCGGGATTCACACCGGCCTCGTGCAGAGCCTTCAGCGCTTTTTCAAAGTCCTCAGTAGTCCAGGTGCGGTCGCCCTCCTGGTTGACAAACTCAAGAGCGCCGGCTTCTTCCCACTGCTTCTGGTTGATGACCATATAGAACGGAGCGGAGCTGATGGGATACATGTAGGCGGTGCCATTGCCCTTGCATGCATTGACCAGCGCGTCGTTATTCACATCTTTGACGAATTCATCGGTAAACAGATCGTCCAGAGACACCAGCTTGCCATTCTTGCCGTATTCGATGATGCGGCCCGGGGCGTCGAACAGCACGTCGGGGGCCGCATTGCCCTCGATGGCGGCCGTGATGGCGTCCGGCCCGGAGGTGAAGTCGATGGTCTCGAGGTTCACCTTGATGTTGGGATACTTTTCGTTGAACGCTTCAATGATCTTCTGCTCGTAAGTGCCGGCGGGATCATCGGCATTTTCCTGCCCAAAGGTAGGGAACGCCCACCAGGTAATCTCTGCGGTCATCTGGGTGGGGTCCGACGGGGAAGCGGAAGAAGAAGCGGCCGGGGCCGACGTAGAGACGGGTGCGGAAGAGGATGTGCCGCTTGCATTACAGCCGGCAAAAATGCCGACGGACAGAACCAGCGCGAGAGCGACGGCGAACAGCTTTTTCATAGTGGTCCTCCTGTTTTTGATATATTGGGGACGGCGCGCACCGCGTACCGGTACCTGCGGGGCGCGTCCTGTCCTGCTTCGTCCTCATAGTACCATTTGTGAAAAACATTTTCAATCTGCTTTTGTAATGAAAATCTTTTCGTTTTTTGTGCATCGTGCCAAATTCTTACAATTTGATGAAAAGCTCTTGTGTGTTTTCCTTTCGTATGCTTATAATTAAAGAAAGCATAAATGAAAAAGATTTTCATTTTTAAATCTGAAAAGGAGGCGCCCCGTGGAATATAAGGACGTATTGGATACGATGACGGGTGAATACAACAACCTCACGAAATCCGGGCGGAAGGCAGCGGACTACATCTTCGCGCACCGTGTGGAGGCACAGTACATGTCCATCACGGCGCTGGCGGAGGAATGCGGCGTAGCCGAGGCCACGATCTCACGGTTTTGCCGTACGCTGGGCTTTTCCGGTTACAATGATTTCAAGCTGGCCCTTGCAAAGGCCAGCGGCGCCCCGGCGGCGGATGACGAGGTCGGCATCTATGGAAAGGTCCTGCCGGAGGACAGCATTACCGACATGTGCAAAAAGCTGTATGCCACGAACGTGGCGGCCATTGGCCAGACGCTGGCGCAGATCGACGAGGAGAACGTGGGCCGGGCAGTGAAATATCTTTCCGCCGCACAGCGGGTCTACTGCTTCGGACAGGGGGGAAGCCTGGTCATTGCCATGGAGGCATGGGCGCGTTTCATTACAGCCGCACCCCAGTTCCAGTGCATCGAGGACTCCCACATGCAGGCCATGGCCGCGGCGCTCTCCACGCCGGACGATGTGATTCTGTTTTTTTCCTATTCCGGCGCGACAAAGGATATGCTGGATGTGCTGCGCCCGGCGCGCAGACGCGGCGCAAAGATCATCCTGGTGACGCATTTTGCAAAGTCGCCTGCCGCTGCGATGGCAGATGTGACCCTGCTGTGCGGCTCCAAGGAGGGGCCGCTGCAATCCGGTTCCGTGGCTGCAAAGATGGGTCTGCTGTTCATCATCGACGTACTGTTCAATGAATATTGCCGCACCAATCCCGCCCTGACGGAGGCGAACCGCGAGGCTACGGCAGGAGCCATTTCAGCAAAGCTGCTGTAAGCACAGAACGAAAGGGATGTGACTGTGATGGATTATGAAAATATCACCGAGCGCCGTATACTTGTATTTGGAGATTCAAACACGTATGGATACGACCCGGAGCGGGACGGCCGTTATGGGGAAACAGAGAGATATCCGTGCCGTATACAGGCTTTGCTGGGGCCGGGCTGGACCGTGATCGAGGAGGGCCTGCCGGGCCGTACCGCGGTGTTTGACGACCCCGTCACCGAAGGGCTGTGCGGCCTTTCCTACCTTACGCCCTGTATGATGAGCCATGCGCCCTTGGATACACTGGTGGTGATGTTGGGAACAAATGATACGAAGGAACGGTTCGGATGCAATGCCTATCTCATTGCACAGGGCATTGGACGCCTGTTGAAAAAGGCTGCCGATACCGATGCATGGCGTGATAAACCCGATATATTGGCTGTATGCCCTGCGCCTATTGTGCCCGCATACGAGAGTCTGGTCTTCCGCAACGCTTTGGGTGGCGGATGTGCGGAAAAGGCTGCCGCTCTGGCACAGGAACTGGAGCCCGTGGTTCTGCAGCTGGGTGCGCGCTTTCTGGACGCAGGGCGCGTGCCCGGCGTGGAAGTGCATCCGCTGGATGGCATACACCTGACGCGGAGCGCGCATGCGGCATTGGCCCAAGCGCTTGTAGAGGTACTGAAAACGTGATAAAATGAGGGCGGACAAGATCCGTCCTTATTTTTTGCGGCCGGCTGCGGACGTGTTATTTTTACAGCGTTTTTGTTTTGCGGACACGTCTTCATGCTGTATGATGGATCTGAAAAACGATTGGAATGAAAAAGAAACGGAGTATTCCTGTGAAACTGGACAAACTGACTGTACTGAAAATCCTGGGCATCGCGGGTGCGGCGATATTCTTTTACTGGGCCCTGCAAAACCTGTCGCTGCTGGCGGACGCGGCGGGCTGGCTGCTCAATATCCTGTGGCCGCTTCTCCTCGGCTTCTGCATGGCGTTCGTGCTGAACATCCCGATGCGTTTTTTTGAACGGCACCTTTTGAAGAATCCAAAAAACAAACGCGCGGCGGCGCTGCGCCGTCCGTTGTGCATCCTCCTCTCGCTGCTGGCCATCATTGTTATTTTGACGGCGGTGTTCGCCTTGGTGGTGCCGGAGCTGCTGAGTGCGTTCGCGGTGCTGGGAGAGGCCATCCCCGAGTTTTTGACGGCCGCGCAGAAGTGGGCGCTGGAAGGGGCCGACCGGTTCCCGCAGGCGGAGCAATGGCTGGCTTCGCTGCAGATCGACTGGAATGAAACGGGCAAAAAGCTTCTGAGCTACGTTACCGAAGGCGCGGGCAATCTGCTGGGCGGCACGGTATCGGTACTGTCGGGCATCGTGGGCGGCGTGTTCAACGCCATCATGGCGTTCATCTTCGCGCTGTATATCCTGCTGGGCAAGGAGAAGCTGAAAAGCCAGACGGCCCGTGTGTGCGTGGCGTTTCTGCCGCGCAAATGGGCGGACAGCCTGTTCTTTGTGGCCAATATGGCCAGCCGCACGTTTGCGAAATTCGTTTCCGGCCAGTGCACGGAGGCGTGCATTCTGGGCACGCTGTGCTGGCTGGGCATGTCGCTGCTGCGGCTGCCCTATGCGCCCATGATCGGCGCGCTGGTGGGCATTACGGCGCTCATTCCCATCGTTGGCGCCTGGGTGGGTCTCATTGTGGGCGCATTCATGATCGGGATGGAGAGCCTGACGCAGGCGCTGATCTTCGTGATTTTCCTGCTGGTGCTCCAGCAGGTGGAGGGCAACCTCATTTATCCCCGTGTGGTCGGCTCCTCAGTTGGACTGCCGCCCATCTGGGTGCTGGCCGCCGTCACGGTGGGCGGCAGCCTGTGGGGCAT
>ERZ791872.2021-NODE-2021-length-10011-cov-2.782644_pt1 | contig 10011 bp, 7 predicted proteins | sample MGYA00510279_ERZ791872 | MGnify/ENA primary metagenome ERZ791872 (study PRJEB30046, sample SAMN00792103) | human gut metagenome | study: EMG produced TPA metagenomics assembly of the A metagenome-wide association study of gut microbiota in type 2... | reverse complement strand
GATATTTACGCATCCAGTGCCGCGAGCACGCTGGCACGACCACCTAGGGAGATGTAAGCGGCGAAATGACATTTATAAGGAGTCTTATCCGGAGAGAAACGGATATCCCGGTATATCCGGAACAAACAATCTTTCGCCTCCAACCCGGCTACCTCGGGATCGAATAAGGAGATACGACCTATTAAATCTTGTACCTCATCGATAAACCCCTTACGTAGCGCATCGTAACGATTTTTATTGTCTTGGAACCATTCCCGATTGTTATGGCTCCTCAACTCTGTCAAGAACTCTATGATCTGTTCATTCATAACTTTCTATTTTTAATCCTTACAAATGTAAGAAATATTAGAAACTGTAACCCAGATTCAGATAAAATTGCAGGTTATTATTCCGGTTCGACAAGCCGAAGTTCGTATTCATCGGACCGAACATACTATTATAGGCATAACCGATGCTGCCTCCCCATACACTTTCTCCCTTGAGCAGGTCGAAGAAATTATCCTCATGGATCGCATAGTTGGCTATCAATGAGATATAGTGCCGCTGCCCGATACGCTGACGTAAGTTCAAACGGACGATCGCCACGGAATTATCGAATATCTCCATCCGATTGATCCCCGCGAACGGTAACTGCTGGGGAAGGTACCTTTCCGGCATATCGCCTCCCACCACATTCAAAAAGGGATAAGCCGGATCTTTCCCGATCAACACGCGACCATCGATAGACGGCAACAGACTCAAATGGGAAGTCAGCGGCAATACTGAAAGGAAACTGAGTTTCAAAGCGGAGAAGAAGGTATGTCCCTTATAAGTCACGAAGTTATCCGTATAAATGGAATAATCCGCTTGCAGAGAAACGCCTTTACTCGGGAAGTAACGGCGGTCCAAGGTTTCCAGATGGGCCTGAGCGAAGTAACTGATAAAGCCTTCCGGTTTTACTTGATACTTTTGGTTTTCCGCCGTATAAAGGAATGAGTTATAATCGAAATACTCATAACGGGCTCCTAGCTTCAACTTGAAATTCAGCCAGTTCATGTCCGAATATCCGAGTTCCACGAAATGGTGGCGATACGTCGTATTTACGATTTTATCCCCCCGGTTATAGACGTCGAGATCATGGTACGTGAACATGTAAGACAGATTGATGTTACGCAAGGGATTACGCTCTATCGCATAGTCCACTCGCCCATACATACGTTTCCCGATCCTTCCCGTTACGGAGAACTTCGAATGGTAACGAGCCCGATTGTCAAAAGTAGCGTTCAGCAACAGGGCGACGATATCCTCACTATTAAAATTCAAGCCCACATTAATCGCACTATTTGATTTTTCCTGTACCGTAAGCACCAAATCCTCCTGCCTCTCGCCGACCAATTTATAGCTTACATTCGAGTAAAGGTTTGTACCGATCACGATAGACATGGCTTCCTGCAATTTCTTCACGGTAAGCAAGCTGTTCTCTTTCAAGCCGCTGATTTGCGTCAACCATTTCTCATCACGAGGATCTATACCTTCAAACAAGACACGCCGGATATGAAACGTATCGGTAGGGGCTACCGGATAGGAATGTACTAATCTCTTTCGGTGCATATCCGAACTATCGGATAAACCAATCTTCTTCTTTAAGGCAAGAATCTCATCCCATTGCTTGCGGGCGACTTGCTCACCCCGGTCAATCAAGGTATCCAGGGCCGTCTCCCCAAAACTAGCGGAATTATAAGGGTCTGTATTCGGGCGGAACAACAGATCGGTCTGTTCCTTATTCGGTCCGTATTTCTCATAACCATGCAAGGCGATGATCTGCCCTACGATATCCCAAGGGGTATTTATCCGCTCCAACTGTTTCAAGTCGCTAGTACCCAGATCTACGCCAATAATGATATCCGCCCCCATATCCCGTGCGACATCCGCCGGATAGTTATTCTTGATCCCACCATCTACCAACACCATGCTATCCAAACGTACCGGCGCGAACACGGCAGGAATCGCCATACTGGCACGCATTGCCAACGGAAGACTTCCACGATGGAAAACATATTCTTGCCCGTCCACCACATTCAACGCCACACAAGCGAAAGGTATATTCAATTGATTAAAATCTACGGAATCATGATAACCGATCGTTAAATCAGAGAAAAGGTTCTGGAGATTTTGACCTTTTATCATCCCTTGGATCGTTATCTCTTTTTTACTCCGGCCAAAAGGAAGGGAAAAGACATATCGCTCGGAATTCTCTTTCTCCGGAAAAGTAAGGTTACTACGTTTCACACGGTCACTTAGCAACATGCTCCAATCCTGCCAACGTACCATGCTATCGATCTCAGCGGCAGTATAGCCAACGGAATACAAGCCACCAACGATAGCTCCCATACTGGTTCCGGCAATATAATCAATCGGGATGCCGGCCTCCTCCAATACCTTCAACACCCCGATATGAGCGACACCTTTCGCCCCACCGCCTCCCAGCACCAAGCCAACCTTTTTCCGCTCAGCCATCACAGAAGGCACCAACATCAACCCAACCAACCACAATAAAAGGAACTTCCTCATCTAGATATTCTTTCCGGCAAATGTAGCTGGTTTACTCGAAAACGCAAACGGATTCATCTAGAATAAAACGTATGTTTACCTATATATAAAGTTTATCGCTATCTCATCTATTCTATAAACCATGCCGTGAACTGTATAAACCAAGGCGTGGTCTGCACATTCCACGGCGTGGTTTATACAGTTCACGGCGCTGATTTAAGAATAAATACTTATTCGCTATGGAATGTATAGGTTATCGGAGAACTATTTCAACAGGAGAGGAACATTTTATTTCCGGAACATAAGTGGGCAATAGATAGTATTTGATACAGTCTCCCTAGAATTAATAGGCATTTCTCTCTAAAATCGATTTACGTATTATGAATCAGGTATGTACGTGTTTATCAAAAAATAATATAGCCATCAACTTACTTTTTTCCAGCAAGGTAGCAGCCGGAGCAATATATTACTTTTTCTTTTTCAGCAACATGACCACAGGATTCGACTCTTCATCCAAGTTTGCGGTGATCTCCTTCAACTTTCCTTTTAGCTGGCCTTTCTCGTAAGCCTCAACTAAGTCCGGGGCATCTAGAGTTTGGCAGATAGCTATTTCGGGGTTTCTTGGCTCTGATGTTAGAGAGACTTCTTCCTTATTGATGAAATCATCATTGTATAGAATATAGCTGAATAAGGCATTTTCTTGTTTATCATACACCAGATCTTCACCAAGGAAACCTTTAAACGTCGTAAAGTCAACCTCTTTTCTCATGGTTCTCATGAAACAGTAGCGATCGGTGATGACGGTTGGAAAAAGAAATACTTTAGTATCCATGGAGGATATGGAAGGGCTTCTTACGATAAAAGGACTCAGATTACCATCCGGCAAGTAATGGAATATGGTATCAGACGATGTATTGACAAGTATCCATTTATCCCGATCCGGAAACGTAAGATAAAATTCCGGCGTAATGATAAACTCCCCTTCTGTTACAACCGGAGTCTCAGTCCCCTTAGAGGGAATTTGGATCTCATGAATGATACGGCCATCTTGCTTGGAAATAATCAAATGACACTCCCGCTTGCCTTTTTCCGATGGATAACTCTTATAGCAAATCAAATGATCACGATCATAATTAAATATATAATTATAATAACTGGTATCCGTGAACTTAAAACTCCTTTTATAGTTTCCTAATAAGTCATAGACACCTATTTTTCTCGCTGGATTATCCTTGACGAATATCTCATCGTTATCCTCATCCAAGACAAGCCCTGTAAGCTGCGTGTATTCCTCACCGCTTTGCCCTAAACGGTTTATCTTCCTTAGTCCCTTTCCGTTTCTATCGAAAACAAGAATATCCCCATCACTGCCCCGATTCGTCACCAGCATGATATCCTTTCCGATCGCTTTCACGGCACCTTTAGTTATAAAATCATCCGTGGTTTCCAACGCGATGTATTCCACGTCCATAAGGTCTTGAAGTATCAGTTCCTTTTCCGGATAATCGGCCATGACATCAACCCTAATAAGGTTATCGACAGAGGAAGCGGACCGATTGCCACATCCCATACATCCGACTAAAGCGAGCAGCATAGCCACTGCGTTCGTAGTTAATTTTCTCATTTTCATGATGTTTAAAGTCTTTCGTTCGATGTCATTTCTTGCTCTTTAGCGCTTTCTCTTTGTTCATCATCCGTATCATCTCTTTTACCTCATCGGATGTCTCTGGCAGTTGTTGGATCAGAGATTGGAGTTCATCTATAGAAAGCTGGCTTTTCCGGTTATCTGGAGCCAGCATGGTTTGCTCCGTGATACCCCGTTTGGACATATCCGAATTTAATGACTCCAAGAAAGGCCGGGTAAAAGTCAGGTCACTCAGATCCGACTCGTTTTTCAACAGTTCCTTTGCGTAAGTCACTTGAGCGAATACACCTCTCTGTAGCTCCTCCGCATTCTTGAATCCGGAGATATCCGGATGGCTATATAGGTTCGCGATCTCACGAAGCAATTCTACACGAGTACCCTTCACCTTCCACGCCCGATAAAGCAGACGGGCCGCCTCCTCTATCTTACCCGAGCTTCTGGCGCTCATGGCACGAATCTCCATGACCATCTCCGATTCCTCCGGCAATTGATTGATCAAGTTACGCAAATCCACGATAGAAATCTTGCTCTTTTTTCCATCCGGGTCTATCATAGTCTCCTCCGCCACATTACGGAAGAACATATCCTCATAGAAGGATTGCAGAAGCGCCCGGCTAAACACCATCGTCCTCTCGTCCGCTTTTTTCTTTAAACTCTCATTCATATAAAGTACCAAGATAAAAAGCCCTCGCTGGCGATCCTCCTCGCTCTGGAATTTAGACACGTCAATCTCACTATACATATGCGAGATCGCCGCCAGGAAATCCAGTCGTTCCGGATTCTTCTTCCATGCCTCATAGTAGAGACGGGACGCTTCCTTGTATCTCCCATCCTTTTGGTAAGTCTCCGCACGGAAGGCCAATAATTGATTTACCAAGAAACGATTGGGTTCCAATCCCTTTTCCGCCCGGTCAAATAAGTCGTAAGCCCGCTTCCGGTCATACGTCTTACCCAAGGCGGAACCCAATAAGAGGCATACCTCGACCGAGGTCGTATCCTGCTCATATGCCATATCCAAAATATCTACCGAGGGCATATACAGACCGGCATAATACTTCGAGGCTCCCCCATATTTCAAGGTAAGGTAGGTGGAATCACCATCAGCCAACAAACTGGAATAGACAGAATCCGCCTGAACAAATTGTTTCACGATATATAGCCCCAATCCTTTACTACGCAATAATTGACGATTCCCGGGATTATAAAACAAGGCGGTATCGCAAATCGCTATTCCTTCCGATATATAATCCGGGCTACTAGCCCCCATCCGATACAATGAATTCACTAACGCAACCGCCAACCCCGCATTCTCACGATTCAAGTTATACGCCTGAAAATAAGCGGTCGTAGCAGAAGGATATTGTTCCATTCGAGTATAGCAATCGCCAATCGCACGGTATAAGACAGTATTATCCTCATTCTGAGCTTGCAATTTCTCATAGGCATCAACTGCTTTCTCATACTCCCCCAATTGGAAATACAGACGTGCCAACTGATAATTAGCGTAGAAGTTCGAGCTATCGGCGGATAATACCTGATGAAAATATCGCTCGGCATCCTCCGCACGGCCTAAGTTCGTCGCCGTCCGAGCCAAGATGTTTAAGATATCCAAGTTCGTCATATCCATAGAAAAGCAAAGACGGTAATAGTCATAAGCCTTCTGATACCGAAGCATACCCTCATAAGCCTGCCCGATAGCGTTCATAATCTCATAATTCGAAGAATCAGCTAGTGTAAGGCTATCAGCATGAGCGATCACAGCCGCATATTGCTTACGGTTCACCAAGTCTTGCCAATTAAACTCTTGAGCATTTCCGGGAAAAATAAGGCAACAAAGTAACAGAACTGTAACTAAATTACATTTCGCATTCATATCTGTATATTTTTAAGATTACTGATTAAGCGACCAACATAGCCTCTATTCTTATTTCACTGTAACCGGAAAGTAATAGGCACCGTATATAAGACGCGGACCGCCTTTCCGTCCTGACGACCGGGAGTCCACCGGGGCATCATTCCGATGACTCGCAAAGCTTCCGCATCCAAGGAGGGATCTATCCCCCGTATGATTTTAGGTTCCACGATATTTCCTTTCTTATCTACCACAAACGAACAGATCACACGACCTTGCACTCCCGCTTCCTGCGCATCCGTCGGATACTTTATGCTTTGAGCGATAAACTTTAATAATTCACGATCCCCTCCGGGATATTGCGGCATCACGTCCACTACCGTCAAAGTCTCTTCCTTCATTTCTTCTACCGGACTTTTCAAACGGAACGTAATCGGGACCGTATATTTCACGGCGACCGCCTTTCCACGTTGCATTCCCGGATTCCAGCGAGGCATAGTGTTTATTACCCTTACGGCCTCCTCATTCAATAAAGGAGTCACTCCCCGAAGCACCTCCGGATTATTGACAGAACCATCACGCCCGACGATAAACGAGCAGATTACACGCCCTTGCTCCCCGTTATCCTGGCTCTCTTTCGGATACTTTATATTCGTGGCTATGTATTTCAACAACTCCGCATCCCCACCCGGAAAACTAGGCATCTTCTCTACCACGGTAAATACTTGCTCGTTCATCTCACGGGATTTGGAAGATAAGGACAAATGGGTATTATTTGTCATATCAGCAGCCAAGACCTCTTGGGACTCCCTTCCTTGATAGCTGCATCGCAAAATCGCATTCGCAGGGACCTCCAAAGAGAAAGCCCCTTTCCTATCCGTGATAGTCCCCTCTTTACCGCCCTTCACCACAACTGATGCCCCGATCAAAGGCTGCCCAGTCTCATCAACCAGAATGCCCGTAGCCGTCACCACAGCGTTCGAGACCGTAGCCTCATTCGCCAGACGGACAGTCAAACGGGCTACCGCCTCGATATTACTTAACAGCATCAAGATCCCTACCAATGGAATAAATATCAGATATTTCGTACGTACGATACCCGGGCTCCGCTTCTTGTTCATCATCATAATCCGGTTCTTCAGATGCAGCACATTGAAACTATTATACAAAGTAGTAACGGACTGATGATGAGCCAATCCCAATAAATGGTATTGATAGCTCTTACTATCGTAACCAGACTGGATCACCGTGTTATCCGCCAGATACTCCAGATTATGCCTAACCTCACGCTTCAATAACCATACAAAAGGATTAAACCAGCAAGCCATACACATCATCTCGCTCAAGATCACGTCAATCGAGTGCCATTGGGATACGTGCGTACATTCATGTGTCAATATCTCATCCGTTTCCTTATCCGAATGACTCTCCGGATGCAAGAAGACCATACGGAAAAAGGAGAATGGCCCGGCGGCCTTCCGCAACGCATAAACCGGAGTTTCATGAATAACAACACGCTCACTGGTATGAGCCAACCATAAGATACTGCTTAATTGCACGAGAAAACGTCCGCATAAGAACGCTACGATCCCCCAATAAATAAACCCCAAAGATCCCAACAACCATCCATACCAATCCACGGACGCCGCGGCATCCGCTTTCGCCGTCGCCTCAGGCAACATAGCGGAATACATATAAATCACGTCCGCTATAGGCTCTTGTTGCCTTACCCAATCTTGGATGTTCAGCAAAGGATAAAACAGAGCCAAGCCAAAGAACGCCAGCAAGATCGCACGACGTAGCTTGAAGAACGTGTCCTTATAGAAGAACAACCGGTAGAAGGCGTAAAAGAGTACAAAGGCTACATTTACCTTCAATAAGTAGGCAAATTCCGGTGTCATGGTATGTGGGATTTAGGTTATTCTTTTCCTTTCTCAATCAAATCGATGATATCCTTTAAATCATCCGTAGAGATTTTCTGATCTTTCGCAAAGAAAGAAACCATTTCTTTATACGAGTTAGCGAAATAATTCGTTACCACGCCGCCAAGGAACGTACGTTTATATTCCGTTTCCTCTATCAAAGGACGGTATTCATACGTATTTCCATAACGTTTCGCCTTCACGTACTTCTTTCGCTCCAGATTCTTGATCACGGAAGCGAGCGTCGTATAAGGAGGTTTCGGGTCCTCGTATTTGGCCAGCACATCTTTCACAAAACAAGGACCGATCCGCCAAATCCAGCGCATCGCCTCTTCTTCCTGCATCGTTAGCTTCTCCATAAATCTTATCCTTTTATTTAATGTATATCCACAAAGCTACGAAATAGTCGTAAACGGCATGCGGAAGGCACGTTAATTAACATTAAATAAGAATCACAAGACCTGCAATCGTGAATTATTGCAACTTAAATGTGATCGGCACCGTATATTTCACGGCTACCGGCTCGCCTTTTTGGGTGCCCGGTGTCCAACGAGGCATCATTTGCAAGACCCGAACCGCCTCTTGGTCTAATGCCGGGGAGATTCCTCTAAGGACCTTGTAATTCGTAAGCGTTCCATCCTTCGTTACCACAAACGAACAAATCACACGGCCTTGCTCCCCTTTCTCTTGGCTCTCTTGTGGATACTTTACATTCTTGGCTATAAATTTCAAAAGCTCCGCATCACCGCCGGGAAACTTCGGCATCACCTCTACCACCCTAAATACCTGCTCTCCATTTTCCAGCGTATCTTCGTCCTCCGCTTGTACCTGCACTTGCTCTTTTTCCTTTGCAACATCTGTCGGTACACTGTCTTCTTTTTGTTCCGAAGACTGCCCACATCCTACACACATCGCCAAAGCGAACAGGATGATCATTGTGTTCATAATTGCCTTTTTCATTTTCAATCAGTTTTAATGTTATTTATACCGTTATTACACATACTTACCAACCTCTAAACATATCCGGATATTACGTTGGTTTCACAAATATACGAAATACTCGTAATGTAAATATAAACAATACGTTAATTAACACTAATAGCCATCAAAGGCATAGAAAAGATAAAAGAACACGATTATTTACCGAACAGTTAAAATACACAATATGCCCACTTTGCACGTAAATATTGGCATATAGCTGATATCTACGCAGTTATACATATACGCCTATTACCGATCCAATTACTATCTATAATAAATCAGATTACTATCAATAGTAAATCGGATTTTCTATAGATAGTAGCCATGAATACTATAGCTTCTATCGCTAGATTATTACAAGAAGTACAACCGAGTGATACACATCGAAGTCAGATAAGCGAATAGAACACAAAAACCGGATTGCCCTCCTCTCCTTTTAAGTTCAACTCCTGCGGAATCGTGATCGAGCGAAGCGATTTATATAAGTTTAGCTCATACGGGGTCACTACTTGTACCAGCTCATCTTTTACGACCCTCCCCCAGACCGGGAAATTCCGATAACTTCTCGTACCCTGCATGCCATGTTGAAGGTTCGCATCCGCCAGTTCATAGATAGAACCCGGCATCTCACATTTTTCCACAAGTGTCTTTCCCGTCTTTTTATCTACAGAGGCTATATAATAGCCTTGGTTATACAATAAACGGAAATAATAATGTGCCGGAAACTCAATCATATCTTGCACAAAGATATCCTTGGGATCCTTTTTTTCAATTCGCAAATTACTCATGTCCGTAACATCCAACGAACGAATCACTTCCGCATCCGAGTTTTTCAGATCAAGGACACAAGCCGCACTTATTCGATCCGCCGAGATACAGAAGACCGTATCATTGCTACCGGTCTTAAACAACACGGAGTTTTGCGCATCAGAATAAGCGGGGGCGATGCTTGTCGTGAACCCGCTCTTCTCATGAGGTAATAAAAAGGAATAAAAATCATTCTTGATCGCTATCGTATCCCCTTTCCTCGAAAATAGGCCCAATCCGAATCCCCCTCCGTTGAAAGGCTGAAAAGGGAATGA
>ERZ791872.1999-NODE-1999-length-10135-cov-2.176984_pt1 | contig 10135 bp, 9 predicted proteins | sample MGYA00510279_ERZ791872 | MGnify/ENA primary metagenome ERZ791872 (study PRJEB30046, sample SAMN00792103) | human gut metagenome | study: EMG produced TPA metagenomics assembly of the A metagenome-wide association study of gut microbiota in type 2... | reverse complement strand
GGTACGCACGGTGGTGTGAGAGGACGGCGGTTAGTCACCGCCTCCTACTCGATTTTTGCAAAGATTTTAAAAAATTTATTTTACTGGTTCATCAGTGCTTTGATATCTTCTTCCGGTGTGGTGATAGGTGCAATACCATAATTTTCAACCAGAAAGTTCAGAATATTAGGAGACAGGAATGCCGGAAGAGAAGGACCAAGACGGATATTTTTGATACCCAGATGCAGGAGGGTTAACAGGATACAGACTGCTTTCTGTTCATACCAGGAGAGTACGAAGGAAAGCGGAAGCTCATTTACAGAACATCCAAATGCATCTGCAAGTGCCACAGCAACCTGGATCGCACCATAAGCATCATTACACTGACCCATATCCATCAGTCGTGGCAGACCACCGATCTCTCCCAGATCGAGATCATTGAAACGGAATTTTCCACATGCCAGGGTGAGAACGATACTGTCAGAAGGTGTCTGCTTTACAAATTCTGTATAATAGTTTCGACCTGGCTTGGCACCGTCACAGCCGGCAACCAGGAAGAAATGGCGGATTGCGCCTGATTTTACGGCTTCTACCACAGTACCTGCATGGGACAGGATGGCTGCATGACCAAAACCGGTTGTCACTTTTTTACCGCCGTTGATACCGGAGAACGTCTGATCTTCTTTGTAACCACCCAGTTCCAGTGCTTTTTCAATAAGTGGTGTGAAATCTTTCTTCTCGTCAATATGGACAGCTCCCGGGAAGGCAACCACTTCTGTTGTAAATACTCTGTCAGCGTAGCTGCTTTTTGGAGGCATCAGACAGTTGGTAGTGTAGAGGATCGGGGCCGGAAGATGGTCAAATTCTTTCTGCTGATTCTGCCATGCGGTTCCGAAATTTCCTTTCAGGTGAGAGTATTTCTTTAAGAATGGATAGGCGTGGGCAGGGAGCATTTCACCATGCGTATAGATATTGATTCCTTTTCCCTCTGTCTGTTCAAGCAAAAGCTGAAGGTCTTTCAGGTCATGTCCGGTCACGACAATAAAAGGCCCTTTTTCTACCGTAAGTGTAACATCAGTTGGCTCTGGTGTTCCATAGGTTTCTGTATTTGCCTTATCAAGAAGTGCCATGCACTTCAGATTGATCTCTCCTGTTTTGAGTACTGTGGAAAGCAGTGCTTCTGTGCTTTCTTCATAACCGATCTTAGATAATGCCTCGCAGAAGAACTGATTCACTTCGGCATCTTCATAATTCAGAACATTTGCATGATAGGCATAGGCAGCCATTCCGCGGATACCAAAGAGAATAAGAGACTTCAAGGAGCGGATATCTTCATTGGCATTCCACAGCTGCTGAAGATCATATTCCTCTGTTCTGCAGTCAGGAACCAGTCTTTCTTTTTCAGCTCTGACTTTTTGTATCATATTTTCGATTGCGGCATTGTCAAAACTTACATTTGTAACTGTAGTAAACAGTCCTTCGATTATGATCTGTCCGGTTCTTTTTGAAATAGTTTCCGTGCCGTCGACAGCGTTTGCCAGACTGATCAATGCACCTGTCAGCTCGTCCTGTAATTTCGCTGTATCTGCTTTTTTTCCGCAGACACCGGCATTTCCCGTGCAGCCGGTACAACCGACTGTCTGTTCACACTGAAAACAAAACATTTTTTTATCCATTATTGTATTCTCCTTTTATTCTGTGATTTTTTGAATGATCTTTCTTATTATTTTATCCTCGGCCGGTAATATTTATCCTTGGTTTCTGTTAGGAGTATAGTATAATAATTACAACGTGTATGTTTGATTTCCAACAGGAGGATTAATTTTGAAAAAATATTTACCCATTTTAAGAACCAGTCCTTTCTTTAAAGGTCTTACTGATAATGAGATATTATCCATACTGCACTGTGTAAATGCAGCAACAATCTCCAGAAAACGGGATTCTTATATTTTCAGAGCCGGAGATTCTACCGAAGTAATGGGACTTGTGGTGGCAGGCTGTGTTCTTGTTATTCAGGAAGACCTCTGGGGACATCGGAATATTCTGTCAAAATGTCATGCAGGAGATTTTTTCGGTGAACCATATGCAGCAAGTCCGGGAGCTGTTCTGAATGTCAGTGTGGTAGCAGATGAAGATTGTGAGATTATTTTATTAAATGTTCAAAGACTTCTGGTTTCCTGTCCAACAGTATGTGATCATCATCAGAAGCTGATCCGTAACCTGGTCGGTGTCCTGGCAAATAAGATCCTGATCCTCAACGATAAGATCACACATGTGGGCAAACGAACGACCAGGGATAAGCTGTTGTCCTATTTGTCGGCGGTATCCATCAGACAGGCATCTTTATCCTTTGACATTCCTTTTGACAGGCAGCAGCTGGCAGATTATCTTTGTATTGACCGTGCGGCAATGTCTGCGGAGATATCAAAGCTGCAAAAAGAAGGACTTATAAAAACAAACAGAAACCATTTTGAGCTGACTGTCTGTAATGATACGGATTCAGGAATAAAAATGTGACATACATCACGGAAGACGATAAATTTTTTCATTATAATACAAAAGGAATGCGAGACAAGAGTAGTTTATTATCAGAAACTGCAAAAGCTATACCAGTGAGGTTGATACAATGGGACAGATAATACTCAGGGAACTGGAGAAGATGGATTTTTTTAAAGAAATACCAAAGGATATTCTGCAGAACCTGCTTAATGAAAGTAAAGTTGTTTCTTATAAGAAAAAAGAAGTGATTTTTCATTCACGCAGCAGAACCAAAACAGTATATTTTGTGTATTCCGGCGAAGTGATGCTTTATAATCTGACCAAGCATGGAAATCGAAAGGTGATTTTTATCCTGGGAAAAGGACGGCTTTTAAATCAGAGCATTGTAAGCAAAAAGCCGAATGCACTTTTTTGTGAGGCTGCCTGTCCGGTGCAGGTGATAGAAATTGCAGAAAAACAGTTTCTTCAGCTTATGGAACAGAGCCATGCTTTGACAAGATCTGTTCTGAGAGAGTATGAGAGAAATCTCTGGCGAATGGGGCACCAGCTAAAGAATACGACCGGAAACATGCAGATGGAGCGAAAAATAGCTGCAAAATTATGGAAGCTCGGTCGTGATTTTGGCGTAGATACGGAAGACGGGGTGATGATAGATATTGATCTTACCATTACCCTGATGGCTGATCTGGTTGGTGCACCAAGGGAAAATGTATCTCGTGCCTGTAAGGTTCTTACGGACAGAGGTCTGATCTGTTATGGCAATAAGCGATTTATTCTGATAGATTTTGATGGTCTTGCAAAATTTTATAAAATGTGATTATGAGAAAGGGGTATCTGATGGGAAAACGAGTCAGCAGTGATGAGATGCAGAATATTTTTAAAATCTTGCAGAAATCCTATGATGTGTATGGACCGAAAATTTACCAGGGGACAGGATGCTTTTCAGATACAGATGTAGTTCGTTATGGTCTGCTGAACAGCTGGGAAGAGATTGTCTGGAATCAGAAGTCGGATTACAGCTTTAAGGAGGTACTGCTTCCGATTTCAGAGACGATTCTTTATTTTACGGAGAATGAGATGAAAACAGCAGACGGAGCAGCAAGACAGAGGTTGATTTTCTTAAAAAGCTGTGATTTTCATGCCCTGAAACGCCTGGACGACATGTATTTGAAAAATGGTGCAGAGGATTATTATTACAGAAGAATGCGGGAAAATACAGTTTTTGCTGTGATGGGGTGTAAGGAATCCGGAAAAAATTGTTTTTGCGTAAGTATGGGAACGAATCGTTGTGAAGAATATGATATGTATATTTTTCAGGATGAAGATGGATGTTACATGGAGCTGAGATGCAGAGAACTGGAAGAATTATTATGGGATTATGGACAGAATGTTCAGGAGAAACCGATTTTTGTGGAAAATAATGAGGTTCATATAGAGGTTCCGGAAAAACTTTCAAATACAATCCACCAGGATTCCATGTGGCAGGAATATGGCAGTCGATGTATTGGCTGTGGCCGCTGTAATTTTGTCTGTCCTACGTGTACCTGTTTTACTATGCAGGATATTTTTTATAAAGATAATCCAAAGGCCGGAGAGCGTCGCCGTGTATGGGCTTCCTGCCAGGTAGATGGATATTCTGATATTGCCGGAGGACACAGCTTCCGCCAAAGTCAGGGTGAAAGAATGCGCTTTAAGGTATTACATAAAATTTCAGATCATAAGAAAAGATTCGGATATCATATGTGCGTCGGCTGCGGGCGTTGTGAAAATGTCTGTCCGGAGTATATTTCCTATATCGAATGTCTTCAGAAACTGAAAGAAAAGGAGGGAAAGTAAGATGACGAATGAATATATTCCTTTCTTATCTAAGATAAAAGAAATCGTGAAGCATACAGAGACAGAATATACATTCCGTATGACATATGTGGGTGAAGTAAGACCGGGACAGTTTTTTGAAGTTTCTATTCCTAAATATGGTGAGGCACCGATTTCTGTCAGTGGTATAGGAGAAGATTATGTTGATCTGACCATACGCAAGGTTGGCAAGGTGACCGGAGAGATTTTTGAACTGAATGAGGGAAGCTGTTTTTTTATGCGTGGCCCGTATGGAAACGGTTTTGAGAAGGAGAATTATCAGGGAAAAGAACTGATCGTGGTAGCTGGTGGAACAGGAGTATCTCCTGTGAGAGGAGTGATCAGTTACTTCGGTGAGCATCCGGATGAAGTGAAAAAATTACACACGATCCTTGGGTTTAAATCGCCGTCAGATATTTTGTTCCGTGAGGATCTGAAGATCTGGGAACAGCAGATGGAGCTGATCCTGACAGTGGATTCCGCTGATGACGATTCTTATAGGACAGGACTTGTTACAAAATATATTCCGGAACTTGAGCTTGATAATATCCATGAGACTGCAGCTATTGTTGTCGGACCACCGGTCATGATGAAATTTGCAGTAGCAGAGCTTTTAAAGCTGGGAATGAAGGAAGAACAAATCTGGATATCTCAGGAGAGAAAAATGTGCTGTGGACTTGGTAAATGCGGGCATTGTCGAATGAATGATACCTATATTTGTCTGGATGGTCCGGTATTCTGTTATTCAGAAGGCAAAAAACTGTTTGATTAGGGGAGGAAATCGTAATGGATATCAATACAAAGAAACTAAAGAAAAATGCCTTCCGTGTATCAAAGGTCCGTGGGCTTACGGCTTCCAGAGTTCGTGTTCCGGGAGGGTGCTGTAATGCAGACGTTATGCAGCAGGTGGTGGATATTGCCAGAAAATATGGAAACGGACAGATCCATGTTACCACTCGTCAGGGATTCGAAATTGAAGGAATCCATATGGAAGATATGGATAAAGTTAATGAGATGCTTCAACCCATCATTGATAATCTTCAGATCAATCAAAATGAGGCAGGTACCGGGTATTCAGCATCAGGAACCAGAAATGTCTGTGCATGTATCGGAAACAGAGTCTGTCCTTTTGGAAATTATAATACAGCAGCTTTTGCGAAGAGAATCGAAAAGGCTATATTTCCTAATGATCTTCATTTTAAAATTGCACTTACAGGTTGTGCCAATGACTGTATCAAAGCAAGAATGCACGATTTTGGAATTATCGGTATGACAGAGCCACAATATGACCCTGATCGTTGTGTATCCTGTGGCGCCTGTGTAAAAGGCTGTGATAAGCTTTCGGTGGATGCGTTAAAGATGGATAATTACAGAATCGTGCGCAATGAAGAAAAATGCGTAGGCTGTGGAGTATGTGTGACAAAATGTCCTACCAGAGCATGGACCAGAAGTGAAAAAAAATATTATCGTCTGACACTTATGGGACGAACTGGAAAGAAAAATCCACGTCTGGGAGAAGATTTTTTGATCTGGGCAGATGAAGACACTATCGTCAAGGTTATCCTGAACACCTATAAATTTGTAAAAAAATATATTGATCCAAATGCGCCTGGCGGTAAGGAACATGTGGGATATATTATTGACCGTGTAGGGTTTGCAGAATATAAAAGGTGGGCGTTGGATGGTGTAGTACTTCCGCAGGAAACGATAGTGAAAGATAATATTTACTGGAGCGGAATACATTACAGATAATTATAAATAAGATAATTCCAATATAAGGAATTTTGCAAAAGAAGGTTGACCGGAAAAAACCTGACCGTTTAAAATGATGCTATTTTTATAAGCTTTCTTAAGTGATATGCTGAATATATACAGGAAAAGAAACCATGTGAAATTACAGTTTTGTTTTCGCACGGTTTCTTTTATATATAGCAGTTAGTTCGTACTAATGAAAGAAGAGATGCGAAGCTGATGATGGTTCTTGATGTGGCACTTGGGTGAATCGCCCTTGAAATCGTCAACATTTATTTACCTGGAATCCACACGATGGTATTATGGTGTATGTATAAAGAATCTATGAAATCAGTTATTGAAAAACAGGAGGGAAAAATGCTCATCAGAAAAGCAGAAGAAAAAGATATTCCGAGGATCTTGGAATTGTTAGGACAGGTGCTGCAGATCCACGCAGATATAAGGCCTGATATTTTTATTCCGGGCACAACAAAATATACGACAGACGAATTGACAGAGCTTTTGAAAAATGAAGAAAAGCCAATATATGTTGCAGCGGATGAGGCTGATGTTTGTGTGGGGTATGCATTTTGTCAATTAAAGGAACAGCCTTTTTCAAATAATATGGTACCGTTTAAATCTCTTTTTATAGATGACCTGTGTGTCGATCAGGAGGCACGAGGCCGGCATATTGGGGAAAGTCTGTTTGAATATATAAAAAATAAAGCAAAGCAGCTGGGATGCTATGAAGTGACATTGAATGTGTGGGCAGGAAATACTTCAGCAGAAAAATTTTATGAGAAAATGGGAATGCGGACAAAAGAAAGACAGATGGAATACATATTATAAGATGGTTGAACCGCCCAGAGAAAAAGCAGTCGGCTAAGACACAGACTGAGATGTCTGTATCTTAGCCGGAAAATTTATCACTGTAATGAACATGCATGGCTTCCCAGTCCATAAACAATACATAAAATACTCTTCCGTATTGCTGGCTGTCCACGATCCTTCCGTGATCAAGAACAGAAAGGTAAGAGCCGTCCGTTTTTCGAAGATGAAAGTGGATGTAATAATCATTTTTATTGCCGGCATCGATCTGTTTCCAGATGCTTGCTTCTATCTGCTGCTGTTCATTCTCACGGATCAGGTTGTGGAAGCTTTTATTTGTGAGGCTGAAGAGTTCATCTATATTTTTATATCCGGTCATTTGAAGGAACTCGTGGTTTGCATACAGGAGTTCATCATCATCTTTGTCCGCTCTGTATATGATAAATGCACCCGGAAGGTGTTCAGAGATATCCTTGAATGCAAATCCGAGCTGTTTGCGGATTCCTGACCGGAGCCCATCCCTGTAAGCCATACATCCATTTTTTCCGTGAAGCTTTATTTCATAAAGTGCTGCATCTGCACAGCGCATAAGCTGTGAACGGTTGGAGGCAAAGGTTGGATATTCTGCATATCCGAGAGAAATAAAAAACGGATATTCTTTTCCCTTACATGAAAATGTCTTTGGAAGCTTGGTAAATTGCAGCAGCAGTTCTTCCGCTTCTTTATAGGTATGATCCGGCAGAACTCATCACCACCGTTTCTTCCCAGTAATGTGTTTTTTGGGAAAAAAGCCTTCATGCTATCTGTAAGACTCTTTAATGCCTTGTCTCCATAGACATGTCCGTAAATATCATTAATAAACTTAAAGTCATCAATATCAAGGAGTGCGGCCACAAAATGCGCTTTTGGATTTTTAGTGATCATCCTTTCGGCTGATTCATCAAATCCATAGCGGTTGTAAATATCGGTGAGAGAATCTGTGTGTGCCAGTATTTGAAATTTGTTTTTATTTTCTTTCGATACTAACCACACCCGGGTAAGACCTGAGAGAAGTAAAACGACAGCAGTAAACATTCCGCCGACGGTTACCAGTAATCTAAGGTTTCTCCACCCGCTTTCAGGAGCTACTTCTAATTTCCAGTTTTCTTCCCCTATCGTAAAATCATAAGAAACAGCATGAGTAAATTGGTCATCTGACTGATAAACAACTTTATAAGTGTCGATCCAGGGAGTATCTGTTTTTGAAAGCCTGTATTCATATCCGAAATCCGAAAGTGCACTGATCGCATCTGAAAAAATGTCGGGAACACGCAGGATAACAATGGTAAATCCCCAGAAATATTCCTGGTTGTTTTTATCTTTCAGGTAGACTGGATTGCGGACAGCAATTCCACAGCCGCCCTGTTTTAAATCGAAAGGACCTTGTGTAATGATCACGTGATTGTCTCTTGCGTAACAGGAAATTTTGCTGCGATCTTTATCCTGGAGCAGATTGACTTTACACGCTTCCGTTCCCTCAGAAGGATAAACATCTGTCACAATACCATCCGGAGCAAGCTGTATGCTTTCAATAACGTCAGACATAATATTTTCCGCAATTGTGTCAAACTGACTGATCTTTCCGTTTTCACTGATCAGGATCTGCTTTAGCGCATCTGTGACCGCAATTCCATTTGTAATCTCATTTTTTATACGTTCGCCGTAGGTTGTTGCATTTAATTGTGCTGTTATGTGTTGTTGGTCAGTTTCATGTGAGTCTGTTTTGTATACAATTAAACCAACAAGGCATATGCCCAGTAAAAAAACGATAAGAGGTACAATTGTTTTTTTCTTCACCTGGTTCACCTCGTTTTATTAGTTTCACAATAAAACATTATATCATAGAAGTAAAAAAATAGAATGATTTTTTGCGTTAAAGTGATATTGTTTTTTTGGTGTACAATGGAAATATGACCAGAGGGCGAAATATAGTATACAATTAAGGAATATATTGGAAAGAATACTGAAAAAGACTCGCGGTTTTGCAGGGTATATGATATACTGTCCTTTATAAGTAAATATCTTATCGGAATTCACTGAAGACCGGATCGGTGCTGCAAAATCGGTCCTGAGCAGATGAGAATTCCCTTCCACTTAATGACAGGATGGAGCTGTATTTTGAGGATTTCTATATAGACAGATTGCTTGCAAAATATGAGAAAGACAGGCATTTTGCCAGATATGCCACAGGTTTATAAATTCTAAGAACTAAGGAAGAACTGTTGTATGTTAAATAAAAAAGATTTCTTGAAATATGCATCAAAATTAGCATTTCCGATCATGATCCAAAATCTGATCGGAACATTAGTAAATGTTGCGGATACTGTAATGCTGGGATATGTAAGCCAGACTGCCATGTCGGCTTCATCTCTTGCCAACCAGTATACATTTATTCTTTTCTGTTTGTATTATGGCATGGCTACAGGTACTTCGGTTTTATGTGCCCAGTATTGGGGAAAGGGTGATAAAAAGACAGTAGAAAAGATTCTCGGCCTGGCGGAGCGGATCTCACTGATTGTTTCTCTTGTATTTTTCATTATCTCCTTTTCCATGCCGACTACGATCATGAAGATTTTTACAAACAGTCCGGATACGATTGCTGCCGGCAGCGAATACTTGAAGGTGATCTCATTTTCCTTTATGTTTATGGGCTTCTCTCAGATTTTCATGAGTGCCCTCCGAAGTGTCGGAAAAATAATGCTGCCTTCTGTTACATACATTGTATCGCTTTGTGTCAATGTACTTTGTAATGCCACCTTTATCTTTGGCCTGTTTGGACTTCCAAAGCTTGGTGTTACCGGTGTTGCCCTTGGTACTGTTATTGCCAGGATCGCAGAGGTATTGATCTGTTTTATCTACTCATTAAACAGCTCCGATGTCAGATTCCGAATAAAATATTTCTGTGCAAAATCCGGTATTCTGTTCAGGGACTTTATGAAAATTGCTTCTCCGGCTGTGATAAATGATGTTGTCTGGAGCTTTGCCGGTTCAGCATTCGCAGCGATCCTTGGTCACATTGGCGATGATATGGTTGCCGCAAATGCCGTTGCTGTTATGGTGGTAAACATTGGTGCCATCGCCTGCCGCGGTTTTGCCAACGCTACTACCATTATTATCAGTCAGGAGCTGGGGAAAAATCACATTGATACAGCCAGAGAATATGGGAAACGGATGCTCAGAATAACCATTATTGTAAGCCTGATCG
>ERZ791872.1990-NODE-1990-length-10205-cov-2.693103_pt1 | contig 10205 bp, 9 predicted proteins | sample MGYA00510279_ERZ791872 | MGnify/ENA primary metagenome ERZ791872 (study PRJEB30046, sample SAMN00792103) | human gut metagenome | study: EMG produced TPA metagenomics assembly of the A metagenome-wide association study of gut microbiota in type 2... | reverse complement strand
TGGGACCGCCATACTGAGTCATATCTCCCTGACGCGCCGCTGGTTTTCCGCTCATATAAAGTGCCCTTTTAGTTATTGTTCATATCCCTGTGTTAGCAACAAAAAAAAATAAAATGACACACAAGACCAGCTAATGTATTTATATATTTTTCACATAAACTTATTTGTTCTCAATCAACAACAACTGTTATTACAGGTCACTTTCAATATTTTATTAAACTAACATTTTTAGCACAGATGAATTCATCATCAACAAATTCACTATATGGATAATATCCATTCAACGCATATGATTTATGATTTTATTAGTCTGAGTTATTTTTGTAGGGCTATATTTAAAATCAATAAACTCCACCGATTCAGATTAATATCAGCAATAGAAAGATAGGAAATCACCAATTCAATAACATCATCAATGAAACATATTGTAGAATTAATTTAAACAAGGCGTTCCATTCAACCAGAACGCCCCTTATTTACTCTCATCACCCCGCAAACTGCCTGAACAGCGCCTTACCCTTAACCAGTCGCGCACCCAGCCAGCCGCCGAAAAGCGACAGCAGCAGCGCTCCGCTGCACGGCAGAACAATCCACAATCGCCAGTCTGGCTCCCACGGAAAATCAAACACTTTCGCCTGCAACACTGCCAGCGCCGTTTCCGCACCAATTGCGGCCACCAGGCCGGAAACAAACCCAAGCATGGCGAACTCACACCACAACGTGGTACGCAGCAGTTTTTTCCCCGCACCGAGTGTGCGCCACACCACCAGCTCCTGATGACGCTGACGCATTCCCACCTGCACCTGTGCCAGCAACAGCAACATACCGCAGGCGGTGACCAGTACCACCATCACTTCCAGCGCCCGACTTACCTGCTCCAGCACCTGACCGACCTGTTTTAAAATCGCGCCAATATCTAACAGGCTAATGGTCGGGAACTGGCGGTTGAGTTGTGTCAACATGCCGTTGCCATTCTCCCAGCGGAAACTGGTAAGCCAGCTCTGCGGTTGCCCGTCTAATGCCCCTTCAGGGAAAATAAAATAGAAATTAGGCCGCAGACTTTCCCAGTCCACTTTGCGCAGGCTGGTCACTTTAGCGCGGAACTCCTGGGTATCGCCCATAAAAGTCACGGTATCACCGAGGGCAACGTTTAAGCGTTTCGCCAGCCCCTCTTCCATCGACACTTCATCGGCTTTTGGCGGCCAGTTACCGGCGACAATCGGATTATGATCGGGCCGCGTATTTTGCCAGGTAAGATTGAGTTCGCGGTTAAGCGCCTCATCTTCATTACCTTCTGTCGGCTTATCGTTAATCGCCGTCAGCCGCGCCCGCACCACCGGATAAAACGATTCCGGGACTATCTGATGTTCCGCGAGGAACGCTTTTAGCGGTGCTACCTGTTCTGTGGCGATGTTAATTAAAAAGTAGTTCGGGCTTTCTGGAGGTAGCTGCTGCTGCCAGCGGTCGAGCAGATCGCCACGCAACACCAGCAGCAGTGCCAGCAGCATAAAGGAGAGCGAAAATGCCGAAAGCTGACTTAACGTTGACCACGGCTGACGTAACAGGCGGCTAACCGCCAGGCGCAGAGGCAGCGATTTCAGCGTCATGCGGCGAAGTACATTCAGCAGCATCCAGCCCAGCACACCGCACAGCAAAGCCAGTACTACCGCGCCCGCCAGCACCGCCCAAAGCAGCATGCTGCCACCCATTAATCCGGCGAGCAGCAGCACAACCACCACACTGACAATCGGCAGATAAAACTTCAGCGGCCAGACGTTCGCTACCACATCATTACGTAATACGCGTAAAGGCTGCGTTGCCAGCAACAAGCGATATGGTCGTAGCCCCACCAGCAGCGAGATGACCGTCATGGTGCCAAGCGCCCACAGCCACGGCCAGAGGCTGGCTGGCGGTAGTGCAGCAGGCAGAACGGGCTTGAGCAGCACCATCAACACGTTTTCGAACAACAGGCCTATGGCCCCACCGGTAACGGCTGAAAGCGTCAGCACCATCAACCACTGACCGACGATTAGCTTACGCAGTTGCGCTCGCCCTGCCCCCAGCGTTTTGAGGATCGCCACCAGATCGTAGCAACTGCGACAGTAATGATTCATCGCTACCGCCACCGCTGCCACTGCCAGCAGCAAGGTCAGAAGCGCCGAAAGCAGCAGGAACTGTTGCGAGCGTTCCATCGATCGCCCCAGCGCGCCTTCGTCCTGTTCCAGACCGTACCAGCGTTGTTCGGGTTTAAGCTGAGGTAACAACCATTTCTCATAGCCGTCGAGCTGGTTCTCGTTGCCGCCGAATTTATAACGCCAGGTGACCCGACTCCCCGGCTGCACGGCTCCGGTTTTATCGACATCCGCCAGATTCATCATCAGACGCGGAGCCATCTGGAAGGGGTTAAAACCGGAATCCGGTTCCTGAATCACTTCTCCGGCAATCCGCAAGGTGGCATCGCCCACGTCAATGGTGTCGCCCGTTTTCAGGTTAAGCAGTGCCATCAGGCGTGGGGCCAGCAATACGCTGCCCGCCTGCGGTTTCAGGCCAGGGGGATTAGTTTGCAGATCGCCATACATCGGGTAGATATCATCCACCGCTTTGACGTTCGCCAGCTGCGGTGTGTCGCCTGCAAAGGTCATTGTGGCGAAAGTCAGCTGCTTGCCGACTTTCAGGCCGCGCTTTTGCGCTTCCTCCAGCCACGCTTGCGGCACTTCGCGTGAACTGCGCAACGCCCGATCGCCCGCCATAAACTCACGGCTTTGCTGGCTTAAGCCCTTCTCCATGCGATCGCTGATATTGCCCAGCGCCAGCACGCAGGCCACCGCCAGGCTTAGCGCCAGCCAGACAATTAATAGCGACGGCGAACGCCATTCGCGCCAGAACCAACGTGCAATCATGCTTCCTCCTGCAACTGCCCGTTCACCAGCCGTAAGCAGCGGTCGCAGCGTGCCGCCAGTTGCAGGTCGTGGGTCACCATAATCAACGTGGTGCCATGTTCACGGTTGAGGGAAAACAGCAGGTCGGCAATTTTATCGCCCGTCTGGCGGTCAAGGTTGCCGGTGGGTTCGTCGGCAAACAGCACATCAGGTCGACCATTAAAGGCTCGTGCCAGCGCCACTCGTTGCTGTTCACCGCCGGAAAGCTGTGCCGGAAGATGATCCAGACGTTTACCCAGCCCTAACTGTTCGAGCAACGCTTTCGCCCCGTTACGACTTTCCGCGCTACTCTCACCGCGCAGCAGAGCCGGAAGCTCGACGTTTTCCAGCGCGTTAAGGGTAGGAATTAACATAAATGACTGAAAAACAAAGCCGACGTGCTTCGCGCGCAACTTTGCCCGCGCTTCTTCGTCCATATTATGTAGCGGTTGTCCCACCAGACTCACTTCGCCACTGCTGCCGTCATCAAGCCCGGCGAGGATCGCCAGCAAGGTTGACTTACCCGATCGCCCACCAGTGCGATGGTCTCGCCACGTTTGACAACCAGCTCAACTCCGGTGAGGATGGAGAGTTCATGCTCCCCCTGACCGACGGACTTCTTAAGATGATGAACTTCAACAATGTTTTCCGCTGGCATTTGCCCTTCCTGTTCCTGGTCCTGTTAACCTTCCGTGCCGCCGCAGCGGACACGTTATTGATTCTGGGTGATAGCCTGAGCGCCGGGTATCGAATGTCTGCCAGCGCGGCCTGGCCTGCCTTGTTGAATGATAAGTGGCAGAGTAAAACGTCGGTAGTTAATGCCAGCATCAGCGGCGACACCTCGCAACAAGGACTGGCGCGCCTTCCGGCTCTGCTGAAACAGCATCAGCCGCGTTGGGTGCTGGTTGAACTGGGCGGCAATGACGGTTTGCGTGGTTTTCAGCCACAGCAAACCGAGCAAACGCTGCGCCAGATTTTGCAGGATGTCAAAGCCGCCAACGCTGAACCATTGTTAATGCAAATACGTCTGCCTGCAAACTATGGTCGCCGTTATAATGAAGCCTTTAGCGCCATTTACCCCAAACTCGCCAAAGAGTTTGATGTTCCGCTGCTGCCCTTTTTTATGGAAGAGGTCTACCTCAAGCCACAATGGATGCAGGATGACGGTATTCATCCCAACCGCGACGCCCAGCCGTTTATTGCCGACTGGATGGCGAAGCAGTTGCAGCCTTTAGTAAATCATGACTCATAAAGCAACGGAGATCCTGACAGGTAAAGTTATGCAAAAATCGGTCTTAATTACCGGATGTTCCAGTGGAATTGGCCTGGAAAGCGCGCTCGAATTAAAACGCCAGGGTTTTCATGTGCTGGCAGGTTGCCGGAAACCGGATGATGTTGAGCGCATGAACAGCATGGGATTTACCGGCGTGTTGATCGATCTGGATTCACCAGAAAGTGTTGATCGCGCAGCCGACGAGGTGATCGCCCTGACCGATAATTGTCTGTATGGGATCTTTAACAATGCCGGATTCGGCATGTATGGCCCCCTTTCCACCATCAGCCGTGCGCAGATGGAACAGCAGTTTTCCGCCAACTTTTTCGGCGCACACCAGCTCACCATGCGCCTGTTACCCGCGATGTTACCGCACGGTGAAGGGCGTATTGTGATGACATCATCGGTGATGGGATTAATCTCCACGCCGGGTCGTGGCGCTTACGCGGCCAGTAAATATGCGCTGGAGGCGTGGTCAGACGCACTGCGCATGGAGCTGCGCCACAGCGGAATTAAAGTCAGCCTGATCGAACCCGGTCCCATTCGTACTCGCTTCACCGACAACGTCAACCAGACGCAAAGTGATAAACCAGTCGAAAATCCCGGCATCGCCGCCCGCTTTACGTTGGGACCGGAAGCGGTGGTGGACAAAGTACGCCATGCTTTTATTAGCGAGAAGCCGAAGATGCGCTATCCGGTGACGCTGGTGACCTGGGCGGTAATGGTGCTTAAGCGCCTGCTGCCGGGGCGCGTGATGGACAAAATATTGCAGGGGTGAGTTGAAGCGCGCGCTTAAGCCCCCATGTCAAAGAAAATATCGACAACAGAGAGCGACTCCATGTCCGTAGAAAATATTGTCAACATTAACGAATCTAACCTGCAACAGGTTCTTGAACAGTCGATGACCACTCCGGTGCTGTTCTATTTTTGGTCTGAACGTAGCCAGCACTGTTTGCAGTTAACCCCAATTCTGGAAAGCCTCGCGGCGCAGTACAACGGGCAATTTATTCTGGCGAAGCTGGACTGCGACGCGGAGCAGATGATTGCCGCGCAGTTTGGTCTGCGTGCGATTCCGACCGTGTATCTGTTCCAGAACGGGCAACCGGTAGATGGCTTCCAGGGGCCGCAACCGGAAGAGGCGATCCGCGCCCTGCTGGATAAAGTGCTGCCGCGCGAAGAAGAGCTGAAAGCGCAGCAGGCGATGCAACTGATGCAGGAAAGCAATTACACCGATGCCCTGCCATTGCTGAAAGACGCCTGGCAGTTGTCGAATCAGAACGGGGAGATCGGCCTGCTGCTGGCAGAAACGCTGATTGCGCTGAACCGTTCTGAAGATGCGGAAGCGGTGCTGAAAACCATTCCGTTGCAGGATCAGGACACCCGCTACCAGGGGCTGGTGGCGCAAATCGAACTGCTGAAGCAGGCGGCTGATACGCCGGAAATTCAACAGTTGCAACAGCAGGTGGCGGAGAATCCAGAAGATGCCGCACTGGCGACGCAACTGGCGCTGCAACTGCATCAGGTTGGGCGCAATGAAGAGGCGCTGGAGTTGCTGTTCGGGCATCTGCGTAAAGATCTCACCGCCGCAGACGGTCAGACGCGTAAAACGTTCCAGGAGATCCTCGCTGCGCTGGGTACGGGTGATGCACTGGCGTCGAAGTATCGCCGCCAGCTGTATGCATTGTTGTATTGATATTCCGTTGATCGGCACATGAACCACAACGCCGGATGCGATGCTGCGCATCCGGCATCGCATCATTTCTTCTTCAATTGCGTCACCACCAACTGGTGGCGCGAATTATAAAACTTACGATAGGTTAAATAGCAGGCAATAATGGTCGACAAGCTGGCGGTTGAGAGCAGCATAAAGGTCACCATAATCTGATATTTAATCGCCTTCACCGGATCAATCCCGGCAAATATCAGCCCGGACATCATTCCTGGTAAACTCACTAAGCCAACCGTTTTTGCTGAATCGACCGTCGGAATTAAAGCCGCGCGAATACTGTCGCGAATCAATATCGCTGAAGCCTGCTTCGGCGTCGCACCAAGACTCAGTTTCTCCTGAATCTGTTGCTGTTCGCTAATGACCCGTTGCCCTAAATTGTTGTAACACAACCCCACCGCTACCATGGCGTTACCGGCAATCATCCCGGCGATAGGGATCACCTGCATCGGGATAAATTCAATCGACCCTGAGAGAATCAGCACCGCCAGGGTAATTCCCGCCCCGACCGTAATGGCAATAAACGATGAGATAAAAGCTTTAGCAATATATTTACTGCGTTTTTGCGCGTTCCACGCCGCATTAAAGCAGATAAATAACACCATCAATAATGTCAGGCTGGCATCATCCACGCTGAAAATATACTTCAGCACATAGCCGACAATAATCAGCTGAATTATCGCTCGCCCGACGCTCCAGAGAATATCTTTCTCCAGCGCCAGTTTTTCTTTATGGCTAATTAAGATTGCCACCACCACCAGCATTAATGCCAGTGCTAATGATTCGTTAGTAATATTATGCGAGTTCATAGCGTGCTTCCTGCATTTCTCCGGCATGCGGTTGCAGTGTAATCACTTTATCCGCATGATTAATTTCGTCTTTATCGTGTGTCACCCACAGCACGGCAATATTTTGCTCGCGCACATAACGATGGATCATCTCATTGACGTTATGTTTATTACTTTCATCCAGCGCACTGGTTATTTCATCCAGCAATAAAACCTTCGGCATAAATTGCAGGTTACGAATCAATGAGATGCGTTGTTTTTCACCACCAGATAGCTCGGCGATATTCTTCGTCAAAATGCTGTCCGGCAAGGCGAAGCGTTCGAGAAAATCGAGAAAAATGGCTGGGTCAGGCTGCCGGTTACGGATCTGCCAGGGAAAGATCAGATTATCGTATACCGTATCGCCAAACAGCGTCGGTGTCTGGGCGCAGTAAGAGACTTGTTGGCGGTAGATTTCTGGCTTTAGTGTGCTGACATCCTCACCTTCAAACAGTAACGTTCCGCTGGTTGGGCTGATCAATGAAGCAACTATTTTTAGCAGCGTACTTTTGCCACAACCAGAAGGACCGGTAATTAACTTAAATTCGCCAGCACGCAGCGAAAAATTGATGTTATTAAGAATCTTCGCATCACCCGCCAGATATCCTACGTTTTGTAGCTGAAGCAAAGGACTATTTTCCTGCATCGCTGTTCCCTTTTTCTGATTTTTACTAAAAACAGTTTATCCTTCGCAGGAATAAGGGGGAACTCTCTTTCAGTAATCAGGTATAATTTGTTTAATCAAGCAGCAATTTTGCTGATTATGGACGGTACAACAGGAGGTTTTTCCGATGCTTATCTTTATCCCGATTCTCATTTTTGTCGCGCTGGTCATTGTCGGCGCGGGTGTCAAAATCGTACCGCAGGGCTATCAGTGGACAGTAGAACGCTTTGGTCGCTATACCAAAACGTTACAGCCGGGGCTCAGTCTGGTGGTGCCGTTTATGGATCGCATTGGTCGCAAGATCAATATGATGGAGCAAGTGCTCGATATCCCTTCCCAGGAAGTTATCTCGAAAGATAACGCCAACGTTACCATCGACGCCGTGTGCTTTATTCAGGTGATTGACGCGCCGCGCGCGGCTTATGAAGTCAGCAATCTGGAGCTGGCGATCATCAACCTGACCATGACTAACATCCGTACCGTGCTGGGTTCAATGGAACTTGACGAAATGCTCTCTCAGCGCGACAGCATCAACTCACGCCTGCTGCGTATTGTCGATGAAGCCACCAACCCGTGGGGGATTAAAGTCACCCGTATTGAAATTCGCGACGTGCGCCCACCGGCAGAGCTTATCTCTTCAATGAACGCGCAGATGAAAGCGGAACGTACCAAACGCGCTTACATTCTTGAAGCGGAAGGGATCCGTCAGGCGGAAATCCTCAAAGCCGAAGGTGAAAAACAGTCGCAAATCCTGAAAGCGGAAGGCGAACGTCAGTCGGCGTTTTTACAGGCTGAAGCGCGTGAACGTTCCGCCGAAGCAGAAGCCCGCGCCACCAAAATGGTGTCTGAAGCTATCGCCTCCGGTGATATTCAGGCGGTGAACTACTTCGTAGCGCAGAAATACACCGAAGCGTTACAGCAGATCGGTTCCTCCAGTAACAGCAAAGTAGTGATGATGCCATTAGAGGCCAGCAGCCTGATGGGGTCGATTGCCGGGATTGCCGAGCTGGTGAAAGACAGCGCCAACAAACGGACTCAGCCATGATGGAGTTAATGGTCGTTCATCCACATATTTTCTGGCTCAGTCTCGGCGGTTTGCTGCTGGCAGCCGAGATGCTGGGCGGAAATGGTTATTTGTTGTGGAGCGGCGTGGCAGCGGTGATTACCGGCCTGGTGGTCTGGCTGGTGCCGCTGGGTTGGGAGTGGCAAGGGGTAATGTTTGCCATCCTGACGCTGCTCGCCGCCTGGCTGTGGTGGAAATGGTTGTCGCGGCGGGTGCGCGAACAAAAGCACAGCGATAGTCATTTAAACCAGCGCGGGCAGCAGCTGATTGGCCGACGTTTTGTGCTGGAATCTCCGCTGGTCAACGGGCGCGGTCATATGCGCGTCGGTGACAGTTCATGGCCTGTCAGCGCCAGCGAGGATCTCGGTGCAGGTACGCATGTTGAAGTCATTGCGATAGAAGGGATAACCCTACATATCCGAGCCGTCTCGTCTTAATCACCCTGCCCGATGATGACAGCAGCCGGAGAGATTTTCGATAATCGGGCAGTCGGCGCTGTCATCGCCAGGGCAGGCATTCGCCAGTGCCAGCAGCTGGTCGCGCATGGATTGCAGCTCCTCAATGTGTCGTTCGATCTCCGCCACCTTCTCCAGCGTGCGCCGTTTGACGTCGGCGCTGTGCCGCTGCGGGTCGTTAAACAGATTCACCAGCTCGCCGCTCTCTTCCAGGTTAAAGCCCACCTGCCGTGCCTGGCGCAGTAAGGTCAGTTCGTTGAGATGCTGCTGCGTGTAGGTGCGATAACCGTTTTCGCTGCGCATCGGCGGCGTCACCAGCCCCTTCTCTTCATAGAAGCGAATGGCTTTGCTGGTCAGGCCGGTAATTTTTGCTACATCGCTGATGTTCATCGTTCGCGCAACGCCTCCTGTGCTTTGTTAAAGGGTTTCAACAGATATTCAAGCACGTTTTTTTGCCAGTGCGAATATCGACCGCCACCACAATAATACAGGAAGTACTGCGCACAGAGAGATGTTATACGGTTTTATTGCGCTTCATGACCATTGCCACAATAAGGCTGAGTAAGAGTGAGCCAATAATCCATATCAACGCACGGCTACCCTGGGACCACAGACTGTAGATAAAGCCAACGATCACCAACAACATCACCAACGTACCAACGATAAGAATCGGCAACGAGGCGTGAATATCATGACGCAGGCGGATCGCCACCACAAACACCGCCAGGTAGCAAATCAAAAAGGTGGCGCTGGCAACGCTGGCGAGTGAGCCTAAATTCAGTGCCGCCGTCATCAGCATAATCAACACCACGACAATAATGTTGCCCCAGGTACTCTGCCGCCACAGGGATTTATTCATTAGCTTCGGCAGTTCGCGTTCGCTGCCCATGTTGTCCATGATGTTAAACACGGCGAACAGGTTCGCGTTAATGGCTGAAGCCGTCGCCAGTAAAGCGCCGATGACGACGATCACATAACCCACATGCCCGAGCAGCGGAGAAGCAGCCTGCGCTACGGCGGTATCGGCATATTTTTCTAACTCTAATGCCGATACATCGCTAAGCAAAACCAGTGCCAGCGAGATATAAAGCAACGTGGTAACGCCAATCGCCACCAGAAACGCCCGTGGCATAATGACCTGCGGATCTTTCACTTTATCCGCCGCGTTCGCCATCATGCCAAAGCCCGCATAGGCAAGGAAAGTTATCCCAATACAGGAGAAGAACGCACCGGAGCTGGGGGCGCAGAGACGGAAATATGCGCCGGTTGCAGCGACCAG
>ERZ791872.1989-NODE-1989-length-10209-cov-3.852373_pt1 | contig 10209 bp, 6 predicted proteins | sample MGYA00510279_ERZ791872 | MGnify/ENA primary metagenome ERZ791872 (study PRJEB30046, sample SAMN00792103) | human gut metagenome | study: EMG produced TPA metagenomics assembly of the A metagenome-wide association study of gut microbiota in type 2... | reverse complement strand
CTTAAATCTAAATCTCTATGAAAAAAACGTGTTGCAAATATAGGCGTTTGTTCAACATATAGGTGTTAATGAATTGCATAAAGAGAGAATAAAAACTAACTTCTGCAAAATGATGCAATTTTTCAGGCGTGTTCTATTAAATTTAATAAACTTTTGTAGATAGGGTTTCGCTTTAAGAGTCCCGGAACACCTGTAATGAACATTTGTTTCCGTGCGCGTGTCAAGGCGACATTCAATTTTCTGTCAATCAAAACACCCGCTTCTTCTGTCAGATTCGACAGGAATTTTAATTGATAGGGATGGTTGACGCAGAAGGAGTAGATAATTACGTCCCGTTCGCTTCCCTGAAAACGTTCAACAGTATCAACCAGTATCCGGTTGAGCGCCGGAATGCCTAATGTCTCTATTTCTTTTTTAATAAGGGCTATTTGACTACGGTAAGGAGTTATGACTCCCAGTGTACGGGATTCGTCAAAATGCTTCTGATTGCTTTCATAAATCCGGGCAGCCAGTCCGGCAACAATCCGGGCTTCTGAAGAGTTGACTTTTGCAGAGCTTCCCGCTCTCTCCGGTATGGATGGATAAAAAGCGACACGGGAGATATGTCCGGAATCTTCCAACTGGTGAGGTAATCCGACAGGAATCAAGCGCCCGCCATAGAAAGCACGGTTGGCAAACAAGGCAACTTCGGGATGCATGCGCCCTTGACGGCAAAGCATGTCGAATGAACGACCAGTGGCAGACGATGTGTTATCGGCAATAATGGACGACGAGCTGTCGTTGCCAGAAGAACAATTCCGGTAAAGACGCTCGAACAGCGAGTCTTTCAAATTTGTCAATCCGACAGAGAGCAATGATTCGTCATAGATGGCTGATTGTTCCGTATTTTGCAGCACAACGGCAGGAAGCTGTTTATGGTCGCCAATCAGGATAAACTTGTCAATGGCGTTCCGGTCATCTTCACCGCGGGCACAAAGGATTCCCAGTAATTGAGGTTCGAGTATCTGCGTAGCCTCATCTATGATGGCTACATTGAAATGTTTCAGACGGAAAAGTTCCGGTTTGCCGGAAATGGCAGCGACTGTTCCTACAATAATACGGCAGTTCCGGATACGTTCGTAGACTTCCGAACGACGATTGCAGGACGACAGTTCATTTTCTATCAGATGTGAACGGTAGTTCTCGTCACAGGACAATTCACTTCCGACACGGATAAAATCAACAGCGGGACGAATGGAAACCAGCGACTTACATATTTCATCAACTGCCCGATTGGTGTATGAAAGCAACAAAATCTGCGCTTCTTTATCAGCGTGAAAAGTCTCTACCATCTTCTTCAGGGCGCAGGAAGTCTTGCCTGTCCCCGGAGGGCCGACGAGAAGGAAATAGTCTTGTGCGGCTTTCGCTTTCAGTGCAACACGGGCAAAATCGTCTTCCGCTTGTGAAATAAGGGTATCCAATGATTCGTCAAATTTCGGCGGGCGTTGCGATAGCAACAGGTCGCGACGCTCCTGTGTAGCAGAAAGATAAGCGTACAATCCCTGATACATGGAACGGAATGTCGTATCCATCGTATCGTGCTCTATGGCATAAAGGCTTTCGGCAGGAAGAACGGAAGGATTCTGCTGTGTAGAACGCAGACGGATACCAATTTCATTATCTGTCAGATGCTCGATGTTCCCCTTGAATACCATTTTGTTGGTTACATTATCCGTCTCACTGTTACGTTCATACAGGATAATAGCATCGCCTTGACGGAAGTTGGGAAGTACAGATTCTAATCGAGACTCACATTCTTCAGAACGAACCAATAATAAATGAGCTTTATGCTCGTCGGCGGCATGGTTTTCCTTGATTCGTAAATCATAGATTATCTCTCCTGCCTCGCACTTTTCCGCCAGTGTGGAAAGCCATAAAGAAGCTGCTCCCGTACGTCCTTCATAGTCGACATCACCGGATTTAGAGGTATAGAGTTCTTTAGTCAGGAAATTATATACGGCATAGAAATATTTCTTTTCCAGTGGCGAAAGAACTTTCAATTTCTCCTGAAAATTGTCGATAGACGGGCGCAGCCAGGTTTCCCAAAAGCGACCCTTCAGTCCACGTTCATTCAGAGTGGTAGCGTTTATTTCTGACAGTTTCTCTTCGGTATATTCCAGACTGTTCCGTAATTGGATACTGTATTCATTGGCTACAATCCGGTTTCGCAAATCAATTACCCGGCGCACCATCGCCCAGGAAGGGCGGGATGGGTACAGAAGCGGGTAACGGGTATAGAGCAGATAGGCTTTCACTTTCCGGTGATCCATCCCCATCGAGTATTGAAGGACGGCCTGATAGAGAAGCATCTGCACTTTATTGTTTTCCTTGGGTTCCACTTTGCCGCGGATGGCGTATTCGTCGGCTTTGCCGGATTTCATTTCTATGAAGGAAGACATATCCCGTTGCATATAGTCGAGACGGCCTTGCAATCCGAGCGCTTCGCAGATATAAGAAGGTTCGAGTACTGCGTCCGTCTTATCGAGTTCGTATCCGGCGGCATGAAAGGTATCATTCACCGTCTCACGGATATGCTCAAAGTGCAGTTTGCAGTCGTCAAAGAACTGACGTTCTTTCTCCCTGTCCCGCAAATCGGGGCAGGCTGCCAATTCGATAGGATAACGCCGGAAGGCTTTTTGCATACAAGTCCGGTAGTCGATATCTTCTTCGTCCTGCGCATGAATCCATTCGTCGAGAAAAAGGTTGGCTATATTTCCCAGTAACAAAGGTCGGGCGTTTTCAATCGGCTGGAGACGGGACAGGTAATAATTTGCCGGATGATGCCCGTAGTCGCGGAAACACTCGGCAAGGGAACTGATGTCAATCAGATAGTCTGGTTCGAGAACAATAAATGAAGGTGTCAGCACTCCTTCATTATCAATGGCTACATCCAGGAGATTCACTTGGGCATGGCGCCAAAGTAGCTTGCACGTTTCTGCAAATTCTTCATTAATCTGAGGGATATTGTAGCGGACGAGTAGCGGTTTCTCCGAGACTTCATCCAATGGGGTGACATACAGATATTGTTCGTCGGCATATTGAAAGCAAACACGCATCCGTTGCACCCGTTCACGAGCAGGGGGAGCAACTATGTAGGTAGCGTCCGCACGTGGCAGCAAGCGGTAGAGTACATCCGGTATATCTTCGTCCGAGAGTTTACGGATCAAGAAAGCCAGTGTCTTGGCATCCCGCAACAGGTTCTCCCTGGTCGGTTCGAGACGGCGGTTCAGTATTTGATTGGAAGTCAGGCGGAAAGTATGCAGCCGGTTCTGCTCGCCTGCCGAAAGGTCTATCTTTGCGGCGATAAAGCTGATACGGGCGGAAAGGTCGGTCATTTGCAGACTTTCGTTCTGCATTTGTGAACGGCAAATGCGTTCCAGCAAGTCACGCATTTGCTTGTATCCTACGGCAAGTCGGGCATCTTCCGCCCGACAAACGGCTAAAAGTAATTCATAAGATTCTATCGCTTCACTCTTCTGACAAGGCAATTTCATCTTCTATCTCTTCTTCTGTTTTCTTCTTGTCCTTTATCATCAGGATGCTCATTTCATAGAGCAGATAAAGTGGAATGGCTACGACGCTCAATGTGAACGGGTCGCCTGTCGGAGTGATGATGGCAGCAGCTATCACGATGATGACAACAGCATGACGACGGTATTTCCGCAAGAAGGACTTGTTGACTACTCCCAGCAATGAAAGCAACCACGTTACTAATGGTAATTCAAACGCCAGTCCCATGCATAGAATCAGCATCATGAAATTGTCAATATAGGAATTGAGTGACAGGATGTTCTCCACTTCCGAACTTAACTGATAGGTGGAAAGGAAGCGGAGCGTCAACGGATAAACCATAAAATAACCCAGCAAGACACCGATAAAGAACATCACCGTCCCGATGGTTAATGCCTTACGCACTCCTTTCCTTTCGTTGGGATAAAGGGCAGGGGCGATAAAACGCCATACTTCAAAGAAAATATAGGGCATGGCGGTCACGACCGACATCCAGAAGGCTGTCGACATGTGTATAAAGAAGGGAGCCGCCAAGTTTATATTGACCAGCTTCACCTGAAACTCTTGTGTGAAAAAGTCATCGGTCAGATCGAATGTCTGTCCGATATGCCGTAATAAATCGTAGAATATGAAATCATTGTGGCATGGCGCCAGAATCACATGATCGAAAAGGTAGGGCATAGCAATAAAATAACCTATTGCCAATACAAACCAAACTCCAATCACCCGAAAAAGTACCTTGCGCAGTTCATCCAAATGATCCCAAAAGGTCATTTCTGCCATCCGTACTTATTTTACTTACTTGAGTCCGCCGGTTTGTCCAGGTCTTCTTTTGCCTTATTTATTTCTTCTTTTGCATCGTTCACTCCATCCTTGAAGCTCTTCACGCCTTTGCCCAAGCCGCGCATCAGTTCAGGAATTTTCTTTCCACCAAAGAGAAGGAGAATAACCAAAGCTATAATAATCCATTCGGAACCACTAGGCAAGAAACCTAATAATAATAAGTTTGTCATACGTTTATTTGATAAAGAGGTTTTTATTAGTTGGTGCAAATATAAAGAAAAACGGCAAACTGTAAACGGTAAACAATGAATTATTTATGTTAGTTCACTTTCATTCATCATTTACCGCTTACTGTCTACCGTTTTATTATTTACTGATTATCCGTTTATCGGTTCTCAGTTTTCATTTATCTCTCACGGTTTTATTCCTGATAATATACCCGTTTCACCCGTGTCGATATACTAGTAAGAACTTCATAAGGAATAGTATCCAGCTTGTCGGAGAGAACTGTTATCGGCAGGTCGTCACCGAAAATAATCGCCTGGTCGCCTTCACGGCAGTCGATGTCGGTAACGTCTATCATGCAGACGTCCATACAGATATTGCCCACATAAGGCGCTTTCTTTCCGTTCACCAGGCAGTAGGCGTTTCCCCGTCCCAAATGGCGGTTCAGCCCGTCGGCATAACCGATAGGAATGGCGGCGATGCGTGAAGGACGTGCCAGATGTCCCATCCGGCTATACCCAACCGTATCTTCTTCGGGCACATTGCGAATCTGGAGTATCGTTGTCTTGAGGGTACTTACATTATGAATAATCGAGTTGTCTATCGGGCTGACTCCGTAAAGTCCGATTCCCAGCCGCACCATATCAAACTGCGCACCGGGGAAACGCTCGATTCCCGCCGTATTGCAGATATGGCGCAGAATCTTATGCGAGAAAGCGGCCTGCAACTCCTGAGAGCCCTTTTCAAACAGTTCTATCTGCTGGCGCGTAAAGGCATCGAACTGGGGAGAATCACTTCCTACGAAATGAGAGAATACCGAACGGGGAATAACCGCGCTTTGATTCTTCAGGCGGCGGATAAGCAAGGGTATATCTTCCACGGCAAAGCCGAGACGGTGCATACCCGTATCCAGTTTTATATGAATCGGGAAGTTGGTGATTCCTTCTTTTTTGGCGGCTTTGATAAGCGCGTCGAGCAGATGGAAATTATAAACTTCCGGTTCCAGTTTATAGTCGAACATGGTTTTGAATGCCGTAAGCTCCGGATCCATAATCATGATAGAGGAAGTAATGCCTGCTTTGCGGAGTTCGGAACCTTCGTCGGCAACGGCTACTGCAAGGTAATCAACATGATGTTCCTGTAAGGTCTTGGCTATCTCATAAGAACCGGCTCCGTAGGCAGATGCTTTCACCATACAAATCATTTTCGTTTCAGGATGGCGGAGCATGGAACGGTAGTGGTTCAGGTTGTCTACCATGGCGTGCAGGTTTACTTCCAGGATAGTTTCATGCACTTTCAACTCCAAGGCTTCGGATACCCTGTCGAAGTTGAACACACGCGAACCTTTTATCAGAATGACTTCCGAATGAAGGGATTTGAGTATGTCCGACGCGAGAAGGGCTTCGGTATTGGGGAAGAAATAGCGTTCGATGTCATCACTAAACCGGGCGGCACACGAGGAAATCTCCGGGCCTACGCCAATCAGTTTATTAATGCCCCGGCTTTGCACCAACTGGGCTACACGGCGGTAGAGCGTGGCTGTACTTTGTCCGGTTTCCAGTATGTCGGACAGGATAAGCGTCCGGTTCAGTCCTTTCTTTTCAGAACGGCGGACAAGGAAGTCAAGGGCTATATCCAGGGATGCCAAGTCCGAATTATAGCTGTCATTTATCAAGACACTGTTGTTCTTTCCTTCTTTTACTTCCAGGCGCATGGCAATCGGTTCGAGGCGTGCCATCCGTTCGGTGATCTGGTCGGCGGGAGTCATCAGGTAGAGACAGGCTGCCAGGCAGTTCAAGACGTTTTCGATGGAAGCATCGTCAATAAAAGGAATACAGAAAGTATTATCCATATCCAGATAACGGTAGGAAATGACGGTGTGGTCTTCTTTCTTCGTTATGCGGCTGATATGAAGCGGACGTTCGATATCCTTTTTACTCCAGGCAATCTCACGGGCTGTCAGCATTGACTTTGCCACGCAGTTGCTGATTAATTCATTATCGCCGTTGTAAATCACGACATCGCAGTCTTTGAAAAGCGTCAGTTTTTCCATGCACTTCTCCTGCAATGAGAAGAAGTTTTCCTGATGAGCGCCGCCGATATTAGTCAGAATACCGATGGTGGGCTTTATCATCCGTTTCAAAGCTCCCATCTCTCCCATTTCGGAGATACCGGCCTCGAAGATTCCCAGTTCAGCTTCTTCGTCGAGTTGCCACACAGAAAGCGGAACGCCGATTTGAGAATTATAACTACGCGGAGAACGGACAATACGGCGATCCGGACTAAGCAACTGGTGCAACCATTCTTTCACAATGGTTTTTCCGTTACTGCCGGTAATGCCGATAACGGGTATCTTGAAATTCTCACGGTGTACTTCAGCCAGTTTCTGCAAGGCTTTCAAGGGATTGGGGACGATGAGGAAATTGGCTTCTTCATATCTCTGCCCGGCAAGGGTAGTCCAATCCTCTTCGGAGACTACAAAATTGCGCACTCCCCGGTCGTATAAATCGGGAATATAGCGTGCTCCACTATTTCGTTTGGTAGCTAAAGCGAAAAAAAGAGTTTCTTCTGGAAAACTCAGGGAACGGCTGTCTGTTAACAGCCAATCAATAGTCGTTTCATATTCGCCCACACGGCGGGCACCGATACTTTTGGCTATGGATTCAATCGCATATGACATAGTTCTGTTTCTTTTTGAAAATCTAAGTACGGGTATTTTCCGATAAGTCGTTCTATTTTTAACACTATTTGTCCTAAAAAGCGTTGATACGCTTCTGAAGCGGGATGAAAGGGCTTATGAGCCAAGTCCCGCCGGATATCTTCGACCTCTGCCATAATCTGCTTTGTGTCAGCGGAAAAGAAGGTTTCGGAGAAGCGTTCCCACAGGTAACGGACTGCCAATGGGGACGGATGCAGCATATCATCCGCATAAAAGCGGTAATCACGTAATTCGTCCAAGACTATTTCATAGGAAGGGAAATAGAAGACGTGTTGCGGGAAAAGTTGTTGCAAGCGGTCGATAGCAAGTAATAAAGTGGATTTGCTTAACTGGTTGGCGTGCATCCCGTCGCGGATATGACGGATAGGACTTACTGTGAACAGGATCTTCAGATTCGGATTACGGGCTGCCAGGCTGGTAATCAACGAAGTATATTCGTCTACTATTTCGTCTACAAGAAGAAGCCTGCGGTTAAAGTTGCTCTCGGGCAGTTTATGACAATTGGCAACAACCTTTCCCGTTTCTTTTTGTTCATAGACGTAAGCCGTACCGAAAGTCAGCATCAGCCAATCAAGTTGTTGCATAGCCTGACGGGCTTGTTGAAGTCGCACGTTGATATGCTGCAAGGTTTCTTCCTGAGTGGATGCGGAAAAGAAGCCATGATGCATGGGGCTATGCCATAGCCCCCGATAAGCAAACAGGTCTTTCTCCGTGTATTCTTTTTTCGTTGCAATCTCCCGCAAAGCGGATGAGATAGATAAAGGATTATAAAGAATACCGAAAGGATTCAGATCCAACCGGAATTTGGCATCTGCAAGCAAGGCACCTATATTTTCGGCGAAACAAGACCCTATCAAAAGTATATGGTCTGTATGTCGGATTGCCGGAAGTCCGGCGGGCAATTCCACAGATGTTTGAAAGTTCATATGATTTTCCATCACTTTATTACATTTCGTATGCAAAAGTATACTTTCTTTTCGTACTTTTGCACTAAATTTCCTAGAATCATGAATAGTGAACCGATATATAACTTGCTAAAATCCATTAATTACCCCGAAGACCTGCGAAAACTAACCGTAGAGCAACTGCCGGAAGTATGCGATGAACTAAGGCAGGACATTATTAAAGAGCTCTGCTGCAATCCGGGACATTTTGCCGCCAGTCTTGGGACAGTGGAACTGACTGTAGCCCTGCACTACATCTACAATACACCTTATGACCGTATTGTGTGGGATGTGGGACATCAGGCTTACGGCCATAAAATTCTGACAGGACGCCGTGAAGCTTTTTCCACCAACCGGAAGTTTGGCGGAATACGCCCTTTCCCATCACCGGAAGAGAGCGAATACGATACTTTCACGTGCGGACACGCTTCCAACTCTATCTCCGCCGCTCTCGGCATGGCTGTTGCCGCTGCGCAAAAAGGAGATTCCAAGCGTCATGTGGTAGCCATCATCGGTGATGGTTCCATGAGTGGCGGACTGGCTTTCGAAGGACTGAACAATGCGTCTGCCACCCCGAACAACCTGCTTATCATCCTGAATGATAATGATATGGCCATCGACCGTAGTGTCGGCGGCATGAAGCAGTATCTTTTCAACCTGACGACTTCCAACCGTTACAACCAGTTACGTTTCAGAATGTCGCGCGTATTGTTCAAGCTCGGTATCCTGAATGAGGAACGCCGCAAGGCGCTGATACGTTTCGGCAACAGCCTGAAGTCGATGGCTGCACAGCAACAGAATATTTTCGAGGGAATGAATATCCGTTATTTCGGTCCGATAGACGGACACGATGTAAGGAATCTCGCCCGCGTACTGCATGATATCAAAGATTTGCAGGGCCCCAAAATCCTGCATTTGCACACTATAAAAGGAAAAGGGTTCGCTCCGGCGGAAGAACACGCCACCGAATGGCATGCTCCGGGCAAGTTCGACCCCGTCACCGGTGAACGTTTCATTGTCAACACGGAAGGAATGCCACCGCTTTTCCAGGATGTATTCGGAAATACATTGGTAGAGTTGGCTGAAGCCAATCCGAAGATTGTCGGTGTGACTCCTGCCATGCCCAGTGGCTGTTCGATGAATATACTGATGGAAAAAATGCCGAAACGGGCATTTGATGTCGGTATTGCCGAAGGGCATGCCGTTACTTTCTCCGGCGGTATGGCAAAGGACGGGTTGATACCGTTCTGTAATATTTATTCTTCTTTCTTGCAGCGGGCGCATGATAATATCATCCATGACGTAGCAATACAGAATCTTCCTGTGGTATTATGTCTCGACCGTGCCGGACTGGTTGGCGAGGATGGCCCTACACACCACGGAGCATTCGATATGGCTTGCCTGCGTCCGATACCCAATCTTACTATTTCTTCGCCAATGGATGAACACGAGTTACGTCGACTGATGTACACGGCACAGTTGCCGGATAAGGGTCCGTTCGTAATCCGTTACCCGCGGGGACGTGGAGTGCTGGTAGACTGGCAATGTCCGCTGGAAGAAATTCCGGTAGGGAAAGGAAGGAAGTTGAAGGATGGAGAAGACCTTGCGGTGATTACAATCGGCCCGATAGGGAATACAGCCGCACGTGCCATCACCAAGGCGGAAGCCGGGCTTGGCAAATCCATCGCCCATTATGATTTGCGTTTCCTGAAACCGCTGGATGAAGAGTTGCTGCACGAAGTCGGCCGCAAGTTCGAGCGTATCCTTACCATTGAAGATGGCATTGTCAGAGGGGGTATGGGGAGCGCTGTCCTTGAATTTATGGCGGACAATGAATACAAGCCGACCGTGAAGCGTATCGGCATCCCCAATATATTTGTGGAACATGGTGCGGTGAATGAGCTTTATCATGTCTGCGGCATGGACGAGGAAGGTATTCTGACTAAAATAAAAGAATTTATCAATTGACATGAAGATTATTATTGCCGG
>ERZ791872.1981-NODE-1981-length-10279-cov-7.099081_pt1 | contig 10279 bp, 9 predicted proteins | sample MGYA00510279_ERZ791872 | MGnify/ENA primary metagenome ERZ791872 (study PRJEB30046, sample SAMN00792103) | human gut metagenome | study: EMG produced TPA metagenomics assembly of the A metagenome-wide association study of gut microbiota in type 2... | reverse complement strand
ATACTGGAGTATAGGAGGTGATATAGTCCGGTTGAAAGCGGAAGCAAAATGGGGAGATGGCATCATTGAACAATTATCCCAAGATCTAAAGACGAATTTTCCAGATATGAGTGGCTTTTCTTCGCGCAACCTTTGGTATATGAAGAAATGGTATTCTTTTTATTCTCAGCCTGATACAAAACTGCCACAAGTTGGGGCGGAAAGTAAAAGTGAGAAACTGCCACAAGTTGTGGCAGAAATAGAAAAGCTCTTTTTCGCAGTTCCATGGGGACATCAACGCTGTATTATTGATAAAATAAAGAACATAAAAGAGGCTGTATTCTATATTAATAAAACTGTAGAAAATGGCTGGAGCCGAAATATGTTACTTAATATGATAGAAAGTAGTCTCTATTACAGAGAAGGTGCTTCTATTAACAATTTCTCATCATGCCTACCGGCATCACAAAGCAGCCTTGCACAGGAACTAACAAAGGACCCTTATAATTTCGACTTCCTCACCCTGCGTGATGGTTATCTTGAACGGGAGTTGGAAGATGCCCTAACTGACAATATCACCAAATTCCTCATTGAATTAGGAAATGGTTTTGCCTATGTAGGACGGCAAGTACGCCTTGAAGTCGGTGGTGATGAATTCTTTATCGATCTGCTATTTTATCATCTCAAACTACGCAGTTATGTAGTGATAGAGTTAAAAACGGGAGACTTCCAGCCCGAATATATTGGTAAGTTAGGTTTCTATGTCTCTGCCATCAATCATGAGATGAAACTGCCACAAGACAATCCAACTATAGGATTGCTAATTTGTAAAAGTAAGAACAACATAGTGGCACGATATACGCTGGACACAGCCAACCTCCCATCGGTATCTCTGAATATGAATTAAGTCAGCTTTACCCAAAAGATTTCAAGAGTACCCTGCCCAGCATTGAAGAAATAGAAAACGAACTAAAAGATTAATACCTATGAGATACTCCGTCATTATTCCTGTATACAACCGTCCCGACGAAGTAGACGAACTGTTGCAAAGTCTGACCGAACAGAGTTTCAAAGACTTTGAAGTCGTAATTGTGGAAGATGGTTCCTCCATTCCCTGCAAGGAGGTAGTGGACACATATCAGGATAAACTGGACATACACTATTACAACAAACCGAATTCCGGTCCCGGACAAACCCGTAACTATGGCGCCGAACGAAGCGCGGGGGAATACCTGATCATCCTCGATTCCGACTGCATCCTACCCGCAGGTTATCTCGTCGCCATTGAAAAAGAACTGCAAGCCAGTCCTGCCGATGCTTTCGGCGGACCGGACCGGGCTCACGAGTCTTTTACAGATATACAAAAGGCCATCAACTACTCCATGACCTCTTTCTTCACTACCGGAGGCATCCGGGGAGGAAAAAAGAAAATGGATAAGTTCTATCCGCGCAGTTTCAACATGGGTGTTAAGCGAGACGTATATGCTGCATTGGGCGGTTTTTCAAAGATGCGATTCGGAGAAGACATAGACTTCAGCATCCGGATATTTAAAGGCGGTTACCGCTGCCGGTTATTCCCCGATGCATGGGTATATCATAAACGCCGCACGGACTTAAAGAAATTCTTCAAGCAAGTGCATAATTCGGGAATTGCACGCATCAATCTATATAAGAAATATCCGGAATCACTGAAAGTCGTCCACCTCCTGCCCGCAGCATTCACACTGGGAGTAGCGGTACTGCTGCTTGGTGCTCCTTTCTGCCTTTACAGTCTGACGCCCATTGCTTTGTACGCACTGCTGGTATGCATAGACTCTTCCATCCAGAACCGAAGCCTGCGCATCGGCATCTATTCCATTGCCGCCTCCTTTATCCAACTCATCGGATACGGCACAGGCTTTTGGAGAGCATGGTGGAATCGCTGCATACTCGGCCAAGATGAGTTTGAGGCTTTCAAAAAGAACTTTTATAAGTGATTAGCGATTAGTGATTAACATGGAGAAACTGACTATCAATCAGTGGGCGGAAGAAGACCGTCCGCGGGAAAAAATGATGCTGAAGGGAGCGGAAGCCTTGAGCGATGCTGAATTGCTTGCCATCCTTATCGGTTCGGGAAACACAGAAGAAAGCGCGGTATCACTTATGCAACGGGTACTTTCCACTTGCGGCAACGACCTCAATCAATTGGGTAAATGGGAAGTGCAGGACTTTTCCCGCTTCAAAGGCTTCGGTCCCGCCAAGAGCATCACCATCATGGCAGCATTGGAACTGGGTAAACGCCGCAAGCTACAGGAACGTCCGGAGCGTGCCACCATCCGCTCTTCCAAAGACATTTACGAAATCTTTCACCCGCTTCTTTGCGACCTGGCACACGAAGAATTCTGGGTTCTACTCCTTAACCAGGCTTCCCGCGTCATCGACAAATCCCGCATCAGCCGCGGCGGCATCGACCAGACTACTGCCGACGTACGCAGCATCCTGCGCGAAGCCTTAATACAACGAGCCACACAAATAGCTCTGATACACAACCATCCTTCCGGCAGCCCACGCCCCAGCACAGACGACCAACGCCTGACGCAACTTGTCCAAAAAGGCGCTCAGACAATGAACATCCGTCTCATCGACCACGTTATTGTAACAGACGGAAAGTATTATAGCTTTAACGATGAAGGAATGATTTAAGAGAAAGCATTAAAGGAAGTCACCCGGATCTTCCTTACCGCTCATGTAAAAGATGGCATCTTTTGCTACGAAAGGTGGCATCTTTCACATCAAAAGATGGCATGTTTTGCTACAAAAGATGGCATCTTTTGCATGGGCGGTAAGAAAGATACAGATGAAAGATAGTAATGTTTGATGTAAAAGGTAGTAATGTGCTTAATAAAAGGTCTTAATATTCGAGTTGCAGAGTGCCTGTGACAGGCTTTTTCAAAACCCGTTCCTTTGTAGTTTCAATTTATTTCTTTAGCTTTGCTTCACGAAGATGAGTTGCATTCAGCATAATGCAAATAAATTTGCTTCTGCTTCCGGTTTCAACTATCTTTGCCTAACTAAAATGAAACGAATATGACCAAGTTTGAAATAGAAGAAAAAATAGTAGCGATGCTCAAAACCGTATTCGACCCGGAAATCCCGGTAAATGTATACGATCTGGGACTTATCTACAAAATAGATGTCTCCGACAGCGGAGAAGTAAATATTGATATGACCTTGACAGCCCCCAACTGTCCGGCAGCCGACTTCATCATGGAAGACGTGCGCCAGAAAGTGGAATCAGTTGACGGTGTATCTGCCGCCACCATCAATCTGGTGTTCGAACCGGAATGGGACAAGGACATGATGAGCGAAGAAGCCAAACTGGAACTGGGATTCCTGTAATTTGCAATTAGTAATTTGTAATTCAACAGAATAGCACGGTTATGAAGAATGTATATTTCCTTTCGGACGCACACCTCGGCTCACGTGCCATCGAACACGGGCGTACACAAGAACGACGCCTCGTTAATTTCCTCGACAGTATCAAGCACAAGGCTTCTGCCGTATACTTACTGGGAGATATGTTCGACTTCTGGTATGAATTCAAGACCGTTGTGCCGAAAGGATATACCCGTTTTCTGGGAAAGCTGTCCGAACTGACGGACATAGGAGTGGAAGTGCATTTCTTCACAGGTAACCATGATATTTGGTGCGGCGACTATCTGACCCGCGAGTGCGGCGTCATCATGCACCACGAACCGCTCACCACGGAAATATACGGCAAAGAGTTCTACCTTGCCCACGGCGATGGTTTGGGCGACCCCGACAAGAAGTTCAAATTTCTGCGCTCCATGTTTCACAGCGAATTCCTGCAAACCCTTTTCTCCGCCATACACCCGCGTTGGAGTATGGAGCTAGGACTGAACTGGGCAAAACATAGCCGTCTGAAACGTGTGGACGGCAAGGAGCCCGACTATATGGGTGAAGACAAAGAATTCCTGGTGCTCTACACCAAGGAATACCTGAAAAGTCACCCGAATATCAACTACTTCATCTACGGACACCGCCACATCGAACTGGACCTGATGTTGAGCGCCACCGCCCGTGTCACCATATTGGGAGACTGGATTAATTATTTCTCCTACGCCGTATTCGACGGTGAGAATCTCTTCCTTGAGAACTTTATTGAAGGAGAAACCAAACTATAATCCATCCCGAAAGCCCCCCTTAAAGCGCCAACCAACCGCCCAATCCGATATGAACCTTTTAAGACTGAAACACCTTTTTACCGGATGTTTGCTTGCCGTAAGTACCCTTCCGGTATGGGGGCAATCCGCCCCTACCCTTGCTATCCGCATCGACGACCTTGGAGCTTTCCACTCCGTCAACGAGGCTTGTATTCAAACTTATCAGTCGGGCATCGCCCGCTCGGTAGAAGTGATGCCTGTAGCCGCCTGGTATCCGGAAGCCGTTCGTCTGCTGAAAGAAAATCCGGGATTGGATGCCGGACTGCATTTAGTCATTACCAGTGAATGGGAAAATGTAAAATGGCGCCCCCTGACGCATTGTCCCAGCCTAACGGACGAGAACGGATATTTTTATCCGATGATGGGGGCTAATCCGGCCTATCCGGGACAGTCGGTTATGGAAAACAAATGGGATATAAAAGAGGTGGAGCAAGAATTCCGTGCGCAGATAGAAATGGCACTGAAGAACATTCCCCAACTCAGCCATATGACAGGGCACATGCTGTCCACCGGATTCACGAAAGAAGTGAACGAATTGGTGTTGCGACTGGCAAAGGAGTACAACCTCCCTTCCATCGACCGCATGGATTCACCCGAAGATTACCGGTTCACCTATATCGGATATGATGGCCCGAGCCGGACATCGGCTGAAAAAGAAGAGAGCTTCATCCGTTCCCTCAATAAACTGGAAGCCGGTAAACGGTATCTGTTCCTCGACCATCCGGCACTGGATAACGAAGAAATGAGAACTGTCTTTCATATCGGCTACGAACAAGTAGCACTCGACCGGCAGGGAGTGACAGACCTCCTCACCAGCCCGCGCGTAAAGCAAGTCATTGAAGATAAAGGCATCAAACTAATTTCCATCAACCAGTTGACAAAAGGACTTCCACGTAGCACTGCCTCTAAAAAACTGGAGAAAGCTATGGAAAAATACCTGGATGCAGTGCAGAAAGCTAACCAGGACCTGCACAGCATCATGATAGTGCAACATGGTAACGTGCTTGCCGAAAAGTGGATAGGTGAAGGGAAAGAAGATGAGCCGCACATTCTGAGCTCTGTCAGTAAGACATTTACCGCCTCGGCTGTAGGACTCCTCATTTCAGAAGGAAGGCTAAAACTGACGGATAAAGTAATCTCTTTCTTCCCGGATAAGCTACCCGCAAACGTCAGTGAAAACCTAAAAGCCATGACTATCCGCGACTTACTGACTATGACTTGCGGACATGATACAGCCCCGAGCGTCAATACCCAGGCTACTGAAACTCCCGTCAAGGATTGGGTGGAGCAGTTCCTCGCTCATCCCGTAGAACATAAGCCGGGCACTTTCTTTGCTTATAACAGTCTCGGAACCTATATGCTTTCCGCCATTGTGCAGAAAGTGACCGGAGAAAAGCTAGTGGATTATTTATATCCACGACTGTTCCGTCCACTGGGCATCGTCAATGTGAAGTGGCAGGAAAGCCCGCAAGGAATCAATTGCGGCGGCTGGGGACTATACCTCAAAACCGAAGACCTTGCCAAGATGGGACAACTCTTCCTGCAAAAAGGGAAGTGGAATGGCCGGCAAGTACTGTCGGAAGAATGGATTGCCGAAACTTCCGCCCGTGCCAATGGGGCCAACGGACAATATATCCTCGTAATTCCTGAAAAAGACGCCGTTATTGCCGTTACAGCACATATCGGAGACATGCAGGTTGAACTGGATCTAATCTGGAAATACCTGCTCCCGGCACTGTAAACAGATGCTTCGTCTATTTAATCTTCTGTAAATGGCCACAAGAAAAGGGAAATGTACAAAACCTTTTTCACCGCAACCTTGTAGTATATCCATAAACCATTAAAAATATACAGTTATGGATGATTTGATTTACAGAAACAATGCGATTGCCGAAGAGAATATCGACCCGCATGGTCGTCCGGCAAAGGATGAATTTGAAGAATTCAGCGAGGAGGTTTCCGAACATACGGACCTTGGATACAAAGAACAGAAAGTAAAGTCCGCAAAGGAACGCAAGAAACGTCTCAAGGAAATGGACGAAATAGTCAAGGAAGAAATAAAGTAGCTACGAGATACAAGCTACGAGCTACAAGTGGCTGCGCAATTATACCGCATGGCACTTGTAGCTCGTCGCTCGTAACTGGTAGCTAGTAGTTTATTTGTATCCCGCAACTTTTGCTATACGTTTCGGGATTTCCGTATTATCATACTTACCGGCAAATTCCTTAGAACCTGCACCTACTGCATATACCGGCACATACTCTGCTGTGTGGCTGCCACTTGTCCAGCCTATCATGGCAATCTGGCTCATCACTTTTCTTGCGGTAGCAGCCAGCGGTTCAGTTTTCGAATAAAGAGTTTCTTCGAACACAACCTTATTCTTTACGAAGGATTGCTCAAATTCATCACGCAACATCTTCTCCTGTTCCCAAGTCAAAGGCAATTCTTTCCAGAAACCCATCTTTTCTACCAACAGAGCCTTGGCATCTTCCCAGGTTACATTATGACCTTTGGCTTTGCGCAAATCCGTGATAACAGTAGAAAGTAAATCCTGAGACTGTTTCTGGTTCTTCAGAGCCTTCAAATGTAATTCATACTTGCCTGTACCCAATCCCAAGCCACCGGTTTCATGGTCGGCAGTTACTACAATCAGAGTTTCTTTCGGATGTTTTTTATAAAACTCATAAGCCACTTTAATGGCGTTGTCCATATCAATCACTTCTTCGAAAACTGTGGCAGGGTCGTTGCTATGGCAAGCCCAGTCGATCTTTCCACCTTCCACCATCAGGAAGAAGCCCTTGTTCTTGCCTTTGGTCAGGAAAGAAACAGCACTTTCTGTGATTTCAGCGAGGGTCATATCGCCGTCTTTACGGTCAATGGAATAAGGCAGACAAGAAGGATTAGCACCGTCTTTCTGGATAAGAATCATCTTATCAGCCTGGGTGGACTTAACCTTAAAGTCATCAATACCTTTCGCAATGGTGTAACCGGCTTCCTCAATGATCGGGAAAATGCTCGGAGCTTCTTTCTTATCAGCGGTAGTAGTAGGCTTCAGAAAACCACCACCTGCATAGAAGTCAAAGTTAGCCTTCGGTAAGTCAAGGGCTATTTCATAATACATGCTGCGGTTAGGCTGATGAGCATAGAAAGCGGCAGGAGTAGCATGGTCCACACTGACACTGGTAGTTACACCGACTTTCTTCCCGGCCTTCTTCGCTTTTTCGGCAACTGATTGAATCACATTCTTCTGGTCATCCATACCGATGGCACCATTATACGTCTTCACTCCGGTAGCCAATGCAGTTCCGGCAGCGGAAGAGTCCGTAACCGAATTAGTGGCAGAGAAAGTAGTGGCAACACCTACAGCCGGAAACTGAGTGAACAGCAACGGCGTCACGCCAATGCGTCCTTCCTGTTCAGCCAGGTACATTTCCGTACCGTTCACTTGGTTTACTCCCATTCCATCACCGATGAAATAGAATACATACTTTGCCTGTTGCGCATACGTCGCGCCTGTTAACAGGACAAAGAGCAATACATACATGAATCGTTTCATAAGTTGGTATATTTAAAGTAGTTTGAATAAATGTCGCTTTCTCTTAAATGACAAACAAAGATAAGGAATTTACCCCAGTGACCGGAGCAGATATTGTTAAAAAAACAAAGCCGGAAGGCAATCCGCATTGCTTCCGGCATTATTGTTACATCGCGATTGCGACGCTATCTACTTTAAAAGGATTATTTCTTGTTCAGGATAGCCATTGTATCCGAAGCAATCATCAGTTCTTCATCAGTCGGGATTACTACAACTTTCACCTTAGAATCTTCAGCAGAAATCACTGCTTCTTCGCCACGAATCTTGTTCTTCTCCAGATCCAGCTTCACGCCCATGTATTCCAAACCTTCGCATGCACCGGAACGACAAGAAGCCTGGTTCTCGCCTACACCACCGGTAAATACGATGATGTCTACGCCACCCAAAGCAGCAGCATAAGCACCGATATACTTTTTGATACGATAGAAATACATCTTTTCGGTCAGGTCAGCCATTTTATTGTTACCGGCAGCAACGGCAGCCTCCAATTCACGCATGTCACTGGATACGCCGAAGATACCCTTTACACCGCTCTTCTTATTCAGCAAGTCGGATACACCGGCAGCAGTCAGGTTCTCTTTTTCCATGATGAAAGTCACAGCACCGGCATCAATGTCACCACTACGGGTACCCATCATCAGACCTTCCAGCGGAGTCAATCCCATACTGGTATCTATGCTCTTACCATCCTTAACAGCAGTGATAGAACCACCGTTACCAATGTGGCAAGTGATAATCTTCTTTCCCTCCGGACTCACTCCCAGATACTCACACACGCGTTGTGAAACATAACGGTGAGAAGTTCCGTGGAAACCGTAACGACGCACACCATATTTCTTATACAATTCGTAAGGAATGGCATAGAGGTAAGCATAGTCCGGCATAGTTTGATGGAACGCTGTATCGAATACACCGATCTGCGGTACATTCGGCAATATGGCAGAGATGGCGTTTACGCCTTTCAGGTTAGCAGGATTGTGAAGCGGAGCCAGGTCGTTGCAAGCCGTGAAAGCATCCAAGACTTCCTGTGTCAACAACACAGATTCGCTGAACTTCTCACCACCATGCACCATACGGTGACCTACTGCGTTGATTTCATTCAAAGATTTGATAGCACCAAATTCAGGGCTGGTCAGTGTATCCAGAATAAACTCCACACCTACGGTATGTTCGGGAATATCTTTCTCCAGAACTTTCTTCTCACCGTTAGGTAAAGTAAACTTCAGGAAAGAGCCTTGAAGGCCTATTTTTTCAATACCACCCTGTGCGATCACTTCTTTATGATCCATATCAAACAACTTGTATTTGATGGACGAACTACCGCAGTTCAATACTAAGACTTTCATTTTATATATTCAGATTTAATGGTTATTTTTGATTCTTTGCTGCAATAGCCTGGTTGGCAGTAATTGCAATCATGCGATAAACATCTTCGATGGAACAACCACGTGACAAGTCGTTCACCGGACGGGCAATACCCTGCAAAATAGGACCTACCGCATCTGCATGACCTAAACGCTGTACCAATTTATAAGAAATATTACCTACTTCAAGGCTCGGAACCACCAATACATTCGCATTTCCTGCAATTGCAGAACCCGGAGCTTTGCTGGCACCTACTTCCGGAACCAATGCGGCATCAGCCTGCAATTCACCGTCGAGAGCCAAGTCGGGATCCATCTCATGTGCAATCTTTACAGCCTCAATCACTTTATCCACAACTTCGTGCTTAGCAGAGCCTTTGGTTGAGAAGCTGAGCATTGCCACTTTCGGTTCCATACCTACTACAGACTTAGCCGTGCGAGCTGTACAAACAGCAATCTGAGCCAACTGTTCTGCATCGGGCACCGGAGTCACAGCTACATCCCCCATTACCAAAATACCATTCTTTCCATATTCAGGAGCATGCGTCAACAACAACATTGCACCGGATACACAAGTAATGCCCGGAGTTGTCTTAATGATTTGCAATGCCGGACGAAGTACATCGCCTGTGGTGTTGCGTGCACCTGCCAACTGACCGTCAGCATCGCCATTCTTAATAATCAGACAGCCCAGATAGAGCGGATTAACTACCAACTTACGAGCTTCTTCGATAGTCATGCCTTTTTTCTTGCGAAGTTCACAAAGCAATTGCGCATACTCCTCTTTCTTCGGATGATTCTCCGGATCGATGATTGTAGCCTTGCTGATGTTTCCAAGTCCCCATTCTGTTGCACAAACATTAATTTCATCCGGATTACCCAGAAGAATCAAGTCAGCAACTCCGTCTGTCAAAATTTGATTGGCAGCTTTCAAGGTGCGTTCTTCCGTTCCTTCAGGAAGAACAATACGTTGGCGGTCGGCTTTCGCACGCTCAACGATTTCATTAATTAATCTCTGCATATATATAAATTGTGTATAAAAATCCAGTAGACGTGTTATTCACGCCGCAAAAGTACACAATTTTGCAATATCAACATTGCAATTCGGGGCATTTTT
>ERZ791872.1979-NODE-1979-length-10286-cov-2.516372_pt1 | contig 10286 bp, 6 predicted proteins | sample MGYA00510279_ERZ791872 | MGnify/ENA primary metagenome ERZ791872 (study PRJEB30046, sample SAMN00792103) | human gut metagenome | study: EMG produced TPA metagenomics assembly of the A metagenome-wide association study of gut microbiota in type 2... | reverse complement strand
GTCGTAGTTCTTCGACCCGGAAGGCCAGAGGTTCGAATCCCTTCGGACGCACTTAAAAAAGCGCATTGCCATGTACTTTTGCAATGCGCTTTTTGGTTTGATGTTATTTTGGCTTCAGAATCACTTCCCGCTTTCAGGGAAGATGATTTTGTTGACAAAGAAGAAAATGACCATAGACACGCCGCCGTTCAAAACCGTCGTGCCGATGTTATAAATAAAGTCCGGCACCAGCAGCCCGGCTACGGCAACCCATACGCAGTTGATGGAGTTGACAATGCAGGTGATGACGCAGAACGCCACCACATACCACGCGATCTGCTTGCCTAAATTGCCCTTACTGCGGAACACGAAATTGCGCTGGATCGGGAAGTTGATACATTCACCAATCACCATAGCAATCATGTAAGCGCAAAAGTACGGCAGCCCGCCGTGGGCGGCATCGTAGCCGAGGATGTTCCACTTGAAGGTTTCCCCAAACAGGGTCACATCCACGCCGGGCCAGCCGAAATCCACCACCGGCAGACTGCTGAACGCAGCGGGCAAAAATTGCAGCAGCAGATACTTGAACACGGTGATCAGGTTCGACACGATGACGAACAGACCACCCTCGCGCACCCACTTGGCTGCGGCGGGGTGTTTTTCAACAAAATTATTCCAAAACTGCATAATGCAACCTCCATCAAGCGCCGCGCAGACGCTTTTCCATCTGCGCATTCAGCACCACATTCTTAATCGCTTCATAAATCACCCGCACAAGACCCAGGATCCAGAAGCCCTGCAATTCCATGACAATGCCGTCCACCATGCCCATGCTGATGGCACCGTTCGTCATCTTTGCCAGGGCGCGAAGGGGCATATTGTACTGGAACAAGATGTTCAGGTCCGGCTTGCCGCGTTTATAGCTGACATCCAGCAGGATCGTCAGCACAAGCCAGACAAGCCAGCCCAGCGGGCTGCGTGCGTGGTTCAGTTCGCCCAAGGTCAGATTGCGGTCAATTTTGGTTTTGCCTTTCGGGATGGGATGCCCCAACAGCTTTTCAAAGTCCGCATCGGAAACGTGCAGCACATTGCCCTTATAATAGCAATCCAAGTCCCTATCCTCATACGGATGCACGGTAGCCGTTCCATGTACGGAGATCTTCTCGCACAGCCGGATGTCCTCCACGCTTGCGCCGACAAGCAGCTCGTACTCGCCGCCCTCGATTTCCCAGCGGTTAGCCTTGACATTCCAGAAACGGAACGCCTTATCGTCCAGCATGATGGTGATGCGCTGTTTCTCACCGGGGGCAAGCGTTACGCGGGCAAAGCCTTTCAGTTCCTTTGCAGGGCGGAAAAGCTCACTGTTCTTTTTGGCAACATACAGCTGCACGATTTCCGTACCTGCCACGCTGCCGGTGTTCGTTACGGTAAGGCTGACCCCCTGTTCATCGGCGACCATATCGCTGTACGCAAACGTCGTGTAGCTCATGCCATAGCCAAACGGGAAGCACACAGCTTTTTCCGCCGTGGTAAAGTAGCGGTAGCCGATGTACAGCCCCTCGCGGTACTCCACAGTCTTGCGGCGGGTGGCAAAGTCGGCGGCGCTGGGGACGTCGGCGTAGGCCAACGGCCATGTTTCTGCCAGCTTGCCGCAGGGATTGACCTTGCCGGTCAGCGCATCTGCAACGGCGCCCGCCCCCGCCTGACCGCCTAAGGCGGCGTACAACAGGGCTTGGCAGTTGTCCAGCCACGGCGTTTCGACTACGCTGCCGCTGTACAATACCACGACAATTTTCGGGTTGACAGCCGCCACAGCCTGCAGCAGATCCACCTGATTTTGCGCAAGGCGCAGATTGCTGCGGTCAAGCCCCTCACTCTCAGCGATTTCATCCAGACCCATGCACAAAATAACTGTATCTGCCTGTGTCGCCAGTTCGCAGGCGGATTTTTGCAAAGCAGCATCCGGCTTACCGTGGCGGTCAAAGCCCTGCTGATACCCGATGACGTTCAACTCGGAGTCGATCAGCTTATCCAGCAGCACATCCACCTGTGTCGAGTTCACCATGCTGGAGCCTGCGCCCTGATAGCGCGGATTCTTTGCAAAGTCGCCGATGACAGCCACCTTGCTGCCCGCCGCCAACGGCAGCAAAGCGCCCTCGTTTTTCAGCAGCACAAGGCTTTCCTCGGCGGCGCGGCGGGCAAGTGCATGATGGGCTGCCGCATCAAACTCACGCGGGGCAGCGTCCAGCGCAGCCTTGGTATCAAACACCAGCGGCAGCAACTCTGACAGGCGGGCGTCGATGTCGGATTCAGAGATTTTTCCGCTTTCCACCGCCGCCAGCAGTTCGCGCCCACTGTCCCCGCCGGGGGCGGGCATTTCCAGCGTGGAGCCGTTTTTCACACCCAGCGCGTGGTCGTTGCTTCCGCCCCAGTCGGTGATGACCGCGCCATCAAAGCCCCACTCACCGCGCAAGATCTCCATGAGCAGGTGCTTATTCTCGTTGGCATAGGTACCGTTCACAAGATTGTACGACGACATAATGCTGCGGGGATGCCCCTCTTTGACGGCAATTTCAAACCCGGTCAGGTAAATTTCCCGCAGGGTGCGCTCGTCCACGATGGAATCCGAAGCCATACGCCGCGTTTCCTGACTGTTGACGGCAAAGTGCTTCGGGCAGGCGGCTACGCCCTTGGACTGGATGCCGCGAATATATCCCGCCGCCAGCTTGCCCGCGAGATACGGGTCCTCGGAGAAATACTCAAAGCTGCGCCCGCACAGCGGGTTGCGCTTCATGTTAAGCCCCGGTCCCAACACCACCGACACTTCCTGCGCGGCGGCTTCCTCGCCCAAGGCTGCGCCGATTTCCTCGCCCAGCGCGGCATCCCAGCTGTTCGCAACAGCCGACGCCGTGGGGAAGCAGGTAGCGGGCACGCTGGGATTCAGCCCCAAGTGGTCGCTCTCCCCCGCCTGCTTGCGCAAGCCGTGGGGACCGTCCGACAGCCAGATCTGCGGGATGCCGTGTTGGGGCATACCCCGCGTTTTGAAGGTTTCCGCGCCGGAAAGCAGGGCGCATTTTTCTTCCAAGGTCAATTCTTTCAGCAAAAGTTCTGTATTTTGCATATATTTTTCCCTTCTCATAAGAAAAGCCGCATCCAACGCCTGCAAGCAGACATCAGACGCGGCTTTTATTCAGCAAATACCGTTGTTAGAGCAAAGAATGCTTACTCTGCCGCCAGCGTGACCACAGCCTCGTTGATGGAGTAGGTGTTGCTGTAGCCCCAGCCGGAGACGATTTCGTCGTGGGCGGGGATGGTCAGCTGCTTGCTGCCGTCCTCCCCCTCGGTGATGGGCACCGTCAGGGCATCGCTGCCGTTCAGGGTCATGGTAAGGGCATCGTCCTGCACATCCACCAGCGTGCCGGTGATGGAGGCAGAGCCGTCGGCGGCAGTCAGCGTGCAGACCTTGTGGGAGTAATCCACCAGCAGCACGGCATCCGTTGCGGTGGGCGTTTCGCCCTGCACCAGCTCATAGCTGCCGGTGTACTGCTCGGTGACCAGATCCTCGACCTGCACTTCAAACGTAGCGGTTGCACCCAGGAAGGAGGCCGTCACGGTCTTGGTGCCTGTGGTGTCGCTGGCGTAACCGGAGAAGGTCAAGCGACCGCCCCAGATGGACTCCTCCGCACCGTTGGCGCGGGTAGCCGTCACAACCAGCTCGCCCGGGTTGAAGGTGTCACCCGTGTAGAAGGTGCTCAGGTTGGAGGCATCGATCGTCAGGCTCTTGGCAGGGGCATAGGGCTGACCGTAGATGTTGATGTTGCGGGTAATACTACCGCCCCAAACGCCATAGCTCAGGCTGGCTTCCATGCTGTATGCGCCGTGGTCGGTGTCAAAGATGAAGACATCCGCATCTGCGCCGCCCTCCACATCGGTGGGGCGCACAGTGCCGTCGGCGTCCTGATTGCCCAGCAGATGAATGACGAAGTTCTTCTCGCCGTTTTCATCGTAGTTGTACCAGTAGCCGTAAACATGGGAGATAGAGTCGCTGCCCACGGAGGTGCTGGGACCGCTGAAGGAACCCCACATCGAACCGTCGGTGTAGCAGTACATATCCAGACAGCCCGGATCCACGAAGGTGCCGAAGCCTTCGGTGTACTGGCCCTCGAAGAAGTAGGCGACTTCCCCGTTCGGCTCCTTGGCTTCCCAGGTTTCCTGCGGGATGGCAATCAGGTCATCCAGCGTCTTGGAAACATACTCGTTATCGTTGTAGTTCATAACGGGACCATCGGCAGAAGTCTGCGCCGCATCGGGGGCAACCTCCGCATTGTCGGCCGAGGGCAGGCTGCTGCTCTGCAGGGAGAAACCGCCCACGCAGACCGCAGCGACCACGACCACCGCACCGGCGGCAGCAAGCTGTTTTCCGGAGGCTTTTGCCTCGCCGGTTTTCGTCTGCTTGCAGAAGCAGGCGATCACGCTGAGCAGGCAGGCAATGAAAGTGCCGACCATATAAAACACGCACAGACCGGCGTTGCCGCCCGCAAAGGTGACATGGTTGATGACGTCGGCAAAGACGAAATACAACTGCACAACGACAAGATACAGGGCAATGTTATAAATGACCGCCTGAATCAGCGCGCTGAACGGAACGGAAACAAAGAAGAAAACGAGCGAAGCGGCAGCACCGACCAGCAGCACCACGCCGGGCATCGTGCCGGAGTGACCCAGAGGGGCGGCCGTAGCCTGTGTGAGCAGGAATACAATGCCGGTGATCAGCGCGACCAGCGCTGCGGCAAGGCAGAACCAGCTGCCCAGCCCTTTATTTTTCAAGCCTTTATTCATCGGGTTCCACCTCCATCAATTCTTTTTGGCGGCACGATTCTTCCGCTTTTCCTCGGAGAAAACGTCCGTGTAGGTGTGCAGCACATACATCACGACAGCGGCAACGGCCAGTGCGCAGAACACAGCATCGAGAGCGCGCAGGGTCGTCTGCCACCACGGGGCTGCGTCGGAAACGACAACGTCCTCCGCGCCGGAGCCGCCCATAGAGGACTGCAGCATGATGTAGTACAGATAATGGTTGGAGTCAATGACCTTCTGCAGCAGGTCGCCGTCATCGGTGCTGGTGATCAGCTTCTCGATTTCGTTCGGGCGGGCGGTATCCAGGCAGAAGATGTTGTTGCCTGCCATCAGCATTTCGGGGGCGGAGGAATACTCGGACGCGGTCAGCGCATCGTCGATGATGTAGCCGCCGTAGTTCCACTCGTCGCGCAGGATGTGCTGGATGCCCTGGTTGGCGGCAGCGTACATAACGCCGATACGGTTGTAAGCGGTCATAACGCCGAGAGAATCGCCCTCAGCCAGAGAACCCTCAAAGGCGCGCATATAGATCTCGCGGATGGACTGCTCGTTCGCAAAGGTGGAAATGCCCTGACGACCGGCTTCCTGCTCGTTCAGGAAGAAGTGCTTGACCGTGCCGATCAGACCCTTGTTGCGCATACCGTGGGAAACGGCCTTGGCAGCATAGTAGCTGAGAACGCCGTCCTCGGAGAAATACTCAGAGGTACGACCGGAGTAGGGAGAGCGCAGGGTGTCCGCGCCGGGCGCGTAGGCGATGGGGATGGACGCATACAGCGCATCCTCGCCGTACATCTCGCCAAAGCGGGTCTGCACATCGTGGTTCCAGGTTGCGCCGACGATAGGCAGCGTAGCCCAGCCGGTGCAGTTGCGGCGGTCGCCGTACTTAAACTGACCGTTCATGCCCTCGGGACCATCGACGATGGTGCAGCCGGGCTTGTTGACAGCCTTGACAGCCTTGATGCCCTTGGAGTCGCCCATGTTGATGAGCAGATCGCTCAGCGTCAGCTGAGAAAGGAAGTCGTTCCACTTCGGGTCGTCGAAGGCGACGCCGATCATATCGCTGAAGTTGATCTTCTCATCCAGCTCCACGCCGAGGTTGAAGTCGGAAACGCTCTTGGCATCGGCTGCCTTGACGTAGGTCTGCATATTCAGACCGTTGTACAGCTTATCGTTGACCGTCAGGGTCTCCAGCGTGGTGGGGTAGGTCGTATCCCACGCGCTGCGGGACAGGTAGGTGATTTTTTCGTCGTCGTTCGCCCAGTAGTTCACATCGGCGTCGTCGAAGGTATTCGTGACTTCCACATCGCTGTTGTAACGGGAGTTGCGGTACTTTTGGGTATCGACCTCGGTGTTGGGGGCGGTCCAGGTGGCCACGGCGGCGGTGTTGCCGGTGACGACATTGCCGTCCTGATCGATCAGCTTGCCCGCAACGGCGTCACCGCACTTGGCGGCCAGCACATTGTTCAATGCCTCGTGTGCGCCGTTGCCGACGGCGAAGTAGTAATCGCCCGCATCGAGGATGTAGCCCTTTGCGCCGTTGGCGTCATAGGACGCGAGGAAGTAGCCGGGCACATCGACCGTGACAGTCTCGGATGCACCTGCGGCCACATCGATTTTGTCATAGCCCAGCAGCTGGATCGAGGACTTTTCGACGTTGTTCTGCTTGTCGTAGTCGGTGTAGGGGGTCTGTGCGTACAACTCCACCGTAGCCTTGCCGTCCCTGTCGCCGGTATTGCTCACCGTGACAGTCGCCGTGAAGGTGTCGGTATCGCTGTTGTAGTCCAGTTTGTCAAGGCTGTACTCATAGTTCGTGTAGGACAGACCGTAGCCGAAGGGGAAGCAGACCTCCTCGGCGTAGTTCCAGCCGTCGGTCGAGGCTTTGGTGCCAACCGTGGAATCGGCGTTGCCCTGACCGAGGATGGTGTCCTCGTAGCGGGTCTCGTAGTAGCGGTAGCCGACGTAGATGCCTTCGTTATAGCTGACAAAGCTGTCGCCTGCCGCGCGGGGCGTTTTGCTGCCGTAGTTGTAGGCGTGCAGACCGAAGTTTTCGGCGCTGGGCGCGGACAGGGAGTTGGCGGCAAAGGTGGCGGTGGTGTGACCGGAGGGGTTGACCTCACCGGTCACAACGCGGATGGCGCCGGGCATACCGTAGAAGCCGGGGTTGCCGACCCACAGCACGGCGTCAACATTGTACTCGTCCAGCCAGTCCATCTCCATCGCAAAGACGGAGTTCAGCAGGACGACGGTTTTCTTGAATTTGCCGGAGTCCTTGATTTTCTGGAAGATTGCCTTCTCGTTGTCGTCCAGCTCCAGCATACGCTTGCCCTCGTCGTTGACCATCGCAAGGTCGTTACCCTCGGTGGCAAAGCGGGACAGCGTAACAAACGCGACATCGCCGTAGGACGCAAACGAGTCGGTGACGCTGCCGGTGAACAGCGCCGGGTCATATTCGCCCACGCTGGAAACGCTTCTTTCTTTCGGCGCGGCGGCGGAAGCGTAGGCGTCCAGCACGGTTTGGTTCACGTTGAAGCCGGCATCCTGCAGGGCGTCAACGGGGGTTTTCTGGTAATCCGGGTTCGTGGAGGAACCGCCTGCGGTGCTGCGGAACACCGGGTCGATGCTGCCGCGGCCAAAGACCGTGACGTTGCGCTCAGACTCGGAAAGCGGCAGGGCATTGTTGCGGTTGTAGAGCAGCACGCTGCCCTCTTCCTCCTCCTGCTCACAGAACTGATAAGCGGCTTCGATGTACTTTTCGTAGCTTGCGTCAGACAGGGTGCCGTCAGCGGAGAACTCCGTGCCGCCGTAAGATGCGTCAGAGCCTTCGATGCCGAGTGCATGGTTGACTTCGCCTTCCTGCTGGAACGCAATGGTCGTTCCGGTCAGGACAAGGTTGGCCACCAGCACAGCCGCGCCGGACAAGCCCAGCCAACGGCGGGACTTGCTTGAGGTTTCCTTTTGTGCCATAGGTTTTTCTCCTTCCTAAACTGTCACAGATGAATGATCCGATGCGCTTGCTGCCAAGGGCTGCGCATTTCCCTTTTGCAGAAGCCTTTCGTATCTTTTTCACAAAGCTATCATAAAGGGAAGTGTTGACCGGGTCAATGCAGTTGGCGTAAACGTCAAAAAACACGGCACAAATGACAAAGAAGAAAAGCGACCGCCTTTCGGCAGTCGCTTTTGGGTTATGCAGTTTCTTTTTGGCTTTTCCCGCAGGGGAAGGTGACCACCAGGTAAAAAATCGAGTCCTCCACAAAGCAGTCTGCCGTGCCGCCGTACAGCTCGGCAATGCTTTTGATGCTTTTTATGCCGTAGCCATGCTCCTCAGTATCCTGTTTGGTTGTGACGATAGCGCCGTCCCGCAGCGTCGGCGGTGCGGGGGTGTAGTTCTGCACGCGGATGACCGCCATGTCACGGCAGCGGCTGATGTCCAGTGTGATGACCCGCTTAGACGCATCGTTTACCTGCGTCAGACACTCAATGGCATTGTCCAGCGCATTGCCCAGCAGGGAGTAAATGTGGTAGTGCTTCATATTCTCCAGACAGCTGCCGTCTGCCGAGCAGACCAGCTGAATACCTGCCTGCCCGCAGAGTGCCGATTTTTGGGTCAGTGTGATGTCCAGCGCCTTATTCCCGGTGAAATAGCGCAGGTTCAGGTTGTTCATCTCTTCTTCCAGACGGGCGCGTTCCTCATCTGTGGCGCGGGAATACTGCTGTTTCAGGTCATGGTAGCGGATGTTGATTTTTTCCATGTCTTTTTTTGCCTGCTCATACTGCTGCTTGTCACATTCCAGCAGCTGCGCCAGCATTTCATTCTCGTGTTCCAGACTCTTGATACTGCAATTTGAAAATTCCAGCGCCAGAATCGTGATGGCAAACAGGATGCAGAACGCATTCAGCGCCAGATAGGCGGTTGGGTAGGACTCTGCGCTGCTGTCCAGGACATCCTCCAGCACAACACTCAGGTAGACCGCGGCAATCAGGAAAAAGCCGGAGTAAAGCACAGTCTTGACATTGTCAAACAGCAGACACCCGCGCCGGATGCGCAGGGTGAACAGCAGGTAGATGACCAGGCAGACCACAAGGTTGCTGAAAAGCAGAATGACAAAGTCAACGCGCCTGTCCGTGCGCCCATGCTGAATCAGCCAAAAAATGGGCATATAGGCCAGCTTACTGGCAATGTGCTGCACCGCGTAGGCACAGGTTGTATAAAACAGGGCGTGCAGCGGGCTGCAGTCAAAGCTGAACCATATCAGGTCAAACAGCAGCGTCGTATACAGCAGCAATTTTGCCCAAAGCGGCAGGAATGTCAGGGTGTCCGTCAGTGCGAGAAAGGCCCATACACCCGCCGCCAACCGCGGAACGAAGCAGCTGCGGCGCTGCCCCCACGGGACAAACATGCCAGCGCACAGAATCATACCCAGCTGGATTTGCTGGTTCAGTATCCAATTTATGACCGGCACGGGTCTTCCCACTCCTTTTTTGCCATATATCGGGAGAATGCCTCGGTGAAGGCGTCCTTGTAGGTGCGCCCGATGGGCAGTGCCGCCCCGCCGATATAGACATTCATACGGCTTACCGCCGTGATACAGCGCAGGTTCACAAGGTAACTGGCGCTGCATCGTACAAAGCCGTAGGGCGTCAGCTGCGCCGCGATTTCCTGCATCGAACCGCGGTTTTTGATGATCTCGGTCTTACCGTCCCCGCCGCACAGGTTGTACAGCAGGTCGTGCTGGCGCACCTCCACATAGGCGATTTCCGCTGCATCCAGCAGCCGCGTCACGGTGCCGTCCTTGACGACAATGTGCGGCGGCGCAGTCTTTTGACCGGCGCGCTTTTGCAGCACCTTCAGCGCCCGCGTCAGATACATATGGAAGGAGTACCACTGTATCGGCTTTACAATAAAGCCCAGTGCGCCGACACTGTACCCGTTCAGCGCGAATTGCTGCAAATTCGTGCAAAAAATGAGGATGACGTCTTGATCTGTCTCCCGGATTTTTTCGGCCAGTTCCATGCCGGACATCTGCGGCATATCAATGTCCAGATATAAAATGTCAAAATCACGGTCTTGCGCCGCCAGATAGACTGCCGCACAGTCGAACTCCTGTACGTTCAGTTCTGTGCCGTTCTCCGCGCCAAACCGCGCCAGTGCCTGTTTCAGTTGGTCTCTTTCTTGTTTTTCATCGTCCACAATGCCGATTCGGATCATCGTGCGTTCCTCCCTCCGCGCAAGGATCTATACAAATATGATATACCCCCGAACGCAGCCGCGTCAACCTTTTACGAGCGAATCGTCCAATTTTTCCAAGATATTTCAGGTGGCAGTTGCCGCAGTTGCAGCCGCCGTAGATGGGATCATTACCTGTACCGTCTATCCCGAAGTGCCGCCGCGGGTGGAATACGCTCTCTCCGACTTAGGCGAATCCATGCGTCCCATTATGGATGCAATGGAG
>ERZ791872.1978-NODE-1978-length-10294-cov-2.063678_pt1 | contig 10294 bp, 11 predicted proteins | sample MGYA00510279_ERZ791872 | MGnify/ENA primary metagenome ERZ791872 (study PRJEB30046, sample SAMN00792103) | human gut metagenome | study: EMG produced TPA metagenomics assembly of the A metagenome-wide association study of gut microbiota in type 2... | reverse complement strand
AGCTTGCTCTTGATGGTGTCGAACCAGGTGTCAAAGTCGCTCTCGGCCGTCTTCTCGAAGGTGTTCAGGGTGTCCACAATATCTTGGCACATGGCCAGATATTCCTCGCGGCTCAGCCGGTAGTCGGCCTCAGTCTTGCTGACGAACTCGGTGTAGAACTGATCGAGCTGAGCGAAGAAGACGCTGGTGTCCAGGTGGTCGATCAGCTGGGTGATGAAGCCGCAGACCGTGGAGTCCATGCGGGTGTCGGTGATGTTGGCCTGGGTGACGGCCGTCACGTTGGCGCCCACGGTCACGGTGGCCAGGCCCAGCTCGTAGTAGTCACCAGCGGCAGGCTGGACGATCTTCGGGGCGACCGGGTTGTTGGCCACGGTGCCGGTCTTGACTACCAGCTCGCAGAGTCTGTCCGCATAGTTACAGCGGAGCACGATGCGGTCGATGCGGCTGTACTGTGCCGGCGCTTTTTCCAGGGTGAGGGTGTTCTCGGCCTCGTCATAGGCGAAGGCGCCGTTGATCATGCCGAAACCGGGCCGGACGGTGACGTTCAGACCTTCCGCAGCTACGACCTGGAAGCAGTCGCTGGGGGACGCCAGGACGCCGTTGCTGACCAGTTTGGAAAAGAGAAGACGGAACAGATCGGAAGTCTCGGCTCGGTCGAAAATGGGCATACCCTCCGAGTCTGTGCCGATGATCTCGCTGTCAAAATATCCGTATCGCATTAGGTTGTTTCCCTCCTTATGATTTTTTTGAGTGAGGTGGACTCGTCATTGCCGAAGGTGATGTTGAGCGTCGCCTTGCTGCCTTCGTAGACCTCCTGGATCTCGGTGATCCGCTTCACGGTCTCGATGCCGACGTCCTGGTTCTGATAGGTGCAGAGATCTCCCAGGTCGAAGTCTTTCATGTAGACGAGGTTGGCGCTGGCGTCGATGTCACTGTTGACGACCTCCACCTGAGCGTATTCGTCCAGCTTCTCCAGGCCGCGCTGCCGGAGCAGGGCGGCGTACTGGGTGTCGGAGTAGGTGCGCTCTGTGCCGCTGCTGTCCTTGTAGGTCTTCTGCAGGTCTCGTGCATCCACGAAGATCTCCCGGCGCTCCTGGGTGGCGTCAGTTCTGGCGTCCACCTCCACGATGACACGATCAGCGTCCTCGCCCTCTCCGGCCACATAGGCGAAGTTGGCGGCATTGCTGGCGTCACGGTCGTAGACGACATTCTTGATGTTGTAGAACGCATTGGAGAAGGTCGCCGGGCTGTTCACTTCCTGGTCATCGGTGCGATCCAGGCCAGCCCAGACCTCGAACGTGAGGATGTTCTCCTCGAAGTCGAAGACAAGGCGGTGGCTCAGCTCCTGGGTGCGTTCCAGCTCGTACATCTTGTCGCCGATCTGGTCGCCGGTGCTTTGCAGCGTAGTGGACGAGCCCAGACCGGAGAGCACTCCCAGCCGGATCTGAGGGAAAACACGGTCGCCGTCGCTGGGGCTGATGAAGTACGTCGTCACTAGGGCCCTGCTGATCTCCTCCGGCGTGCCGGTGATATTGGCAGCGGGAACGGTGACGCGGTTGTTGAACAGGGCCTCGCTGAAGTAGCCCTTGCAGTAGGCTGTGCGGGCGCCCTTGCTGGTCTGTGTGTAGTTGACCTCCCGGATGACGCCCAGCTCCTGCCGGTCGTGCCGGAAGATATAGCGGCCCGAGTTCAGCAGCGGGAAGTATTCCACGGCTGTGTGGATCTCGAACACGCCCGGCTCATAGTATCGCCGGTTCCAGATCAGTGAGCGGTAGATGGAGAACTCGCCGAGCAGCTCGAAGCTGGCGTTTAATACTGAAATTCGCATAATTTACACCCCCAGATATTTGGGCGTGTAGTAGAGGTTGACGTCCAGATTGACGTAGTTCTCGTCGGCTGCGTATTCCAGATAGTTGTCGCCCACGTCCAGCTGGAAGGGGTTGCTGGCCCTGTCCACTCGCTGGTAGCAGTTCACGCCATTGAGCTCGACGACCTGGTGCCGCTCGTTGGTGTCGATGACCAGGACGTCGCCCATCTCCATGTCCACCTTCACCCTCATAAAGTTGGATGTTCCGACCTTGGCGATCTTCGGGTTCTTTACCGGGCCACGAGTGGCCACGAACTTGATGATCACACCGGTCTGAACGTCGCCGTCGTTGGCCAGAGCCACCTCCTGGCGGAGCGTTCTGTAGGCCATGGCCATGCCGCCCAGGGCGAGCCCTGTGTAGGGCTTAGGCACGCCCAGGACCTTCTGGCTGGTGACTCTCCACGGGAACGCGAACAGGGCGGTGAAGGCTGCCATGTTCTTGCCGAAGTTGTCCGTGTTGAGCATATACGGATCCGGGCAGAGGAGGTCGACCACGATCTTCAGGCGGCTGTTGAGGTTGGCCTGCTCTTTGAAGCTCCAGCCCTCCAGCTCGTACTCGATGTTGCGGCTGACGCCCATGTTGGTGATCAGCGCCTTGCCGGTGTACTTCGGGTTGAAGAACTTGATCACCTTCTGCCGGTTCTCCGCGTTGTTTTTCAGCTCCCGGAAGGCCGCCTCGATGTGGATCGGGCGGGCCTGGATCTTCTTGCCGTCGACTGTTACGCCGTCGACGAGGGCATTGTCTGACGTGCTCAGGGAGATGTCGGACGACTCCAGTCCGGAGACCTTTGTGATGTCCAGATCGGAGCCGGGCCCCATGGTGAGGGTCCGGCCGTTGCAGGTGAGCACGATCTTCAGGGTTAATTTATTCATTTCACACCTCCGACCAGCTTTCTGACAGCTTCGCGCTGTGCTTTGTTTACCTCGGACGGGCTGGCGACCGGAACGTGGTACTCATTGTTCTGCTCCACGCGGTTGTCATAGTAGACCGTGGTGCCGACGCCGGCGGTCCTCAGACCGGCAGCGTGAGAAGCCCCGAGGGCCATCTGAGAGGTGGAGGCTGCCAGCTCGGCACGCATGGCTCCGACGAGCTCTCCGGCTCTTGCCTTCAGGTTTTGCAGCGTCTCAGGCATGGACTTGTCGATGCCTTCACCGATGCCGGGCATGATCCAGCGGCCGACCTCGTCACGGAACTCACGAGAAGGCGATCCGATGTCGAGGGCGTTCTTCGCAGCTTGCAGCAGGCTCCGGGCCAGGTCTGCGACTTTATTGGTTAGCCAGGACCATCCTGCGCTGATGCCGTTCCAGAGGCCCTGGACGATGTCAGAGCCGACGGAGACCATGAGGCTCGGCAGTGTACGGACGCCATCGAGGACGGCGTTGACAAGGCCTGTGGCTGCCGCCTGGCCCTTCTGCACGAGCTGGATCGTCCACTGGTTCAGCTTGTTGGCCGTATTAACCAGCCAGACCCAGACCTGCTCGGGGAGCTGCTGCACCCACTGGATGACAGTCTGGACCATGGTGTTCATCGCCGTGCCGGCTGTGGTCGCCATATTGGCGCCCCACTCGCCGATCCGGGCCACCATGTCAGAGCCCCAGGCGGTGATGCTGTCCAGGGTGGACTGGAACAGCTGGCTGACCGCGTCGGGCATGGTCTCCAGACCGTTCAGCAGGCCCTGGATGATGTAGCTGCCCTGCTCCGCCATGACGGTGCTCGGGCTGTTGATACCTAGGAAGCTCTTGATGCCGCCCAGGATGTTGCTGCCCAGCTGGCAGGCTGCGTCCCATACTGCGGACGCGCCAGCGGCCAGGCCGTTGACGATGCCGTTGATGATCTCCGGCACGGCTGCGCCGATGTCAGCGATCAGCTGAGGGACGGCTGCGGTGATCTGACCCCACACTTCCTGGGCGCTTGCCAGGACCTGCGGGCCCGCTGCGATCAGGCCGTTGATGATGGCCGTGATAATCTGGGGCAGTGCGGCCACGATCTGGGGCACGATGACCGGGATGGCCTCGATCAGAGCCAGCAGGAGCGCGATGCCCGCCTGCACGATCTGAGGCGCTGCTGCGACCAGCGTGGAGACTGTGGACTCGATGATCTGAGGCAGCGCTGCGATCAGCGCGTCGATCACGGTCGGGAGCGCGTCCACCAGGGCCAGCAGGAGCGTGATGCCTGCCTGGAGGATCTGAGGGACTGCTGCCACCAGGAAGCTCACCACGGAGTTGATGATCTCCGGCAGTGCTGCGATCAGAACAGGCAGCGCAGCGAGCAGACCGTCAGCCAGGCCGATGATCAGCTGGAGCGCACACTCCAGGAGAGCCGGCAGCTGGTCGATCAGTGTGGTCACGGTGTAGGCGATCAGCTCGACGAGAGCCGGCAGAAGCACCGGCAGCATGGAGCTGATACCGTTGACGATGCCAGTGAAAATGTCCACCAGACAGCCCAGGAAAGAGCCCTGGCCGTCGCTGCTGATGAAGTCCGTGATCTTCTGCACGATGTCCTCAGCGGCCGCCACGAAGTCGAAAGCCGTGACAGCGTCCCGGGCCTGCTCCAGAATACTCTGGCCAGCAGAGAGGGCTGCGGGCACGATGGCAGCAGCCAGTCCCGGGATCTGGGAAACGATGGCACCGGCCAGAGCCGGCAGCGTCTCAGCGAAGCGCGGGATGATCTCGGCCAGGTTCTTGACGATGTTGTCCGCCGCCGTTGCGAAGGCGTCGGCCAGCTGATCAGCATCGCCGGAGCCGTTCATGAAGTTATCCCAGGCGGCCTTCGCCGCTGCCATGGACCCCTCCAGCGTCTCGGAGGCTTCCTTGGCTGTTGTGCCGGTGATCCCCATTTCTTCCTGGATCACATGGATCGCCTGGTAGACATCGTTCAGGTTGTTGATGTCATACTTGACGCCCGTCAGCTTCTGAGCATCGGCCAGCAGTCGCTCCATCTCGGTCTTCGTGCCGCCGTAGCCCAGCTTCAGGTTGTCCAGCATGGTGTAGTTCTGTTTTGCGAAGCCCTGGTACGCGTTCTGGATCATATCCATGGACGTGCCCATCTTGTTCGCATTGTCGGCCATGTCGATGATGGCCATGTCCGCCACCTTGGCGGCTTCCTCGGTGTTACCTCCGAGGGACTGGAGCAGGGACGCCGAGAAGCTCGTGACCGTGCTCATGTAGTCGTTGGCAGACATTCCTGCCGTCTGGTAGGCGCGATCCGCTGCGGCGATGACTGCGTCCGCAGTGTCGCCGAACAGCGTCTCGACGCCGCCCACGTTCTGTTCGAGAGCGCCCACACTGCTGAGGGCCGTCTTCCCGAGGTTGACCAGGCTATCGACTGCCCTGGTCATCATCTGGCCGCTGAACACGCCCAGCGCCTGCTGTGCGATGCCTGCGACCTTGCCCATCCCCGACTGTAGACCGCCGGAGTCCAGGCTTGTGTCAAATTTTAGGGTTCCATCTGATGCCATGACCTTACCTCGCTACCGTTCAAGAGTGCGGCGGGGTTGCCGCCGTTCATAAGTAGGTTGTTTAGGTCACTTTCGAGCTGCTGACGGTCAGCCGACTGAGGGAGAGCGTAGATGCGCTTCATCTTCTCATAGTGCTGCCGCTGCTCCTTGGACATCTTGGCCGGGATCTTCATCGTGCGGTAGCCGATGATCTTGACCAGTTGCGTGTCCTCGGGTAGCGATCTAAAGAGCGCTCGGAACTGCCACCAGTGGAGGGGGCGCCGCGTCAGATCCAGGCCGTAGGCCTGCATGAACGCGGAAAAAATATAATCAGCGTCGTGCTCGTAGGAAAAAGGCGGTTCATCGTTGACGGTGTCGTCTGCGGACTTGCCCGTCGTCTCTGCGGGATCCACGCCGCAGCGGTAAAACCAGACCATCTTGCTGATCGCCTCGTCGAGCACATCAGGGTCAAAAACGACGCCGGGGAAGTATAACTGGAGCGCGGTCTGGATCTTCTCCAGATCATCGAGCTCAGGATCTTGCAGCACTTCCTCGAACAGTATGCCTGTCCGGAAGTGCGTGCTGATCGGGACCAGCTGGCCCGCGATCTCGACCTCCTCCGGCAGCCCGTCGATCAGCAGGTTCAGCGCTTTTTACCCTTGCCGTGCTTCTGGGAGACGAACTGCGCGGTCTGCATATTACGGACGGCGTTCTGCTGGCGCTGGGTGTAGCGGTTGGTGAGGTCGTTGAGGGCCTTGCGCTCACCAGTGGCCCACTCGCTGACCTTCTCGATGGCCATGAGGTGATCCATGACGTTCATCTTGCCGCCGAACAGCTTGACAGCCGTGCCGGCGCCGAAGATCTCGTCGAAGCAGGTGTTGACGACTTCGCACTGGGCGCGGTAATTGGCCGCAGCAGTCGGGAAGCTCTGACGCTTCGCCTCCAGAGCAGAGTCGCGCATTTTAACCAGGGCCGTCTCGAACTTCTCCATGAAGTCGGCGTCCATCAGATCGCCTTCGAGCTTGACGTTGTTAATGATCAATTCCATTATTTTGTTTTCCTCCATTGGTCGGTGCTATAAAAAGAGCACCAGCAGGCTGCACTGTTTGGCCTGCTGGTGCCTGGTCGCTCACTGCCTGATCAGGCCAGTCGTGCGGAGCCAGTTGCTGCGTTGTTTAGGGCTTAGCCGCAGCTGCTGCGGTGTCGTACTTGCCCTTGAAGTCGCCGGCGGTGAACTTCTTGGCCACGGTGTCGAACTTACCCAGAACGGGATCGCCGACGGCGTGCAGGGTGCCGGTGACGCTGATTTTCTCGCCGCCGGCGCCGGAGTTTTCGCTGACCTCGTTGGCCACGGTAAACTGGCGGGCGGTGTATTCGGCAGCAGCCTCAGAGGGCTCGCCGATGGGGTTGAACAGCTCCACGCGGACATACTTCAGCTGGGCGGCGCTGCCAGTGGCGTGATTGCGGCCCATCTTCCAGAGCTTGTAGATTGCCTTCTGGGAAGGGATCAGGCGGGACTCGTAGGCGAACTCGGTCTCGTAGCTGGTGATGTCGGTGGATGCAGTGACCTCGTTGATGTAGGTCTCGCTGTCGGTCTGTGCGTTGGGGCTCTCGTCCAGAGTGGTGAAGCCGGTGCCCATGAGCTCGAAGGCGCCGTCGATCTCGGCATAGTCCGCGATGGCGTTGCGAAGCAGGGCAGCACGGCTCTCGTCAAAGAGCTGAAGATCAAACTTTTTCATGTGCTTATGCCTCCTTGTGATAAATGAGTTCTAACTGGATCTGATAGCGTGCGTTCCTCATGGCCTCGTCGAACATATAGCCAGACGAGAGCACGCTGAGCTGTTCCGGGTGCATACCTTCCGGCAGCTCCGGGAACTTGCCGGCCGCATCCTGAGCCTCGACCCAGTTGGCGAAGTCCTCGTAGAAGGTGCTGTTGGCAATGTTCTGGAGCCGGTCCATGCTGTAATACTCCCGGCTGCCGAAGTTGAACTGGTAACGCCGGTCGGAGCTGCCGTCGATGTACGTCTCGATGATGGGGTTGAAGATCCCCGTCTCGATGGTGTACTCCTGCGGCTTGTCTCCCAGGGCGTCGACGCGGAACACTCCGGCGCTGAGGAGAGGGCAGTCCCTGAAATAGTTGGCGACGCCCTCGATGATTGACTTGACCATGTTGGGCCTCCTTTACTTTCCGTTGACCAGTCTCAGGATCTGCGCTCTGTGTGCGGTTTTCATTCTCTCGAACCACATACCGCCACGCCTGGAGTCGTAGCTGCGGGTCGGGCTGGTGTTGTAATACTGCCGGCGGGCGTATGGTGCGATGTACTGCACCTCGCCGGAGCCGATGACGGTGCCCAGCGTGCCGGATCGCTCCAGGGCGCCGGTGCGTTTAGGAACCATCGGAGCGCAGAGCCTGAGCACTTCACTGTCGATGATCTCCTGCTTCTTGCTGAGCATTTCGTTCATTCTCGGGGCGCAGCCGGCGTTCCAGATCAGCTCGGCCTTGCCGTTCTTTCCCCGGATGATGGCGCCCCTGGGGTTGGTGATGGGCTTAAACGCCATTATTCGCCTCCGATCCGCCAGTGCTTCACGGCGGCCGAGCCTCTGATGGTGTTGTCCGCGTACTCCTTGACGTAGATCAGATGGCCGAGCGCCTCCATCTGCTTCTGATCGACCGGAGCCATCAGCTCGGTCGCCATAGGCAGCACATAGTCGCCGGTCTGGAGCGTCCACGCCTTGGCAGCTGCATCCTCGTCCAGCTGGCTGAACTTATCCGCCGGGACATAGCTCCGGCCGTCCTGGATCTTCGCTCCCAGCGGGATCCTCAACTTGTAGGCGAGGCTCTGGGAGTGAGCTCCGTCCGTAGAGTGGCTGGAGCTCTTGTTCTCCAGGAAGGACGCGCTGCGGATGCAGGTCGGGAAGTAGACCTCGCGCCGATCAGCGCCCAGACGTTTATTAAAGACTGTTATCGCAGTCTGCACATACATGGCGGCAGCCTCCCTTCAGGGATCGGCTCAGCCATCCGGTCGGCAGCAGGTAGACGCGGGCCGCTTCGAGGATCTTCTTGCGGAGCAGCTCCTCAGCGGTCTGTCCGTCCTGGCCCTCTGTGATGTAGGTCACGGAGTAGCCGTCGTTGGTCTCGCTTTTCACACCTGCAGCCTGGTTGCCGTTTGCGCTGGCCTGGTTGTTGTGATAATGGACGACCTCCGCCGCAGCGCAGACCGCGAGCTTCACGCGGTTGTCCTCTTTGGCGAAGATGTCCCCGTTGATATAGGTCAGGTAGCCGATGACCGCCTCCGCCCTGGCCTCGACTTTGGAGAAGTCAGCCTCGGGGATCGTGTCCCCGAAGGTCTGCTTGTAAAAATCATAGGAGACGTACATCAGGCTGCACCTCCTTTACTTAGACGTTGGTGGGGGTCAGCACGGCGAACGGGAAGCGCTTCGCCTTTTCCTTGGCCATGGCGTTGACAGGGTTCGGGATCTCCCAGCCCAGACGCATGACAGCACGAAGGGCCACCATGTCGTTCTGCATCAGGTTGTAGGCGATGGTGCCGTCAGTGTTCTGCACGACGCCCTCAGTGAACAGCTTGAAGGTGATGTCCTGGCGGATGGAGTACACCAGCTGAGAAAAGTCGCCGGAGATCATGTGGGCCTTGGTCTTGTCGAAGGCGCCATTGCGAGGGAACTGGATGGCGGAGCCGTCCAGGGTATAGTTGCCAGCCTGCTGCATGGAGTTCAGGAACAGAGGACGCTCGTTGCCGTCCTTCAGGTCGCGCAGCTTAGCACGCATACCGATGTCGGCCACATGGCCGGACACGAAGTAGCCGGACTCCTCCACCTTGGAGATGATGCCGCCCTCGCCGAGCAGGTCAGTGTAAAGATCAGCAGAGATCTGCTTCACTGCGCCGGCAGTAGTAGCGGAAGGCACCAGACCCTCACGCCAGGTTGCAGGCTTGTCGGTGCTGAACAGGATGGCGGCGTCGATGACCAAAAGCCTCCTGGATACGAGGACGGACCTCGCCCCAGATGTCGTAGTCAGCGTCGTCCAGAACTGCCTCGGGGATGGGAACGATGACCGCGATCTCCTCGGCGATGATGGTCTTCTTGTCCCATGCCTGTCTGGTGGTCTTCTTCTGACCGGTGTCGCCGTTCACGAAGTAGGCGATAGGCAGAGCATCCAGAACAGGGAGACGGGTCTGGGCTGCAGTCATATTGGCCAGACGGCGGCCCATGGTGAGGACAGCGGACTGAGCGATGGCGCCCTGGATGATTTCCGCAGCACGGTCCTCGGGGATCAGAGACTCGGCGCCAGATCTGTCAATGATCTGGGCGTCGGTCTCAAAAAGCTGAAGATTAAAATACTTTTTCATGTGGTTATTCCTCCATAATTTTGTTAGTTGCGGCCCGCTTTTCTGCGGATGGCAGCGTTGATGAAGTCGTTGCTGTTCTGGTTTCCAGAGCTGCCCGCACCGGAACTTTCCGTGCCGGTCTTCACGCGGTAGGACCCGCTGCCGCTGGTAGCAAAGCGGGGGTTTTCTTTCAGGAACTTGGTGACGGCCTTCTCGAAGTCGAGCTTGCTGTCCTCTTTCATCAGGGCCGCGATCTTGAACATGACGTAGTCAGTGTCCTCAGCGCGGACGCCCTTCTGGGCGAGAGTCTGGCTGTTCTTCATCTGAGCCAGTTCTGCGAGCGCGTCATCGCGCTCTCTCGTGATGGCGTCCACATTGGGGCGCTGCTTCTCTCGGTTGGCCTTGAAGTCCTTGATCGCCTGGTTGATTTCCTCCTCGCTCATGCCCTGCTGCTTGAAGTAGGAGCTGAGAGCGGCCTTCTCGGCGCGTTCTGCACGAGCCTGGGCGATCTCCTCGGCCTGCTGGAAGCTGTAGCCTCCGGTGCCTCCATTATTCCCGGCATTTCCCTGGCTGCCGTTGCCGTCCCCAGCGTTTCCACCCTGGCCTCCGCCAGAGCCGCCCTCGCCGCCGTTGTCAAAGAGCTG
>ERZ791872.1932-NODE-1932-length-10589-cov-2.517847_pt1 | contig 10589 bp, 8 predicted proteins | sample MGYA00510279_ERZ791872 | MGnify/ENA primary metagenome ERZ791872 (study PRJEB30046, sample SAMN00792103) | human gut metagenome | study: EMG produced TPA metagenomics assembly of the A metagenome-wide association study of gut microbiota in type 2... | reverse complement strand
AGTCGGGGCTGTACTACAACCGGAACCGGTACTACGATCCGTTGCAGGGGCGGTATATCACTCAGGACCCGATAGGGCTGGAGGGGGGATGGAGTCTGTATGCGTATCCGCTGAATCCGGTGAATGGTATTGATCCATTAGGGTTAAGTCCCGCAGATGTAGCGCTAATAAGAAGAAAAGATCAACTAAACCATCAAAGAGCATGGGATATATTATCTGATACTTATGAAGATATGAAGAGATTAAATTTAGGTGGGACTGATCAATTTTTCCATTGTATGGCATTTTGTCGAGTGTCTAAATTAAATAACGCTGGTGTTAGCCGATCGGCGAAAGGGCTGGGTTATGAAAAAGAGATTAGAGATTACGGGTTAAATCTGTTCGGTATGTACGGCAGAAAAGTAAAGCTATCCCATTCTGAAATGATTGAAGATAATAAAAAAGACTTGGCTGTAAATGACCATGGGTTGACATGTCCATCAACAACAGATTGCTCAGATAGATGTAGTGATTATATTAATCCAGAGCATAAAAAAACGATAAAGGCTTTACAAGATGCTGGCTATCTCAAGTAATCTATCAAAGATGATAATATTTATTTTTGCTATTATAATCATTGTTGTTTTATGCGTAATTACTTATCTTTATTTATACAAAGATGAATCTCTTGTAAGTAAACATTACATAAACTATATGGCAATACCAGAAAATGATGGAGTTTTTACATGGCTCCCAGATTTTTTTCCGCACGTAGCGGTGGATATATCAATATACACAAATGTAGAAGATGATTATTTTTTTCTTATTTTTCCCTAACAAATGATGATGGGGGTAGGTTTAAGAAAACATTGACAGTGAGGGCCAGGGAACAAGTGGCGAAAATCGTATCAAAGAATGATCCAGATACAAAAAAAGTGTGGTGTAAATATGGTAAGATACCAGGGCAAGGGGATGGTGTAAACCTTTTTTTTGTTGGTGAAATTAATGTTACGCATTATTTTATAACAAATATTGGAGCTGGATTGCCTGATGCTTGTGCAGAGTAATTGCTTGAATTAAGAGTCTATCCCATATCGAAGTCGTCAACTTCGTAGTGAGGAAAAGTAAAATTCCTGACTGAGAAAAGACATGTCGGCTATTGTGTAAAGCCATATAGCTCAGACGATGAATATCTACTCGTATTCAGTTGTTTATTGAGGGTGAGTTCCGACCCTGAAACAACAAATAAAATGAACAGTCAGAGAGTTTACATAGAATTGCACTGGTCTTTTACGATATCTGACATTGTGTAATACATATTCAGCCATGCATTAATTAAAATGTTACGTGTTTAATGTGAGTCCCTATCTGAAAATAAATAATCCTTCCGGATTAAAATAAATTCTTGCCGGGAAAGAAAGAGGAAATAAACCATTAGCGGAAAACCAGCGGCACGCCAGGGTGACATGCCCCAGTACGGCGGCCCGATAGTCCAGGGTTCAGCGGGGGTACTGATAGTCGCGCCGACTGCATCGAGAACTCCATACAACTTTTTACGGAACGTCACCTGATAAAATTTGTTCAGTATCGTCTTTTGAGATTCTCAAGGTTATGGAGTAACCAGACAGAACGGACACCACTGTCGGAGATAAAAACCCCCTGTTTACGCAGCTCGTTGCTGGCCCGGTGCTGACCATGTGTCGGGAAAGCGACGGCGTAATCAACAACAGCCTGTTCAGTTGCCTCATCGGTACGGTTCTTAAGGTTAGGAGCGCGGCGACTACGATTAATCTGCGCATCCACACCGCCTTCAGCGACCAGTTCGCGGTAACGATAAAACGTATCACGCGAAACGCCCATGATTTTACAGGCTTTTGATACGTTGCTGAGTTCTTCAGCCAGATTGAGCAAACCGGCTTTGTGTTTGATGACGGGATTGGCAGTATGAAGCATGAGAGTTACCTCTTGTTTTGGATAAGGATTCGACACTCATATCAAAACCGGTAACTCTCAACCTTTCAAGGCCATGTGTCAGATCAAGTCGCGACTAATACAAATACGTCCCTCATTACCGCGCCTTAACCCATTCCGCCACTTCCGCCCACTCACCGCGAAAGACAACTTTTTCCGCTTTTTTCTCAAGCTGATAGCGATACATCGGGTCGTAATATTCTTCAAGTAACGGCACCAGCCAGGCCAGATGACCGTCGGTGCTGCCGGTGGTGAGTTGCGTTGTCAGTGCTGCATCCAGCCTTGCAGCCAGTTCGTTATAGCGCTGTAGCCCCAGCCGACGCTTAATCGCCGAAAGTCCGTGATGCAGGTATTCGCAATACTCCTGCCAGCCCTGTTCGTCGCCGTACGCGTGGGTAAAATCATGATGCATACGCAAGAAATACTCTTCGTTCAGGCGCTCAAGACGGATCTCAAACGGATCTTCTACCACCGCAATCGCCGCCTGAGTCATTCGCTCGCGCAGGCATTCCGGCAGGTGATTCGAACCGATCATCCGGCTTTCCAGCACCCACAGGCGCAAATTCTGACGGGCGTCGGTTTTTAGCATTTCGGCAGCCAGCAGGTTTTCAAAACTCGCCTGGCTAAGTTGTGGTTGTAACGTGCGACCAAACGCCGAACCGCGATGACGCGCCAACCCTTCCAGATCAACACCGTTCGGCTGTTGCTGCACTAACAGCGTTTTACCGCTGCCGGTACAACCGCCAATCAGCACTATCGGTTTTTGTGCCAGTTCAATAGTCGCCTGAATCGCGGTCTGGCGCAGTGCCTTATAACCGCCTTCCACCAGCGGATAATCAATCCCCGCTGCATGCAACCAGCTTTGCACAATATGTGAGCGCTGACCGCCACGGGCGCAGCAGAGAATACCTTGCGGATTTTGCAGGCACGCTGCCCGCCAGGCGTCCATGCGCTGCTGACGAATTTCACCCGCCACCAGTTTATGTCCCAGCGCCAGCGCTGCGTCTGAGCCTTGCTGTTTATAGCAGGTGCCAACGGCGGCGCGTTCATCGTTATTCATTAACGGCAGATTGATAGCGGCGGGCATTGCGCCGTGCTCAAACTCGATAGGGGCGCGAACATCAATAATGGGCGTATCAGCAATCAGCAGGGCACGATAGTCCTGTTCCGTGTGTCTCTCTTGCATAGTTAAAAGTGAACCTCAAATCAGCTTGCGCGCTATTTTACGCGCCAACGCGCAAGGAAACTTGATTTTTAACTGCGTGGGTTGCCGAAAATTTCTAAAAATCCGCTGATTTCCGGCCTGCGCTGGGTAAACAAGGTCACAATATCTTCTACCGCTTTGCCGCTGCCAAATTTGCGCCATGCCAGACTCAATGGCGAAGGAGGGCGCATCGTTGGGATTACCCGGCTGACCAGTTGTTGATTATCGATCATTGACTGGCAAAGCGATTTTGGCAAAAAACCAATGCCAACGCCCGCCAGATGGGCGGCGATTTTCGTTTCCATATCGGGAACAATAATCTCTTTTTGCCCTGGCAATCGCCAGGCGACGCGTTTGGTTAAGGTGCGGGCGCTGTCTTCAATATTGACCGCCGGAAAGCGCCGCAACTGCGCTTCTGTTAGCGGCTCTTCAACGTTCGCCAGCGGATGATCCGCCGCCATGACAAAGCGCCATTGCACCGATCCTAAGGGATCAAGACTAAAGGTATTTGCCAGCGCCTCAGTTCCCGTGACGCCGATAGCCAGCGAAAAACCTTCGTACAATAGCGAGTCCCAGACGCCCATATAGATTTGTCGGGAGATGTGAAACTGGGTAAAGGGGTAACGCTCATTCAGCCACGCCAGCAACTGGGCGACGGCCTGGGGGTTGTAGAGCAGGTTGTTGATGACAATATTCACCTGGCGTTCCACGCCATCATTCACCTGTTGCAGCTCGCTTGGCATACTTTCCAGCCAGCTCAGCCAGTCTCTGGCCTGGGAAAGTAGATGCTCGCCAGCCGCTGTCAACGTCACGCTGCGAGTCGTACGGAAAAACAGCGCTACTCCGGTATTCTCTTCCAGAAGTTTAATGCGATAACTGATCGTCGCCGTGGTTTTACATAATCGTTCTGCCGCTTTTGAAAAACTTCCTGTTTCAGCAACCGCAATGAAAGTCCGCAAGGTTTCTGGATCGAACATCTTCAGGTATCCCCTTTTAAATCCGCAAGTTGCGTGATTTTCTTATCCTCTGATTTATCAGTATTTTTACATGATAACCCTGTTCAATTTGTGGACTAAATCTAGTTTTGGAAAAATATTCCAACTTTTGTATTGATGTTGTTCTCTTAAGGTTTTAGATTGCCTGTTATTGAAACCAAGCTGACCGGTCGGCGGTGGTTGAACGGAATTATGTTACAAGGACAAAAAGATGAAACTTCAGGTATTACCGTTAAGTCAGGAAGCCTTTAGTGCTTATGGCGACGTAATCGAAACGCAGCAACGGGATTTTTTCCATATTAACAATGGCCTGGTGGAGCGTTACCACGATTTGGCGCTGGTTGAGATTCTTGAGCAAGACCGTACGCTTATCAGCATTAACCGCGCGCAACCGGCGAATCTGCCGCTGACCATTCACGAACTCGAACGTCATCCGCTGGGTACTCAGGCCTTTATCCCGATGAAAGGTGAGGTGTTTGTGGTGGTCGTGGCGTTAGGTGACGACAAACCAGACCTGTCAACGCTGCGGGCGTTTATCACCAACGGCGAACAGGGAGTGAATTACCATCGTAACGTCTGGCATCACCCACTTTTCGCCTGGCAGCGCGTCACCGATTTTCTGACCATCGATCGCGGCGGCAGTGACAACTGTGATGTTGAAAGTATTCCTGAACAGGAACTCTGTTTTGCGTGACGCCTGCAACCGACTTGCATAAGATAAACTAATTGTTCATTGTTTATGCTCACTTGTAGGTCGGAGTTAACGTAGGTATGACGGAAGTTAGACGGCGCGGCAGGCCAGGACAGGCGGAGCCTGTGGCACAGAAGGGCGCACAGGCGTTAGAGCGGGGAATTGCGATTCTGCAATATTTGGAAAAAAGTGGGGGAAGTTCGTCGGTTAGCGATATTTCTCTCAATCTGGATTTGCCGCTCTCCACGACCTTTCGCTTGCTGAAGGTTTTACAGGCAGCGGATTTTGTCTATCAGGACAGTCAATTAGGCTGGTGGCATATAGGATTAGGTGTCTTTAACGTCGGTGCGGCGTACATCCATAACCGCGATGTCCTCTCCGTCGCCGGGCCGTTTATGCGCCGCCTGATGTTACTTTCCGGCGAAACGGTCAATGTCGCGATCCGTAACGGCAATGAAGCGGTATTAATTGGTCAGTTAGAGTGTAAATCGATGGTCAGGATGTGTGCGCCACTGGGCAGTCGTCTGCCACTGCATGCTTCCGGTGCGGGCAAAGCGCTGCTTTATCCGCTGGCGGAAGAGGAGTTGATGAGCATCATTCTGCAAACCGGTTTGCAGCAGTTTACGCCAACTACGCTTGTGGATATGCCCACCTTGCTGAAGGACCTGGAACAAGCGCGTGAACTGGGCTATACCGTAGATAAAGAAGAGCATGTTGTAGGTCTGAATTGCATAGCTTCAGCAATTTACGATGATGTCGGTAGTGTTGTTGCCGCTATCTCCATCTCCGGGCCTTCATCAAGACTGACAGAAGATCGTTTTGTCAGTCAGGGTGAGCTGGTCAGAGACACCGCCCGCGATATCAGCACGGCGTTGGGACTGAAAGCACATCCATAATGTCTGTCGCATCCCGCTCTGCGGAGCGGGTTTTTTTGACAAAATTTGAAAGTTGGAAAAATTTTCCAATAAATAGAGGTAGGAATAAAATGGCAAAAATGAGAGCCGTTGACGCGGCAATGTATGTGCTGGAGAAAGAAGGTATCACTACCGCCTTCGGTGTTCCGGGAGCTGCAATCAATCCGTTCTACTCAGCGATGCGTAAGCACGGCGGTATTCGTCACATTCTGGCGCGTCATGTGGAAGGTGCTTCGCACATGGCGGAAGGTTATACCCGCGCAACGGCAGGGAATATCGGCGTATGTCTGGGGACTTCCGGTCCTGCGGGCACGGACATGATCACCGCGCTCTATTCCGCTTCTGCTGATTCCATTCCTATTCTGTGCATTACCGGCCAGGCACCGCGCGCCCGTCTGCATAAAGAAGATTTTCAGGCCGTAGATATTGAAGCAATTGCTAAACCGGTCAGCAAAATGGCGGTTACAGTTCGTGAAGCGGCGCTGGTGCCTCGCGTGCTGCAACAGGCATTTCACCTGATGCGTTCTGGTCGTCCGGGTCCGGTACTGGTGGATTTACCGTTCGACGTTCAGGTTGCGGAAATCGAGTTTGATCCTGACATGTACGAACCGCTGCCGGTCTACAAACCTGCTGCCAGCCGTATGCAGATCGAAAAAGCTGTAGAAATGTTAATCCAGGCCGAACGTCCGGTGATTGTTGCCGGGGGCGGGGTAATTAATGCTGACGCAGCTGCACTGTTACAACAGTTTGCTGAACTGACCAGCGTTCCGGTGATCCCAACGCTAATGGGCTGGGGCTGTATCCCGGACGATCATGAACTGATGGCCGGGATGGTGGGTCTGCAAACCGCGCATCGTTACGGTAACGCAACGCTGCTGGCGTCTGACATGGTGTTTGGTATCGGTAACCGTTTTGCTAACCGTCATACCGGCTCGGTAGAGAAATACACCGAAGGGCGCAAAATCGTTCATATTGATATTGAGCCGACGCAAATTGGTCGCGTGCTGTGTCCGGATCTCGGTATTGTCTCTGATGCTAAAGCGGCGCTGACACTACTGGTTGAAGTGGCGCAGGAGATGCAAAAAGCGGGTCGTCTGCCGTGTCGTAAAGAATGGGTCGCCGACTGCCAGCAGCGTAAACGCACTTTGCTGCGCAAAACCCACTTCGACAACGTGCCGGTGAAACCGCAGCGCGTGTATGAAGAGATGAACAAAGCCTTTGGTCGCGATGTTTGTTATGTCACCACCATTGGTCTGTCACAAATCGCTGCGGCACAAATGCTGCATGTCTTTAAAGACCGCCACTGGATCAACTGTGGTCAGGCTGGTCCGTTAGGCTGGACGATTCCGGCTGCGCTAGGGGTTTGTGCCGCTGATCCGAAACGCAATGTGGTGGCGATTTCTGGCGACTTTGACTTCCAGTTCCTGATTGAAGAGTTAGCTGTTGGCGCGCAGTTCAACATTCCGTACATCCATGTGCTGGTCAACAACGCTTATCTGGGGCTGATTCGTCAGTCACAACGCGCTTTTGACATGGACTACTGCGTGCAACTCGCTTTCGAGAATATCAACTCCAGTGAAGTGAATGGCTACGGTGTTGACCACGTAAAAGTAGCGGAAGGTTTAGGTTGTAAAGCTATTCGGGTCTTCAAACCGGAAGATATTGCGCCAGCCTTTGAACAGGCGAAAGCCTTAATGGCGCAATATCGGGTACCGGTAGTCGTGGAAGTTATTCTCGAGCGTGTGACCAATATTTCGATGGGCAGCGAACTGGATAACGTCATGGAATTTGAAGATATCGCCGATAACGCAGCGGACGCACCGACTGAAACCTGCTTCATGCACTATGAATAAGGGAGATAAATAATGTTACGTTTCTCTGCTAATTTATCGATGTTATTTGGAGAATATGATTTTCTCGCCCGTTTTGAGAAAGCTGCGCAGTGTGGTTTTCGCGGCGTTGAATTTATGTTTCCTTATGACTACGACATTGAAGAATTAAAACATGTGCTGGCGAGTAATAAACTCGAACATACGCTGCACAATTTACCGGCGGGTGACTGGGCGGCGGGGGAGCGCGGTATTGCCTGTATTCCTGGCCGTGAAGAAGAGTTTCGGGATGGCGTAGCAGCAGCGATTCGTTATGCCCGTGCGCTGGGTAATAAAAAAATTAACTGTCTGGTCGGTAAAACGCCGGCTGGTTTCAGCAGTGAACAGATTCACGCAACGCTTGTAGAAAACCTGCGTTATGCCGCGAATATGCTGATGAAAGAAGATATTTTATTACTGATTGAACCTATTAACCATTTTGATATTCCTGGTTTCCATCTCACCGGAACTCGGCAGGCGCTGAAATTGATTGATGATGTTGGTTGCTGCAATTTGAAAATTCAGTATGACATTTATCATATGCAGCGGATGGAAGGTGAATTAACCAACACCATGACTCAGTGGGCTGATAAAATTGGTCACCTGCAAATTGCCGATAATCCGCATCGCGGCGAACCGGGAACCGGAGAAATTAATTATGATTATCTCTTTAAGGTAATCGAAAATTCTGACTACAACGGTTGGGTTGGGTGTGAATATAAACCCCAAACCACCACGGAAGCCGGTTTACGCTGGATGGATCCGTACCGTTAAAACGTAACGCTATTCAGACAATGCTTTTTTAGGCCGCTAAGTTGGCAGGGGATCGTGTTGTCTGAATTCAGGAAAAGCGAAATTTAAAAGAGGTTAATTATGAAACTGGGATTTATTGGCTTAGGCATTATGGGTACACCGATGGCCATTAATCTGGCGCGTGCCGGTCATCAATTACATGTCACGACCATTGGACCGGTTGCTGATGAATTACTGTCACTGGGTGCCGTCAGTGTTGAAACTGCTCGCCAGGTAACGGAAGCATCGGACATCATTTTTATTATGGTGCCGGACACACCTCAGGTTGAAGAAGTTCTGTTCGGTGAAAATGGTTGTACCAAAGCCTCGCTGAAGGGCAAAACCATTGTTGATATGAGCTCCATTTCCCCGATTGAAACTAAGCGTTTCGCTCGTCAGGTGAATGAACTGGGCGGCGATTATCTCGATGCGCCAGTCTCCGGCGGTGAAATCGGTGCGCGTGAAGGGACGTTGTCGATTATGGTTGGCGGTGATGAAGCGGTATTTGAACGTGTTAAACCGCTGTTTGAACTGCTCGGTAAAAATATCACCCTCGTGGGCGGTAACGGCGATGGTCAAACCTGCAAAGTGGCAAATCAGATTATCGTGGCGCTCAATATTGAAGCGGTTTCTGAAGCCCTGCTATTTGCTTCAAAAGCCGGTGCGGACCCGGTACGTGTGCGCCAGGCGCTGATGGGCGGCTTTGCTTCCTCACGTATTCTGGAAGTTCATGGCGAGCGTATGATTAAACGCACCTTTAATCCGGGCTTCAAAATCGCTCTGCACCAGAAAGATCTCAACCTGGCACTGCAAAGTGCGAAAGCACTTGCGCTGAACCTGCCAAACACTGCGACCTGCCAGGAGTTATTTAATACCTGTGCGGCAAACGGTGGCAGCCAGTTGGATCACTCTGCGTTAGTGCAGGCGCTGGAATTAATGGCTAACCATAAACTGGCCTGATACCCGCAATAAAAATGGCCGATATCAGAAAATGAATCGGCCAGCAATATTAAAAAAGAAAGCAGCCAAAGATGTTGCTTCAGTATTAAAAATAATATTTTTATTTTATTTGTTCCTCATAGCTAGATTAAAACAACGTTATTCGATACGTGAAATTAAGAGGGATTTATGGAACATCAGAGAAAACTATTCCAGCAACGCGGCTATAGCGAAGATCTATTGCCGAAAACGCAAAGCCAGCGGACCTGGAAAACATTTAACTATTTTACCTTATGGATGGGTTCGGTTCATAACGTTCCCAATTATGTGATGGTCGGCGGCTTTTTTATTCTCGGCTTGTCTACCTTTAGTATTATGCTGGCAATTATCCTCAGCGCCTTTTTCATTGCCGCGGTAATGGTATTAAACGGTGCTGCGGGCAGTAAATACGGTGTGCCTTTTGCCATGATCCTGCGTGCTTCTTACGGTGTACGTGGTGCACTGTTTCCCGGATTATTAAGGGGCGGAATTGCCGCCATCATGTGGTTTGGTTTGCAATGTTACGCGGGGTCACTGGCCTGCTTGATTCTGATTGGCAAAATCTGGCCGGGATTTTTAACTCTCGGTGGTGATTTCACTCTGTTAGGCCTTTCTCTACCGGGCTTAATTACTTTCTTAATCTTCTGGCTGGTCAACGTTGGTATAGGTTTTGGCGGTGGCAAAGTTTTAAATAAATTCACTGCCATTCTTAACCCGTGCATCTATATCGTTTTCGGCGGTATGGCGATTTGGGCGATTTCACTGGTCGGGATCGGTCCAATCTTTGACTACATTCCGAGCGGTATTCAGAAAGCAGAAAACGGTGGCTTCCTGTTCCTGGTGGTGATTAACGCGGTAGTTGCGGTCTGGGCGGCACCGGCGGTGAGCGCATCCGACTTTACGCAAAACGCCCACTCGTTTCGTGAGCAGGCGCTGGGGCAAACGCTGGGTTTAGTTGTGGCCTATATTCTGTTTGCGGTCGCCGGGGTATGTATTATTGCCGGAGCCAGTATTCACTACGGCGCTGATACCTGGAACGTGCTGGATATTGTTCAGCGTTGGGACAGCCTGTTCGCCTCGTTCTTTGCGGTACTGGTTATTCTGATGACAACTATCTCCACTAACGCGACCGGTAATATTATTCCAGCCGGTTATCAGATTGCCGCCATTGCACCGACAAAACTGACCTATAAAAAC
>ERZ791872.1920-NODE-1920-length-10688-cov-3.739302_pt1 | contig 10688 bp, 10 predicted proteins | sample MGYA00510279_ERZ791872 | MGnify/ENA primary metagenome ERZ791872 (study PRJEB30046, sample SAMN00792103) | human gut metagenome | study: EMG produced TPA metagenomics assembly of the A metagenome-wide association study of gut microbiota in type 2... | reverse complement strand
CTGATACGTAACATTATTAGTGTAGATATACAGGATATATATACGAAAGCTTCTTTCAAGTATGCGAAAGATGTATATGCCAATCCGCAGATGATTCTGACTATCCAGGCTCCGAATGAAGAAGAGTTCGGGAAGTTTGTGGAAGAAAATAAAAAGACGATTGTCGATTTCTTTACCCGTGCGGAAATGAACCGTCAGATCACTTTCCTCGAAAAGAAGCACAGCAACTTCATCTCACAGAAGGTGGACAGCCTGTTCGGATGTAACATCTGGCTGCCTGCCGAGTTGACCAACTCCAAGACCGGTGAAGATTTCTTCTGGGCTTCTACCAACACAGGTACTGCCGACCAGAATTTCGTAATGTACTCTTATCCTTATACCGATAAGGACACCTTCACCAAAGAATACTTCGTTCACAAACGTGACTCTGTGATGCAGGCCAATATCCCCGGATTCAAGGAAGGCGTTTATATGTCAACCGACAGTCTGTTGACGGATGTACGCCCAATCAATGTGCAAAACAGCTACACACTGGAAGCACGCGGACTATGGCGCATGAAGGGTGACTTCATGGGTGGCCCGTATGTATCACACACTCGCCTGGACGAGAAAAACCAACGGATTATTACAGCAGAGATATTTGTTTATTCACCTGATAAAATGAAACGCAACCTGGTTCGCCAGATGGAAGCATCTCTTTACACGCTGAAACTTCCGAATGAAGTTCAGCAGAACCAGATTCCATTGGGCGGTGTATCTAAGGAAGCGGAAAAAACTAATAAGTAAAGAAATGGAAGATAGCAAAATAAGAATCGGCATCACCCAGGGAGATATAAACGGGGTAGGCTATGAAGTGATTTTAAAGACATTCTCAGATCCTACCATGTTGGAACTTTGTACTCCGATTATTTACGGTTCACCCAAAGTGGCTGCTTACCATCGGAAAGCATTGGATATTCAGACTAACTTCAGTATTGTCAATACGGCTTCCGAAGCGGGATACAACCGTTTGAGCGTAGTGAACTGTACGGACGATGAAGTGAAAGTGGAATTTTCCAAACCCGACCCCGAAGCGGGCAAAGCTGCCTTGGGAGCATTGGAACGTGCCATCGAAGAATATCGTGAAGGGCTGATTGACGTTATCGTGACAGCTCCTATCAATAAACATACCATCCATTCGGAAGAGTTTTCATTCCCCGGACATACAGAATATATTGAAGAACGTTTGGGCAATGGCGACAAGTCATTGATGATTCTGATGAAGAATGATTTCCGTGTGGCTTTGGTAACGACACATATCCCCGTCAGGGAGATTGCAACTACGATTACCAAGGAACTGATTCAGGAGAAGTTGATGATCTTTCATCATTGCCTGAAACAGGATTTCGGTATCGGTGCCCCGCGCATTGCAGTGTTGTCTCTCAATCCTCACGCCGGAGACGGTGGTTTGCTGGGGATGGAAGAACAGGAAATAATTATTCCTGCGATGAAGGAAATGGAAGAAAAAGGAATTCTCTGCTACGGCCCATATGCGGCCGACGGCTTTATGGGTTCGGGCAATTATACTCATTTCGACGGTATCCTGGCTATGTATCACGACCAGGGACTGGCTCCGTTCAAGGCGTTGGCAATGGACGACGGGGTGAACTATACGGCAGGTCTGCCGGTAGTGCGCACTTCTCCAGCTCATGGCACTGCCTATGACATTGCAGGTCAGGGAGTGGCAAGTGAAGATTCTTTCCGTCAGGCAATCTACGTTGCCATTGATGTGTTCCGTAATCGCCAGCGGGAGAAAGTAGCCCGTGCGAATCCGTTGCGGAAACAATATTACGAGAAACGGGACGATAGTGATAAACTAAAACTGGATACAGTAGACGAGGATTAAAAGAGTGATGACAAGAGCGGAGATACAACAAGTGAAACAGCGTTTCGGTATTATTGGTAATACCGAAGCATTGTCACGTGCCATCGATGTTGCTATTCAGGTAGCTCCTACCGATTTGTCCGTGTTGATTACCGGAGAGAGCGGTGTCGGAAAGGAGAGTTTTCCACAGATCATTCATCAATATAGCCGGAGGAAGCACGGACAGTATATTGCTGTCAACTGCGGAGCTATCCCTGAAGGTACGATTGATTCCGAACTGTTCGGGCATGAGAAAGGCGCGTTTACCGGTGCTATCGGCGAACGGAAAGGATATTTCGGTGAAGCCGACGGCGGTACTATTTTCCTCGATGAAGTAGGGGAGTTGCCGATGCCTACCCAAGCGCGTTTGCTTCGTGTACTGGAGAGCGGTGAGTTTTTGAAAGTAGGTTCGTCAAGGGTACAAAAGACGGATGTGCGTATTGTGGCAGCTACCAATGTCAATCTTGTACAGGCTATTTCAGAGGGGCGTTTCCGTGAGGATTTATATTATCGGTTGAACACCGTGCCTATTCAGATACCGCCTTTGCGTGAGCGGGGAGAAGATGTGCTTCTGCTGTTCCGAAAGTTTGCGGCGGACTTTGCAGAGAAATACCGGATGCCGGCTATCCAGTTGACGGAGGATGCGAAGAAGGAGTTGCTGGCTTATTCATGGCCGGGCAACGTGCGCCAGTTGAAGAATATCACGGAACAGATTTCGATTATCGAAACGAACAGGGAGATTAACGCTGCTATCTTGCAGACCTATCTTCCGACACAAAATATGCAACGCCTTCCGGCATTGATGGGAACGCGTGAAAGTAAAGGTTTTGAAAGCGAACGGGAAATCCTTTATTCCGTCCTGTTCGATATGCGTCAGGAAGTGGCCGAACTGAAGAAGATGGTACACAACCTGATGGCTGAACGTGCCGGACAGGTAAGTCAGGTAGGGGCGGTGGTTGCCACTCCGGTGGTGACGACAACCCATCAACCTTCCGTACCTGCTATCATTCATACCGTGCAACAACCTCAACCGGCTGTTCGCAGGGACGATGACGATATACAGGATACGGAAGAGTATGTAGAAGAAACTCCGCTGTCTTTGGATGAAGTAGAAAAAGAAATGATACGCAAGGCACTTGAGAGACATCACGGAAAACGGAAGAGTGCGGCAAAAGATTTGAATATATCAGAGCGTACGCTTTATAGAAAAATAAAAGAATATGATTTGGATTAAGAAGATAACACGCCCTCTGTTACTGGTCGTTTTGCCGGTAGTGGTCATAGCGTGCACTGTTTCCTATAAGTTTAACGGTTCATCCATCAACTATGATAAGGTGAAGACAATCTCCATTGCCGACTTCCCGATTAAGTCGGAGTACGTATATGCTCCGTTGGCGACGAAGTTCAATGAAGACTTGAAAGATATATTTATCCGTCAGACCCGCCTGCAATTGCTGAAACCGAATCAGAATGCGGACTTGCAGATTGACGGAGAAATCACGGGATACAATCAGTACAACCAGGCAGTATCCGCCGATGGTTATTCTTCGGAAACGAAGTTGACCATAACAGTCAATGTACGCTTTGTCAACAACACAAATCATGCCGAAGACTTCGAACAACAATTCTCCGCTTTCCGTACCTACGACTCCAGTCAGTTGCTGACAGCCGTACAGGACGGGTTGATTGCCGAAATGTCTAAAGAGATAACCGACCAAATATTCAATGCAACCGTAGCAAACTGGTAATATAAATGATTTCCGCTAACTTTCAACAATGGATTCAGCATCCTGAAACGCTGAACAGGGATACTTTGTACGAACTGCGCAATCTTCTTGCGAGATATCCGTATTTCCAGTCGCTCCGCCTGCTGTATCTCAAAAACCTGTATATTCTCCATGATATTAATTTCGGCGGGGAACTGCGGAAAGCCGTTCTTTACATTGCTGACCGGCGGAAGTTGTTCCAACTGATCGAAGGCAGCCGTTTCGACCTTCAGTCCCGGAAAAAGGGAGTGGCGTTGACAGAAGTGCTGAAAGACGAACCATCCGTAGACCGCACATTGGCATTGATTGATGCTTTCCTATCCACAGCTCCCGAAGAAGTGACTGCGCAGACCGGATTTGACTACTCGATGGACTATACTTCTTATCTGCTCGAAGAGACTCCCGCTACGGACGAAGCGGGAGAGGAAACGCCCAAGTTGAAAGGCTTTGAACTGATTGACGACTTCATCGAAAAGAGCGAAAGCGACTCTCCTCTCTATATGAAACCTCTTCGGGAAGAAGCGGAAGCATCCGCTACTCCTTCGGCCGAAACAAGCGCGGAAGAAGAGGATGATGACAGCTGTTTTACAGAAACTTTGGCAAAAATCTATGTTAAACAGCAACGATATTCAAAAGCTCTTGAAATAATTAAAAAATTAAGCTTGAAATATCCAAAAAAAAATGCTTACTTTGCAGACCAAATCAGATTTTTGGAGAAATTGATTATTAACGCTAATTCAAAATAACTAAAGATGTACTTATTATTCGTTATCTTAATGGTGATTGCAGCCTTGTTGATGTGCTTCATCGTGTTGATTCAGAACTCAAAAGGGGGCGGTCTTGCTTCCGGTTTTTCTTCATCCAACGCTATTATGGGCGTACGCAAAACTACAGATTTTCTGGAGAAAGCAACGTGGGGTCTGGCTATCTTCATGGTTGTAATGAGTATTGCTACCGCTTATGTTGTTCCCCGTTCGGCTGTTGCTACAGACGCAGTGTTGGAACAAGCACAGAAAGAACAACAAACTAACCCGTATAACTTACCCGCAGGTACGGCTGCGCCTCAATCTGAAGCTCCTGCTACTAACGCGCCTGCTACAGAAACTCCGGCACCGGCTGCTGAAACTCCTGCTCCTGCAGCAGAGTAAATCGCTCCGGATACTGTAAGACTATTTGGGTAAAACCATTTAAGGGAAGATGGGCTGATGCCTTACTTCTCTGATATTTAAGTGCGGATTGCGCAGATTACACGGATTTTCAATGTTCCGCGTACTCAGTGTAATCCGCATTTAACTTTTTCTTGTAAAAACAATCTCTTTGTGATGAAAACAAACAAGATTTAACTACCTTTGTTGGCTGTATAAGATTATTAATTACTTTTTAAATATAACAATGACAGAACAATTGAAAAAGAAGTTGAATGACTCCGCTCTGCTACGCTGGAGTGTTCTAGCATTGGTCGCGTTTACTATGTTATGCGGCTATTTCCTCACCGACGTAATGTCTCCGCTAAAACCCATGCTCGAGAAAGAATTATTATGGGACAGCCTTGATTACGGTTTCTTCACAAGTGCATACGGCTGGTTTAATGTATTCCTTGTGATGTTGATTTTGGGTGGTATCATTTTGGATAAGATGGGCGTCCGTTTCACCGGAATGGGAGCTTGTTTGTTGATGGTGCTGGGCTGTGGATTAAAATATTATGCGGTTTCGACTACATTCCCTGAAGGAGCTATGCTTTTCGGATTCAAGATGCAGGTTACTTTGGCGGCATTGGGATATGCTATTTTCGGAGTTGGTGTGGAGATTGCGGGTATCACTGTTTCCAAGATTATTGTGAAGTGGTTCAAAGGCAAGGAAATGGCGTTGGCCATGGGACTTGAAATGGCTACGGCACGTATCGGAACAACCCTGGCAATGGTGATGACAGTACCTTTGGCAGACTTCTTCGGATATACGGACGAGAGTGGGGCGTTCCATACTAATATTCCTGCTCCGATTCTGTTTTGTCTGATTATGTTGTGTGTAGGTACGATTGCTTTCTTCATTTATACTTTCTATGACAAGAAGCTGGATGCGTCTTTGGATGCAGAGGGTCTGGAGCCTGAAGAACCGTTCCGTATGAAGGATATTGTCTATATTATCACGAATAAGGGATTTTGGCTGATTGCGTTATTGTGCGTATTGTTCTATTCGGCAGTATTTCCGTTTATCAAGTATGCGGCGGATTTGATGGTGCAGAAATATAATGTAGATCCGAAGTTGGCGGGAACAATCCCCGGACTGTTGCCGATTGGCGCTATTATATTGACTCCGTTGTTCGGTTCGCTGTACGACCGTATCGGTAAGGGAGCTACGTTGATGGTGATTGGTTCTGTCATGTTGATTTTCGTGCATACGATGTTTGCTTTGCCTATTTTGAATATATGGTGGTTTGCTACCATTATTATGATTATCCTGGGTTTTGCCTTCTCACTAGTGCCTTCGGCTATGTGGCCTTCTGTTCCGAAGATTATCCCGGAAAAACAGTTGGGTACGGCTTACGCTCTGATCTTTTGGGTACAGAACTGGGGATTGATGGGTGTACCTTTGTTGATCGGATGGGTGTTGAACTCTTACTGCAAAGGCCCGGTGATAGACGGCGCACAAACCTATGATTATACGCTGCCCATGAGTATTTTTGCTCTCTTTGGTGTATTGGCTTTGATTGTTGCTTTGATGCTGAAAGCAGAAAACAAGAAGAAAGGCTACGGTTTGGAAGAAGCAAATATTCAGAAGTAATAAAAACGATGGCTGCCAAAGAGAAAATAAACCTGCTTGAGGTTATTCCCTGTCGCAGTGAACATATTACAGCAGAACGGGAAGGGGAGACTATTGTGCTCTCCTTTCCCCGTTTCAAGTATCCGTGGATGCAACGTTTCCTTGTGCCGAAAGGAATGTCGAAAGATCATCATGTGCATTTGGAAGAACACGGTACGGCTGTATGGGAACTGATAGACGGGAAGCGTACGGTTCGTGAGATTATAGAAAAACTCGCAGACCATTTTCAGAATGAAGCGGGCTACGAGTCGCGTATATCTGCTTATCTTTTTCAGATGCAGAAAGATGGATTTGTAAAATTGATGACGCCGGTCTTATAAATGGAAATTTAATTTAGACATAAGAACAAAAGAACATAAAAACTGCGCTTGGAAAATTATTTCTGCCGGTCATTAAACTACTACTGTTTCATTTTTTGTTCTTATGTTCTTCTGTCTAAAAAGAAATTTATTATTCTGTCTGCAAAAAAAATATCATTTATTTGATGAATACAGCCCACAATATTACGGCAGTTGCAATCAGTACACCCATGATGATAAGTGTTCCCCATACGAAATAGTTACTGTCCTTCTCCTTTTTCTTTTCGGAGTCTTTGATGATGCGTCCCATTTCTTCCGGGGTAGTGTCGGGCAGTGAGTAATGATCGTTGGCCTGGTTCATATGCTTCAACTTCTCACTGGTGCGTTCGCGCCGTAGGCGGGATGCTTCCCGTCCTTCGCTTAACCGGCGTATCATGTCGAGCATATGTCCTTCACCGCCCATATTCTTTGCTTTTTAAAGGTTCTTTATTTGCCTTCTTCTCTGTCCACTTTAAGCAATCCGCCTGTATTCGGGTCGAAATACACTTTGATGGTAGAGTTCTTGTTGAACAATACCGGAGCCAGATATTCAATTATACCGAATTGAGTGACAGGAAGTTCACCTTCGTATAGCTTCTTCTTTCCATCAGTCAGGGTAACCATTGCTTGTCCCGGTACGTTGTAAGCAATCCCGTCCAGATCTTTCTTTTTCTTTCCGTCCTCTTGTGGCATCTTGACAGTCTTCAAGTCTTTCAGGCTGATATAGAACGGAGTTCCCGCTAAGTCATTGTTGGCAACCACACCCAGCTTCTTGGAGAAGCGGAAAGCCACTTCATTATTAAACTCCTTGTCAGGAGTGAGACGAACGGTGAATGTCTTTTCTTCCTTGTCCTGTATGCCGGAGAACATTTTGGTCATGGCATCTTCCTGCACATTCAGATTGTCAAGCATGATTTTAAGCTGTGCGCCGTCCGACGGCATATTGTCTGCCTGTCCGCGTAATAAGGCATTTTTGCTTTCACGGATATTGTAGATTTCTTTGGCAACCAATTCCGCCATCTTGGCGGTAGAGCTTGCCATCAGTATTTCCTCGGTCAGAAAGTCGCGGGGATTCGCGCTCTTCTGGAGAGCGGGAGCGGTCGGGGAACTTTTCTTCGTGGAGTTGTTTTGGCTGTAAGGCACGTTGATAGATTTCACTATGCCGTCTTCGGTCAGTTCCATAAGAGGAGCTACTGTTTTATCCTTCAACTTTACGAAGTAAGTAGCTTCGCTGTTCGGTACTCCTACCGATTTCACTTTTACACTGGTCAGTTCCCAGTACGTTTCGGGATCAGCGGATACATTGTTTAATCTCAAATAGCGGTCAGCATATTTGCTGAATTCACCCGGAGTATAGTTGACTTTATTGGCTTTTATCTCTAGTTCTATTTGAGTTTTGGGAAGGCTGTATACGACTCCATAGTCCTTTCCACGGGTGACGCCTGTCAGTACTTCGGTTTGTGCATAAGCGGAAGTTGCCATAAGTAGGCCCGCTGCTATAATCAACTTTTTCATATTCGGTTCTCTTTTAACTGGTTTTGAAAACAAAGTTAATGAAGTTATTGAAAAAACTGTAAGTTCTTAACTTTTATTCGCTTACAAGTCGCCAGGCTGTGGGCAGGCAGGTGATAATATCACTTGCTATCAGTCCGATCATTCCTTGCTTCTTTTGGGCAATATCTCCGGCTAGTCCGTGGATATAAGTGCCAATTTTAGCAGCTTCTTCGGTGGGATAGCCTTGTGCCAGTAAGGCAAGGATAACCCCGGTCAGAACATCGCCGCTGCCACCGGTTGCCATTCCCGGGTTTCCTGTCGGGTTGAAGTAACATTTGCCTTCAGGAGTGATTATGGCAGAGTAAGCACCTTTCAGTATAATGTGGACGTGTGCTGCACGAGCCAGTTCGCAGGCTTTCATCAGACGTTCGTAAGAATCCTGGCATTTGCCGGTCAGGCGTTCCAACTCCTTCGGATGAGGGGTGAGGATAGAACCTTTCGGCAGATGTGTAAGTGTGTGGCGGTGGTTGGCTAGAATGTTCAGTGCGTCGGCATCCAGTACAACGGGAGTTTGGCAATGTTCCAATTGCTCGATAAGGGCGGCTTCCGTTTCTTCATTCCGTCCCAGTCCCGGGCCGATGCCGACCGCTTGATAATCGTCAGTGTCGGTAGGTACGGCAAAGTAGTTCTCACTAGCGTCTGTCTCTACCATTGCTTCGGGTGCGGAAGTTTGCAGAATGTCGTTGTTGCATATCGGAGCGTGCACGGTGAGCAATCCTACACCGGAGCGCAGACAAGCACGGGCAGCCAATACGGATGCACCCGCCATCCCTTTCGAACCGGCTATCAGCAACGCGTGACCGAAATTCCCTTTATGGGCGAATTGCTTGCGGGGCTTGATAAGCGAACGGATTTCTTCAATCTCCAACATTTCGTAGTTTGTTTCCGTCTCTTCGATTCCCTCTTCGCTCAACTGAATGTCCAATAATTCCCATTCGCCTACGAATTCAGTATTTTCTGCAAAAAGGAAAGCAAGTTTCGGCAGTTGCAGGCTGAAAGTAACGTCTGCACGGATAATATTGCTTTTTACATTGAATGTATTTTCTTCTCCCATCAGCCCGGAAGGAATGTCGATGGCTACTACCATGGCAGGAGAAGCATTAATATATTTCACCACGGCCGCGAACCCACCGCTTAACGGCTTGTTCAGTCCCGAACCGAATAACCCGTCAATCACTAAATGGTCGGGTGTCAGAACGGGCGGTACAAACTGTGTACTGATTTCATGGAATGTAACTTCTTCCATCATTTCCACCAATTCTTTATTTGTCTGACAGTCGGGTGAAAGATTTCCTTTTGTATTAAAGAGATATACTTCCGTTTTATATCCTTTTTCAGCCATCATGCGGGCTACGGCAAGGGCATCTCCGCCATTATTCCCCGGCCCGGCAAAGATAGTGACGGGTGTTTCCGTCCCCCATCTGTCCGTGATAGCTTTGGTTAGTACTGTTGCCGCACGTTCCATCAGGTCGATTGATGCAATCGGTTCGTGCTCAATGGTATAAGCGTCCAATTTCTTGATACTGCTACTTGGAAATATTTTCATTACAATGTTCTTTTAGTTTTCGAACTACAAATGTACATGATTCTTCTGACTTTTCCCGTTTGTTGTGGGAAGAAAACTTGTTAATCATGGTTGGATAGGGCATGGGATATTGCTGATAAGTTATTATTTATCTATTGGTAGACTAGACAAATCAATACTTAGTTCATGTCCGTTATGCTTTTGAGCTAATTCTGCTATGTGAATTATCAACTCAAACAATGAGAAAAGTAGAATAGTGTTACTACGATAATAGGAAAAATAGGGGCAAGCTACTCTTGCAAACAAGAGTAGCTTGCCCCTATTTTTATATCGTTTGTATCTTTATCAGAGGAGAATAATATATTAATCGATGTATTGTTTGATTTGCTCCACTGGTATTGACAATTGTTTGGATATCTCTTCAACCGATGTCCCATTGTTGCAGAGCATCTTGACCATTGAACGAATCACCTGTTCTTTCTGCTCGATCACCTGCTTGCTCTGCTCAATCACCTGCTTGCTCTGCTCAATCACCTGTTCTTTCTGCTCGATCACCTGCTCTTTCTGCTCAATTTCCTGCTCTTTCTGCTCAATTTCCTTATTCTTCATCATAATTGTTGTATCCCTGTCCTCAATTTCAGAAAGAATCTCGTCTTCTATCTCCATGGCACGACGCACGTCGGGTGCGGCGGCAGCCTTCAGCAGGCGATGAACAACATACTTCACTTCATCATCAAGATGCTCATCGTTAATTTCCAGATAGTGTTCGCTATCAGCCTGCC
>ERZ791872.1912-NODE-1912-length-10726-cov-5.515041_pt1 | contig 10726 bp, 6 predicted proteins | sample MGYA00510279_ERZ791872 | MGnify/ENA primary metagenome ERZ791872 (study PRJEB30046, sample SAMN00792103) | human gut metagenome | study: EMG produced TPA metagenomics assembly of the A metagenome-wide association study of gut microbiota in type 2... | reverse complement strand
ACAGCTTCTTGTCGCTGTCCTTGATCATCTGCTGGAACTGCGGGCGGTTGTCCGTCTTGGCAGAGACAGCACGGTCAATGTAGTGCTTGACGATAGTGATTCCGTTCTTTTCGGCATACGCCGTGCATTCACGGATCTGACCCTCGATGGATTCTTCACGCTGGTTGTCACTGGAATAGCGGGCGTAGATCACGGCGGTCATGGCGGACACCTCACTTTATACATCATAGAACAGCAGAACGTTCATTTAAAGCATTGTTTCGTATAATGTATATACCACAATTCTGGAATAATTGCAAGGTTTCGAGAAAAATAGTCTAAAGTTCAAATGCCTTGGATTTCTGGGGATAAGAGACTTGTAATATTCTGGCTATCTTAGTAAAATAGAGATGTCAGTGATCGTTTGTTTTGAAGTAAGGCAGGTGCGGCATCATGACTCCGGAAGCAAAAGCACGGGAACAAATTGACAAAAAGCTGCAGGAAAGCGGTTGGGTCATTCAGGATATAAAAACACTGAACCTGACTGTTGCGCTTGGGGTGGCAGTACGCGAATTTCCGACCAGTACCGGACCTGTGGATTACGCACTGTTCGTTGATGGAATGCCGGTTGGCGTTGCAGAAGCGAAAAAAGATGAGAAGGGCGAGGTGCTGACCGATGTTGAGGGGCAGTCCGGACGGTATGCAAATAGTCGCTTCAAATGGGTGAATCAGGAATACCGGGTTCGGTTTGCCTATGAAGCGACCGGAAAATTGGTGCGTTTTACCGACTATGCGGATATAAAATGCCGCTCCAGAGAAATCTTCTCGTTTCATCGTCCAAAAACGCTAAAACGGTGGCTGAATGAATCAGATACCGTTCGCAACAACCTGAAACAGCTTCCGCCACTGGATGAGACCGGGTTCCGCAAATGCCAAATCAAAGCGATTCGCGGACTGGATGATTCTTTTGCAAATAACCGGCCGCATGCACTGGTGCAGATGGCAACGGGCGCAGGCAAGACCTTTACGGCAATCACGGCGGCGTATCGGCTATTGAAATACGGCAGAATGAACCGCATCCTCTTTCTTGTGGATACACGCAGCCTTGGAGAGCAGGCAGAACGTGAATTCCTGGCATACAAGCCCAATGACGACCCACGGAATTTCTCGGAGCTGTATAACGTCCACCGGTTGAAAAGCTCTTACATTTCTTCGGATGCACAAATCTGCATCAGTACGATCCAGCGGATGTACTCCATCCTCAAAGGGGAAGAACTGGACGAAAAGGCAGAAGAAACACCGTTTGCAGAGTATGTCACGGCAGAAAGCAAAGCCCCCAAAGAAGTTGTGTACAATGCTAAAATTCCGCCGGAATTTTTTGACTGCATCATTGTGGACGAGTGCCACCGCTCCATTTATAACGTCTGGAGTCAGGTGCTGTCCTATTTTGATGCGTTTATCATTGGGCTGACTGCCACGCCGGACGCCCGGACGATTGGCTACTTCAACCAGAACTTTGTCAGCGAGTACACGCGGGAACAAGCCGTGCTGGATGGCGTTAATGTCGGCGAGGACATCTATCTGATTGAAACCAGTGTCACGAAAAACGGTGCATTCATTATGAAGCAGATGATCGAGCACCGCGACCGCCTGACCCGCGAAAAGCGGTGGGCACAGATGGACGAGGATGTATTTTATACCCAGTCTCAGCTGGATAAAAACATCGTGAACCCCGACCAGATTCGGACGGTGATCCGCACGTTCAAAGAAAAGCTTTATACCGAACTGTTCCCGCACCGCAAAGAAGTGCCCAAGACCCTGATTTTTGCCAAGACGGACAGCCATGCAGACGATATCGTGCAGATCGTCCGGGAAGAGTTTGACGAAGGCAACGACTTCTGCCGGAAAATCACATACAGTGTGCAGAATGCAGAGGCTGTCCTCAGCTCGTTCCGTAACGATTATTACCCACGCATTGCTGTCACGGTCGATATGATTGCCACCGGAACAGATGTGAAGCCCATTGAATGTCTGCTTTTTATGCGGGATGTGCGTAGCCGGAATTACTTTGAGCAGATGAAAGGCCGAGGCACGCGTGTTCTGAGCAAAGACGACCTGCAAAAAGTAACGCCTTCTGCCACGGAAAACAAAGATCATTTTGTAATCGTGGATGCAGTGGGTGTAACAGAATCCAAAAAGACCGAGACCCGCACACTGGAACGGAAGCCTACCGTTTCCATGAAGGAACTGATGATGAACATCGCCCTTGGTGCACGGGATGAGGACACGCTGACCTCGCTTGCAAACCGTGTGATTCGTCTCAGCTGCAAAATGGAGCGGAGCGAACACAAGCAGTTCCGGGAGACGGTTGGAAAGTCAGCCGAGCAGGTAGCTGAAGATTTATTGAACGCCTTTGATGAGGATATCATCCATGCCAAAGCCTGCGCTGAAAACTGGACATCTGCTCCCACACCGGAGCAAAGCACCAAGGCGCAGAAAGCGCTCATCAAGCAGGCGGTTGAGCCGTTCCAGAAGCCGGAAGTGCGTGACTTTATTGAGAATGTCCGCCGCAGCCACGACCAGATCATCGACAGCGTCAATCTGGATAAAGTTCTGTTTGCCGGATACTCTGCGAATCGGGAGGAAAATGCCGACCGGGTGATTTCGACCTTCAAGGATTTTATTGAGGAAAACAAGGATGAAATTCTGGCCCTGCGCATCATCTACAACGAGCAATATAAAAATCGTCCGATGGTTCTGAAAAGCCTGACGGAACTGTACCAGAAGCTTTGTGCCAAAGGTGTTACGGTGGAGCGTCTATGGGATTGCTATGCCATCAAACAGCCGGATAAGGTAAAAAAGGGCACATTGGCGCAAATTACCGACTTGATTTCGCTCATTCGCTTCCAGTTGGGGTATGCAGACACCCTTTCCCCTTTCGCCGACCGGGTGAACTACAACTTCAAGCAATGGACGTTCCATCGTAATACCGGCGCTGTCCATTTTACCGCAGAACAGATGGAATGGCTGCGACTCATCAAGGAGCATATCATCACATCCCTGAGCATCCTGCCGGAGGATTTGGAGTACACACCGTTCGACAGCAAAGGTGGTCTGGGCGGCTTCTATCAAGTGTTCGGGGAAAAGTATCAGGAGATTTTGGACGAAATGAATGAGGAATTGGTAGCGTAAATGAAGTGGAAAGAACTACTCGAAATAAGAAGCGGAAAAAATCAGAAGTCGGTTATTGACCCGAATGGGCAATATCCTATTTATGGAAGCGGTGGCATTATCGGCTATGCCACAGAGTATCTCTGTCCACCTAAAACGACTATTGTTGGAAGAAAAGGCACAATCAATTCCCCTATTTTTGTGAATGAATCATTCTGGAATGTTGATACAGCATTTGGGTTGATTCCAAGTAGCAAACTTCTTCCTAAATATTTATACTATTTCTGCTGTCATTTTAATTTTACGGCACTAGATAAGTCGACAACAATTCCAAGTCTTGCAAAACGAGATTTGGAAAATATCGAAATGAATGTTCCTTCATTAGATGAACAATCCCGAATCGTTTCCAGAATCGACGAGCTTTTCTCAGAGATTGATAAGGCGGTTGATACGCTCAAGGCCACAAAGGAGCAGTTGGCAGTATATCGGCAGGCGGTTTTGGTTGACGCATTTAGAGTAGTGACTAATTCCACACATCTGAAAATAGGCTATGTATGTGCTAAAATAGTAGATTGTCCGCATTCCACGCCAAAATGGGAAAAGAACGGAAAGTTGTGTCTTAGGACAACAAATTTTAAGCGTGGATATCTAGATTTGCAATCGCCCAATTATGTAAGTGAAGAGACATTTAATGATCGGAATAGGCGCATAATTCCTCAGCCCGGAGATGTTTTGTATAGTCGTGAAGGTTCAGTTTTAGGGATAGCGTGTACAATTCCATCAAATGTTTATCCATGCTTGGGTCAACGAATGATGCTTTTGAGGTCAGGGGAAAAACTAAATAATCGTTATCTGATGCACTATTTGAATTCTCCAATGGTAACGAATCATGTTATTGCAACAAAAGGCGGAACAGGTTCTCCTCATATCAATGTTGGCGATATCAAAGAATTTCAAATCCCGATTCCGTCACTTGAAGAACAATCAAACATAGTACGTCAAATTGAAGAGCAACTATCAAGTTGTGATAATGTAGAGAAGACGGTTGATGCTATCCTTACACAGGCGGATGCAATGCGGCAGAGTATTTTGAAACAGGCGTTTGAAGGGAAAAAAGATGTATATTGAAAAGCTAGCGTATAAAAACGTAGGACCCTTACAGGATGTGAGAATCGATTTTCCATTCAACAACAATGGAACACCAAAACCTGTAATTCTTGTTGGTGAAAACGGCACAGGAAAGTCAACTATCCTGTCAAATATCGTTGATTCTTTTTATGAGATGGCGCAGCAGCATTTTATGAATGCAACGACACCAAGAGAAAATGGGGGGCATAATTTTTTTAAAACGATTTTGCCGAATGAAATACATTCAGGAAAGTCATATATGTATTCGGTTTTATTGTATAATTGCGTTGAAACCCCGAATGAAGAATCTCCTATTTATATATGTAAATCTGGAAATGTTACGATTGACAATATTAAAGAACAAACAAGCACTAGTATTAGTTCGATTTCCGGAAGCAAAGAGGGAAACGAAAAAGTAGTAAAGGCATCATCTGAACAAGTTAGTTCTATCTGGGACAAAAATGTAATTTGCTATTTTGGACCGGATAGATATGAGTGCCCTGTATGGCTGGGTGATTCTTATTACACCTATTCGGATTATCTGCATCCAAAGGTTGAGGGGAGCTTTAATGGTTATCTTAAAAATCCTATTACAGTTCACGATGTGACAAATTTGAATTTGCAATGGTTGCTTGATGTGGTTGCTGATTCGCGCGGGGATATTATAGGTGAAGCAGGGGCATTATCGTTAGCTCATATTTCAACGGAGAACCTTCTGCTGATGCGGCAAGCAAGAGAAAATCTTGAAAAAATACTTAGCATAATAATCGGAAAAGATGTTTACTTCCATCTGAATTTTCGAAGTTTATATGGCGCACGATTTCGTATTGTACAAAAAGAAAACGACAATGTAATATGTCCAACTTTAGATTCTTTATCAACCGGACAGATTGCCCTTTTCAATATATTTGCGACAATTATTCATTATGCAGATAATAACGATATCACAAAAAGCATTCACTTAGACGAAATCACCGGAATTGTAGTGATTGATGAAATCGAACTTCATTTGCACAGTAAACTGCAAAAAGAAGTGCTTCCAAAATTGATTGCAATGTTCCCTAAAATCCAATTCATTATAACTTCGCATTCGCCGCTGTTCTTACTTGGAATGAGAGAAACATTAGGTGAAGATGCTTTTGATGTTTACGAAATGCCGAAAGGTCAAAAAATCAATGTCGAGTGTTTTTCTGAATTTTTACGTGCATATAATTATATTAAGCAGACACAAAAATTCAATAGTAATATTCAAGAACTTGCTCGTACTATTCCCACCGAAGGAAAACCACTTATCATCACCGAAGGCAGCACAGATTGGAAACACATGAAAACTGCATTTTCAGCTTTATCGAAAGATAGTCAGTATGATGATATATTTAATGGTTTGGAATTTGAGTTTTTGGAGTATGAACCCAAAAACAGTGGTACGGATGGTTTGAAACTAGAAATGGGAGATGTAGCTCTTTGTTCTTTGTGTGAAAACGCTGCAAAACTCCCTCATACCAGAAAATATATCTTTGTCGCAGATTGCGATGTAAAAGCAACCAACGACAAGCTCGGAAACAAGGAAAAAGAATATAAATATTGGGGAAATAATACATATTCCTTAATACTTCCAATACCTCAAAATAGGCAGAATACTCCAGGAATTTGCATTGAACATTATTATTCAGATACTGAAATCAAGACGGAGATGGATGTTTCTGGCGTAAGACGTCGCTTATATCTAGGAAAAGAATTCAATAAAAATGGTTATAGTAAGATATTAAATGCTTTCTGCGAAAAAAAGAACGTCTGCGGATCCGAAAGTATTGCTATCATTGAAGGAACAAGCAAAGAGCGAGTTTTTAGCCTTGATGATGACGAATGTTCTATCAATCTTGCACTGCCTAAAATGAAATTTGCTGAATATGTAAATCAGCATCCGAATGAATTTTCTTTTAGTAACTTTATAGAATTTTTTAAAATACTTAAACAAATCATCTTAGAGGAATCTGAATGAGTGAACAATCTTCTAATATCGTTTCCAAAGTCTGGGGACTTTGCAATCCGCTGCGGGACGATGGCGTATCCTACGGCGATTATCTTGAACAGCTTACTTACCTGATCTTCCTGAAAATGTCCGATGAATACTCCCGCCCGCCGTATAAGCGAGAAACCGGCATCCCTAAAGGTTACACTTGGTCGGATATGAACACGCTTAAGGGCGCAGAGCTGGAAAATCAGTACCGCGCTATACTGGAACGGCTGAGCGATGAGGGCGGCATTTTAGGGCAGATCTTCAAAGGGGCCGTCAACAAAATCAGCAATGTTTCCATCCTGTACCGCGTGGTGCAGATGATCGACAAGGAAAACTGGGTGTCCATGTCCTCCGATGTGAAGGGCGAGATCTACGAAGGTTTGCTGCAAAAGAACGCCGAGGACGTAAAAAGTGGTGCAGGGCAGTATTTTACACCCCGCCCGCTCATCAAAGCAATGGTGGCTTGTCTTCGCCCGGAGCCGAAAAAAACGATCGCTGACCCCTGCTGTGGAAGCGGCGGCTTTTTCCTTGCTGCACAGGCGTTCTTGGCTAACCCAAAGAACTATGCACTCGACCGCACAGAGAAAGAATTCCTGAAAAATGAAACGTTCTATGGAACTGAACTTGTGGTTGCAACCTTCAAACTCTGCCTGATGAATCTGTATCTGCACAATATCGGTGACCTGTACGGCAAAGTCCCCGTCATGCGCGGGGATGCGCTGCTGTCTGACCCGGGTTATCGTGTAGACTATGTACTGACGAACCCGCCGTTCGGTAAAAAATCCTCCATCACCTTCACCAATGAAGAAGAGGAGCAGGAAGAAGAGGATCTTGTCTACAACCGGCAGGATTTCTGGACGACCAGCTCAAATAAACAGCTCAACTTTATCCAGCATATCAATACGATTCTGAAGCCGACCGGAAAGGCGGCCGTTGTTGTACCGGATAACGTTCTATTCGAGGGTGGTGCAGGCGAGATCATCCGTAAAAAGCTATTGGACACCACGGACTTGCACACCATTCTCCGCCTGCCAACTGGCATTTTTTACAAGCCGGGTGTAAAGGCAAATGTGATTTTCTTCGATAAGCGTCCCGCCAGCCCAGAGCGTCAGACAAAGGAAGTCTGGATCTACGATTTTCGCACAAATGTTCACTTTACGCTTCGTCAGCATCCCATGACGGATGCTGACTTGCAGGATTTCATTCAATGCTATCATCCGGAAAACCGCCACGAACGCACAGAAACATGGTCACAGGAAAATCCAGAAGGCCGCTGGCGCAGATTCACGGTAGATGAAATTCTGGAACGTGATAAAGCCAGTCTGGATATTTTCTGGCTGAAGGATAAGTCTCTTGCCGATTTGGATAATCTTCCCGAACCGGATGAGCTTGCGGCAGATATTATTGAAAATCTGCAAAGCGCTCTGGAGAGTTTTCAGGAATTGATGAATCAGCTGAAAAAGAACGATTGATGGGATGTGAGCAAGATCGAAAATTTCAGGAATAAGCCAAAGAAAACAGCGGTAGAACTGGTGCAGATGCTCCGGGACGAAAAGGGAATCCAGTTTAATATCATGTCAGAAGAACAGGCCGTTGAATATTTTTCACGGCGAAACAATTATTTGCGGACAGCTTCCTATCGCAAAAACTATCCGAAGCACATTGCCGGTCCGAATGAGGGTAAGTACATCAATCTCGAATTTGCATATTTATCGGAGTCTGTTCAGTATTCTCCGCTCAGGGAACACAGTCGTATCTTACAACGCGAATCTATTCCATTGATTGCCCGATATGGGTTCTGGAAGAGCTGATCGGTTTTGGAGAATTTCTGCGATTGTACCGCTTTTATGCCGAGCGGAACCCGCAGTTCAAGCCGCTGATGAATCAACGTGTTCTGAACCCAGTCAAAAGTCTGCGCAATGCTTGTGCACATAATAACTGCCTTCTGAATGTACTCTCTCGGACAAGCACGACAAAACCATCGCCTGAAGTTTCGGCATTTGTCGCCTCCTTTGACAACATTTCAGCAGGTGAACGCCGTAGCAAGCTGACAAGCCGCCCGATGTTTGAAATCGTCTGTTTACTGTACGCTTATACAAAAATTGTAAGCCCTTCTGTCAAAAAGCGGCGGATGGCGCAACTATCAGAGCTGATTCATGGCCGTTTGCAAAAGCATATGGATTACTTTGACGGTCCGACAGGAAATAAATTGGTCGCAACATCTTTTGATTTTTTGAAAAAAGTTGTTGACAATCTGATTTGATACGCATATAATATATTTGATATTAAAAAGATTTATCTTTTGTGCAGGGGCCGTCACTGACGTCGCCTGCATTTTCTTTTGTACAGGATGTTGGAAAGAGCGCAGTCGATAAATGTCTGCGCTCTTTTTGTTTTATGCTTACTGTTCTAAGACCAAATCAGCAGCATAAGTCTTACTTTTCTGCTTTACCGCAATGAATTCCCCAAAACTATCTTGACGTGCCTACACTTCCATGCTACCCTTTATTCCAAATCCTGCCGAAAAGTGGTGGTTCTCACCGTGATAACCACCACTTTCAGCGGATGATTACCCCGGAAAGAACGTACCGCCCCGCAACACACCCGATTTATTTTGCCGTCTGTTTCACCCGACAAAATCCTTCGCCTGTACTGCGTGGGCGGTATTTTTCTTTTCTGGGAACTTATCGGGGCGAGGCACCTCCATCTTGCTGCGCAAGACCGTTCCGTTGCTTAAAAGCCCCACTGGGGCTTTCATTGCTGCGCTGCGCTTGCAAACGCAAATCTGCACCTTGAAAATTTCATGAGCCGTCCGAACGTGATACCGGCTTTTCCGCCAACGCCGCTGCAAAACAGGGGCAGGAACTTCGTTCGGCGCAAACGGTGACCCCCTTACATGAGCAGCACCACCTCTACTTATTTTTGCGTCTTAACAATTCAGAAACATTTGTTGAAAATGCGTTTTGAGCGCAGCGGTAGAGGGCAAGAACCGTCCCGTGGCCACAAATTTTCAATTCTTGAAAATGTTGTGTTCCACCGGGACTTCACTTCTTCAATGCACCTGCATTTCCGAAGTGATCTTGTTGGGGCGTGCCTGCCCCAAACCCTGCTGACTAATTTTTTAATTATACTGGATTTTGATGCCCTATTTGCAATTTAAGAGTCCAAACCTCTTTCCCCGAGCAGGCTACCTTCTTTTACGTTCATAAGCTCTATTCCGATGCTATCAACAAATACAAACCCGTTTTTCTGGGTTCTATGGAACTCGATATTTATATTCCCTCTATTCATACCGGAATTGAGTTTGATGGTGCAAACTGGCACCAATCGGATGAGCAGTATGAACGGGACATCCGCAAATATAAATTATGTCAAGAAAATCATGTGAAGCTCATCCGTATCAAAGAGAAGAATACTCGCAATTGGGTTGACAATGCGCAAACTGCTGATGTGGTTTATACCATTTCAAAAGTCAAAAAGACAGGCGAACTCGAAACCGCCCTTAAAGTCATTCTCGATTCTATAGATGCTTCCTCCAATATGTGGACTCGAACAGATCCTCGACATATTCACAGTCAAATCGATGTAAATATCGAACGTGACCGCCCGCAAATCTTAGGATATTTGACAAGTATTGATAATTCCCTCGCAATTTTACGTCCAGACGTTGCCTCAAAATGGGACTATCTTTACGATCTTTTCGGTGTTGAAATCAAAATAGGTGGCCTCCCAGTTGTTGATCAGCACCGGGCGGCGTTTGTCCTTCCATGGGCCGCGGCAGATGTTGCGCCGCAAAAAGCGGTGGTACTGCTGGGAAAGCGGGGTCAGACCCTCTGCCGCAAAGGAGAGGATCACCTCCGGGGTGTCAAAGGTCTCGCCCGGCTTCAGGTTCCACGCAAAGCGTTCCTCCTGAATGCCGCTCACTACCCGGACAAGCCCGGTCTGAGAGCGCTCCACGTCCATCTGGTAGCTGCCGGAATAGACCATCATCACCCCGTAGCAGGCACCGCTGGTTTCCGTTGCATCCTGCCGGCAGAGGATCAGGAAGGGATTATTGTGGTGGCTGGAGCTGCCCCGCACCGAAGAAATGGTCTGGATATTGGTGCCCACAGCCTCCCGCTCCAGCTGCCGCTCCATGGCGTGTCTGCCGTGGAAATGCAGCAGATCCTCAAAAATCAGATAGAGCGCCGCCAACACAATGCTGCTGACCAGACACATCACTACCGCGTTGCCGACGCTCCGCTTCGCCTTGGGGACTTCGTTCTGCCCGAGGCTGATGCTGACGAGGGCGCAGCAACCGTCACCAATCATCACGGCGATGGCCAGAGCCACCACCGTCAGGGGGAACACAACGGTGTTGGCGGCGTTGCCGTAGGAGCCCAGATAGCAGGCGTTTGCAATAAAGATCTGGTCCACGATGTTGTACAG
>ERZ791872.1899-NODE-1899-length-10834-cov-2.529455_pt1 | contig 10834 bp, 8 predicted proteins | sample MGYA00510279_ERZ791872 | MGnify/ENA primary metagenome ERZ791872 (study PRJEB30046, sample SAMN00792103) | human gut metagenome | study: EMG produced TPA metagenomics assembly of the A metagenome-wide association study of gut microbiota in type 2... | reverse complement strand
TCTTGCGTAGTAATAAAATTATTCGTCGAAGCGGCATCCTCAAAAGCAGCCTTTGCTTTAGCTTGATCTACAGCAGATAAACGCATAGCGTAGCGCAAGCGTAATGAGTTCGCATACTTTATCCATTTAGAGGCATCACCATCATAGAAAGCATCCGTTTTCTCTGATGTAATAGCGCTCATATCCGCATTTACATCTATCTTGCCAGCGGCATCTTTCAATTCAGAAATAATAAAATCATAAATATCTTCTATACTCTTATATTCTACGATACCATCAAAAGCGTTTGCCGGAGGCACAGGACCAAAGTTATCAGCCAATTCAGAGATGACATAAGCCCGCCAAATACGAGACATCTGTAGCAAATTGTTCTCATAAGGATACTCCGGATTGGCGGCACGTTCCGTACCAATTTTCACGGCCATATTAACATTGTTCAGCCATCCCACTCCATAATCAACGCCAAAGTAGTCCGTATTATAATCATTATAATTCGCACCTGTAGCTAAACCACTACGACGTTCAAAACGAGCCGCACTTTTCCATTGATACACGAACACACGCTCTGCGATATGCGGGTTCTGCTGTGCCCCCATGATTGATTTATTCAGTAGATAAGATACTTTGATCGCACTTTCATCTACGGCATTCGGGTCTTTATTTATTTCCTCAAAGTCGTTACATGCAGTAAATAAAACGGCTAATGAAGCTAACCCTATTATTGTTCTTTTTAATGTTTTCATACTTAAAATCATCTTTCTTATTAGAAACCAACTGTTACATTAAATGTGAAAGAGCGAGAAGTCGGAGCTGCCCCATTCTCAAAACCAGTAGCATTGGAATTTGTAGCCGAAATAGATTCCGGATCAATACCTTCCAAATGATTTACAATCATCCAAACGTTATTCGCCACGAATGATACACGTACTTTCTGTAATGGGGTTTTCTCTAACCATTTTTTCTCAAAATCATAACCAACGGTAATATTACGTAGACGAATATTAGTAGCATCATATAAAAATGCCTCACCCACACCGATATTACCTCCGGCAGCACGTCCCCAGTACAATTCAGGAGTAACAGCATTAGAATTTGCCGTATAACCACCATTTCCATCAGAAGTCACTGAATTCGGAACTACAAATTCCCCACGGGTTCCATTTATAACGGTACCTGCGGCATTACCTGCCTTGTACAAATTAGCAGTGGTCGCTGAGTAAATATTTCCACCAATACGAGCATCAATCAAAAAGCTCAAAGAAATATTTTTATAAGAGAACGAGTTAGTCCATCCCAACATACAATCAGGCTGTTGATTCCCCAGATAATAATCATCTGAAGTAACTAATGGTAAACCTTGAGCATCTACAATAATTTTACCAGCATGTTCCCCACTTTCAACACGTTGGAATTTTTTACCATAAATATCGCCATAATAACTACCCGTACGGGCTACAATCTTTAAATCATCAAAAGTCTTGATGCCATATTCATTTACTCCTTCATACAAATCTATGATTTTATTTTTATTGAAGGAAGCATTCAATGTTGTTTCCCAATTTAAGCCTCTAGGATTCTGCAAAATAGTACCATAAAGCATTAATTCCACACCTGAATTTTGAATATTACCTGCATTGATCTTACGTTTGGAATAACCAGAAAATGGATCCATTGCCAAATCTAGCAATTGGCGGGTAGCATTAGATTTGTACCAAGCCGCATCAATACCTAATCGATTATTGAAAAACTTCAAATCAATACCGGCTTCCCAAGATTTAATCAACTCTGAACGTACAGAAGAATCATATAAAGTAGTTCCTAGAGCTGCAGTTGGGTTACCATTTGGATCTTTATCAACCTTGAATACAGTATACAATTGATATGGATCAAGGTCATTACCTACTTCCGCATAAGAAGCACGAACCTTAGCGAAACTCATCCATTCCGGCATTGTACCGCCAACCTTTTCCACCATATCTGAAATAACACCAGATAAGCTAACCGAAGGATAAAAATAAGATTGGTTTTCTTTACTCATAGTGGAAGACCAGTCATTACGAGCCGTAATATCCATAAACAGCCAGCCATCCCAGTTCATTTGCAAAGAACCGTAAATAGAATTCATCTTGCGCTGTACATCTTCAGATGTATGCGTCATATTATTCTTGTCAGCGGCATTAGACATCGCAAATAGATTCGGGATCAATAAATCACCCGTACCAGCCTCTAATTTCTTACGGCGTTGCATCATCAAGTTTCCACCCACGGTCACAAAACCACCAAACTTGCTAAAAAGGTTATCTTTCTTAAAGGTAGTCAAGAAACTATAGTTGTTCTCATAAAAAGTCTCCGACTTCTCAGAGTAACGCCCTTTCGGATTCACATTACCACCAGAATATACCTTATTTGTAGTCGTAGTCGTATAATAGTCCGTACCGCCTTTTAGCTCGAGGTTCCACCAGTCCGTTATCTTATAAGAAAGAGAAATTGTACCTAACAAACGATTACGAGAGTCTTGATTTGTTCTATAATCTTTAATCCAATACGGATTTTCTTGGGGAGTACTCTCGGTATCCCACCAAATCATATTTCCATTTTCGTCCAAACAGTTCTCCAGATCCCTAATATCCAGCGATCGTGGTAAATTATAGATCGTACTAAAGGCATTCGATTGGTTAATACCTTGGATTGGACGATTCTTTGCGTTATTATTTAAATAGTTGGCTTTTGCATCTAATTTCCATCTTTTATCCGGACCGAACTCGCTTGTTCCACGCAAAGTAAGAGACATTTTATTTAATGATGCACCCGGAACGATGCCCTTATCATCAGAGCGATTAATTGAGGCGAATACCGCCGTCCCATCATAGCTCTGCTGAAAAGATACACCTTCATTGAATGAAGTTCCTTTCTGGAAATAAGCATCTATATTATCATAAGTATACATCTGGACTTTCTGCCCATCCCAGCGATCAATTGTTACGGAACCATCGGCAACAGGCCCCCAGCTTGAACGGTCTTTCACATTATATATGCCATTTGTACCCTGACCATACGTATTCTGTAATTCTGGTTTCAAAAACATGCTTTCCACTGTAACTCCGGCATTTACAGTAATACCTAATCCACTTTGCTTTTTACCCGATTTCGTCGTAATCAAAATTACGCCATTACCTGCACGAGAACCATATAACGCGGCGGCTGAAGCTCCTTTCAACACGTTCATGGATTCGATATCTTCCGGGTTGATATCTGACAAACCATTACCCATATCCACGCCGCTATTACCCCAAGCATCATCAACTCCTCCAGTAAAGTTATCCATTGGAATACCATCGACAACAATCAACGGCTGATTAGATCCAGTTAATGAATTATTACCACGCAATACAATTTTTGAAGAACCGCCAGGGCCACTACTAGAACGAACTACCTGCAAACCCGATACTTTACCAGATAACGCATTCGCAATATTACTTTCCCGTGCATTTACAAGTTCGTCTCCTTTCAATTCTTGCGTAGCATATCCCAACGCTTTCTTCTCACGCTTGATACCCAAGGCCGTAACCACGACCTCATCCAATTTCTGGGTGTCTTCCGCTAATTTGATAACGCCTACCGGCTTACCGGTATACGTAAGCTCCATGGTGGAGTAACCAATGAATGAGATTTGGATTACATCACCATTCTTGACGCCATCCAAGGTGAAATTACCGTCCATATCGGTAATCGTTCCATTAGACGTTCCTTTCACGACAACTGACGCTCCGGTCACTGGGCCGAAATCATCTTCCACTGTACCTGTTACTTTCCCGTTTTGCTGGGAGATAGAGGTACCTTGCTCAACAGGTGCGATGTTGGCATACATGCTTCCCGAGAAGCATAACGCACCCGCACATAGAATTAAGCTGACAGGTTTAAAGTTTTTCAACATAACTGATGGTTTTATTAATAAATAATTAGACAATGTCTTGGCGAAACATTTGTCTTTTAAAATTATTCACATACATACACTCACTCCTGAGTTCTAGCGTAATTAAGTTCAAATAAAAAATGGGCTAACTATCGGAGTCCTACATGAACTTTTCTTAAGTAGAAGTTGTTTTATTTAGTTGGCGCCAAAATACCTAGCACATTTTATATCGGAGGCAAAGATATGAAATATTCATTACATTGTGTTATTATAATTAAATAAATCCTCCCTTATTTTTTATGTTTTACAATATAAAATTAGAAATATAAACGATTTTAAGTTAAAATCGACTTGAGTTCATGTAGAACTAAGTATCTGCGGTAAGATATGAAATTACAGTAATTCAAGCGTTTTTTCAGAATATAAAAGCAAGCCAGCTTCATTAGCAAAGTAAGTTAATTAAAATGCCAAAGTAAGTTAACTTACTTCGCCGATGAAGTTAACTTACTTTTATTAGATATCTTCTATTGAAAAAGAAGTATAATCTCTAAAAATCTTTCTCATTCGCCATATACCACATATTAAGGAACGAGGCCTTCGTGATATTCACCACCTTGTCCCAATTAATCCGGTCGGCATGGTCGCTCGGTTGATGGTAATCCGGATGCCCGTCGGTATGATACCAGATAATAGGGATACCTATCTTTGCGAAGGAACCGTTATCACTCCCTCCTACCGGGTTATCCCACGGACGATAATCCGGTGCCAGATTCAAGTTGTATTTCTTGATATCGTTCTTCAGCCAATCGCCGAAAGCAGGGTGCGCCTCTGTATAGAAATAAACCACATGGGCAGGCTTCGCCTCGTTATTGTTACGGCCGATCATATCGAAATTCAAATATCCTTTCACGTTCTTTATCTCTGGAAAAGACTGAACGAAGGCTTTCGATCCGAGAAGCCCTTTCTCCTCGCCGTCCCAGAAAGCGAATATAACGGTTCGCTCCGGTTGCTGGCCCGTGGCAAGGAAAGCCCTCGCTATCTGCAAAACGGCAGAGACTCCGGAAGCGTTATCGTCCGCCCCGTTATAGATCTGGTCGCCATCCAGCATCGGGTCGATACCCAGATGGTCATAGTGAGCGCCGACGATCACGATCTCACTCGGGTTCTTGCCCTCTATCTTACCCAAGATATTATTCAAGGAAAGTTTCTGGAAAACACCGGTTTGCTTGATAGCCGCTATGGAATCCGGCTGCACCTGCCAGCGGGCCCCTCTCTTCTGGCGTTCCATATGGTAAGCCTCAAACGGATGGTAATAAGAGTCTCCTACAGGGTCGATACCCAATGATTTCAGGTTCGCCACGATATAATCGCCCGCTATACGGCCTCCACGGAAACCGGCCTCACGGCCCTCCAGATCATCATCGGCCAAGAAACCGATATGCGCCTCGGCGGTCGATCTATTTATCACGTCCAAACCTTTCTTCTCCGGACTTTCCGCCCAAAGAGCCGTACTTAATGCCAGCGACATTAAGAGTAATCCTGCTTTTTTCATCGTTTTTGTGTTCAAATGATTATTGTTTTAGCTTTTTCATCCACAAATATAAGTAATTTCCCTGATACGCGAAGGAGGAGGAAAGGAAAGGGCACAAAAAAAAGGCTCACCCGGCCGTATCGCCAAAGGTAATCCTCATTTCCTATCTCTCACCATTCCGTTTTGAACGGAGGTAAGAGATGACATCTAATTTATTTCTTACTTTAATTCTTTACTTAAAAAAGACGCGGTCTTTTAGTTCTTATCCGCATCTACACTCATTTCGCTCATAAGGCGACGGATCTCAGCGTTTAATCGCTGACTCATGGCACCATTGCCAGCTGACTGGTAACGATCAGCTTGATAACGCAACATCGCTAAAGCACGAAGGCTTTTCTCATTTTCTCTCATCATCATAATCTTTTTGTTTTACGCTTCCCACGCTTGGAAAGCCAGTTAATAAATAATCCTAAAACGATCTTTCTTTCTTAATTCGTTACAAAGATAACCATTTTATCCGAAACAATGTTGTAGAACATAATAAAATATTTCATTTTTTCGATTATTTATGACTTGTGCAAATAAGTCTAAATACGCCGGGGATTACTCTACCGGCGTTAATTCCCCTGTAACAGAGTCTATTACAAACCCTCTTACCGTTATATCCGACGGAATCAGCGGATGATTCCGAATTTGCTCCACGGTCTCGTGCACGGAAGCCTCGGAGGTCTCGAATCCCCGCAACCACGACTCGAAGTTTATACCGCAATATCGGATCATATCTATTCGTTCCTGCGGAATTCCCCGCTCTTTCATCTTTTCGATCATCTCGGAGCTATTCATGTGCTTGGCTCCACAATCGGTATGCCCGATTATCATTACCTCTACAACCCCAAGCTCGTAAATCGCCACCATCAAGCTCCGGATAACGCTTCCGAAGGGGTGGGATATGATCGCCCCCGCGTTCTTTATAATTTTCACGTCTCCATTCTTGATGCCCAAGGAGGCGGGTAGCAACTCGGTCAGCCGGGTATCCATGCAAGACACGATGGCGATCTTCTTATCGGGATATTTATTCGTGATATACTTCTCATACCCCTTGTTCTTTACGAACTCACGATTATAGCTTACCAATTCATCAATCATAGCGTTTGTGATTTAGCGTTATTAAACTGTTTATTTATATAACATCGAAATGTCTTAAAGCGTTCATGACACCATCGTCATCTACGGAGTCGGTCACGTAATCCGCCGCCTCTTTCACCTCGTCGCCGGCGTTACCCATGGCTACCCCGATCCCGGCGTGGCGAAGCATGGCCATATCGTTGCCTCCATCGCCAAAAGCCATCGTCTCGTGGAGCGAGATCCCGTAATGCTCGATGATCTTATCGATCCCTACCGCCTTACTGCTCCCCCGCGGCACGACATCCGCAAATAGCGGGTTCCAGCGAGTAGCCTCGCAATGCGGCAAGACGGACATGATACGTTCTTCATGGCCGGGAGAGAAAAAGGCTATCAGCTGGTATACTTACCCCCGTTGCCACGCAAAGGACGCAAGGGAGGATGAGGGAAGTCTAGCATGTCGTAAAGCTGTCGCACAGAATCATCCACGTAGTTCTGGTAAATCCCATCTTCCTCCACCAAGGCGCACGGGAACGCCTCCTCATTCTCTTGATAGCGGATCAACGCCTCTATATCCTCCGACGGGATATTATGTTTATAGATAACCTTATCTTTTCCGGCCAAGCAATATCCTCCGTTCAAGGTAACATAGCCATCGAACTCTTGCGTCCCGAGGTTATTGATAGATTGCAACTGGCGGCCGGTAGCGATGAAAACCTTGATTCCCTTTTCTCGCAACAGGTCCAAGGCCCGGACCGTGGAGTCCGGTAGTTTATGCGTCTTGAAACTTACCAACGTACCGTCAATGTCAAAAAATACTGCCTTAATCATACTTATACCTATTATCTTCTTTTAATGACAAAGATACACTTTATTTGTTACATTTGTATTTTCATTTCCTTCATCAAATAATAGATATAGTTTTTTATGGAATACAGACAACTAGGAGGTTCCGGATTATACGTTCCGGCACTTTGTTTAGGTACGGCTACTTTTGGTGGCACGAATGGTTTTGAAGGTTGGGGACATACCGAGGTGGAAGAGGCTACCCGTATGGTCAATCTTTGCTTGGACGCCGGGGTGAATCTATTCGATACGGCGGATGTCTACTCCAACGGTCTTTCCGAGGAAATCTTGGGAAAGGCGATCCACGGATTGAGGAATCGCCTCTTGATCTCCACGAAGGCGACTTTCAACCTAAGCCCGGAGAGCCGTAACGCCATCGGTTCTTCCCGTTTCCATCTGATACAGGCGTGCGAGGCGAGCCTGAGACGATTGAACACGGATCATATCGACATTTATCATATGCACGGTTTCGACGCGAATACCCCGGTAGAGGAGACACTCCGAGCCTTGGACGACTTGGTGACGAGCGGGAAGGTCCGTTATATCGCTTGCTCGAACTTCTCCGGCTGGCATTTAATGAAGTCGCTTTCCGTATCGGAGCGGTATGGATGGAGCCGGTACGTGGCCCAACAGGTTTATTACTCCTTGTTGAACCGGGATTTTGAGTGGGAACTTATGCCGCTAGGCATCGACCAGAAGGTGGGCGCCATTATCTGGAGCCCTTTATCCGCCGGACGTCTGGGCGGGAAGTACCGCCGGAATAACCCGATCCCGACGGATGGGCGTGTCGCTCGCGGAGGAAGCCCGATACCCGACGAGGCTACTTCTTACGAACGCCTATACGACATCGTGGAGGTATTGGAACAGGTAGCCGAGGAGACCGGGCATAGCGTAGCCCAATGCGCCTTGAACTGGTTATTGCAACGGCCTACCGTAAGCAGCCTTATCATAGGAGCCCGCACGGAAGAGCAGCTAAGGCAGAACCTAGAGGCCGTAGGCTGGAACCTCAGCCCGGAGCAGGTGAAGCGCCTCGATATGGCAAGCCAGACGACCCCGATCTACCCGTATTGGCATCAAGCGCAGTTCCCGGAATTGAATTCTCAATTGAGATTCTAGACGGACGCTGGCGAAAGCGTATACACCTCGGGATGCGGATTGCACGAAAGCCCGCATCCCCTGCCCCCCCATTTTCATTCCCTTAAACGTATCTTGGTTAAGACGTTTTTTATACTTTTGTAGTCTGTTACCAACTAAATCTATCGTATGAGGAAACATTTTCTACTTTTCTTGCTTTGTCTAGCCACGAACGCCAGCCTGACGGCCCAAGAGACCCTTCGGGAGAATAACGGGGAACCTACACTCGTGGAACGATTATCGAACGGAGAGATCAAGATCAATAGCGCCGAGATGAACTTCCAGCTTTTCACCTCGGCCAACGCTGAGTTTGTCGGGAACGAGCTAGACGGTATGAACTTCAAGCTGAACCGTGTCCGGCTGGAGATCAAGGGGGATGTAGGCAAGTGGCTGGGGTATCATTACCGGCAGTCGTTCAACAAATACTCCGATCCCTATTCGCTCGACAACCTCTCCTCCTCGCTCGAGCTGGCTTACGTGAACCTAAAGGCACGGCATAATCTCAATTTCACGATCGGCAAGCAGTTCGTTAATTTCGGGGGATACGAGTATTACGTCAATTCCATCCGGGTACGAGAGTTTAGCGAGTTCAATAATTTACTGACCGCCTACCAAGCCGGTATCTCGGGCAACTGGCAAGTCAACCCGGACCACGAGCTTTGTTTCCAGATCGTGAATAACCGCAACGGTAACGATGAGGACATCTACCCTACCGGACTTCCCGAGGGTACCGCCAAGGCCAAGATACCCTTTATGTACACGGTCAACTGGAATAGCTATTATCTGGACAAGACCTTGCAACTGCGTTATGCCACCGCCGTCGGACAGCAGACCCGCAAGCGCTACTCCTACTATTTCACCTGTGGCAATACCTATGAGAAAGGCCCGTTGCTAACGTACCTCGACGTTATGTACACCCGCCAAGGGATCGACCAGCATGGGGTCGTCAGCCGTCTGCCCGGAACGCCTCATACCGCCATGAACACCGAATACCTATCGATTATCGGCGACGTGGATTACCGTGTCCACCCCCAATGGAACGTTTACGTGAAAGGGGCGTACGAGACCGCCCGGGTGTATAAGAGCAACGGTGATTTCCGGAAAGGGATGTACCGCCGTTCGTGGAACGCGCAGAGTAGCGTGGAATTCTTCCCCTTCAAGCAACTCGACCTTTTCGTATTCGTCCTATACACCTACCGGGGCGTTATCCTAGAGAAAGCCGCCACGCGAATGGGAGCCATAGAGCCGGATACACACCGTATATCGCTGGGGCTGGTCTATTCGATCCCGGTCTTCTGACAAACCGCGCATACGGTAGCGCAGGCTTGCAGATATGGTAGTACAGACTTGTAGATACGTTCGTGCAAACTCGCAGATACGCTTGTGTAAATTTGCAGATACGTTCGTGCAAACGTGTAGATACGTTAGTACGGACTTGTAGATACGGTAGCGCGGGCTGACACATAAGGAAGTACAGGCCTGCACATACGGTAGTACAGGCCTGCACATACGGTAGTACAGGTCCGTATTGCCTTATGTGCAGCTTCCCCCATCCACCCCATAAAAAAAGCGGTGCCTTCCGTTTCCGGAGACACCGCCCTCATTCTATAATAAAAGACCTGTTATATTAAGCCTCTACATCCCAATTCTCGGCAGCCATACGTTTGTAGCTACGCAGACGCCATTTAGCGTTCTCCTCGGCGGCGGCAAACAACTCAGCGGCCTCAGCCGGATATTGTTTAGCTACGGAAGCGAAACGAACCTCACCCTTCAAGAAGTCTTGGAACTTGCTCCAATCCGGCTCCTTGCTATCCAAGGTGAACGGATTCTTGCCCTCTGCCTCCAAAGCCGGGTTGTAACGCCACAAGTGCCAGTAACCGCATGCTACGGCTTCTTTCTCCTCAGCTTGCGACTTACCCATACCCTTCTTCAAACCGTGGTTGATACAAGGAGCGTAAGCGATGATCAAGGAAGGACCGTCGTAAGCCTCGGCCTCGCGGATCGCCTTCAATGTCTGGGCTTGGTCGGCGCCCATAGCGATCTGAGCCACATATACGTAACCATAAGTAGTAGCCATCAAGCCAAGGTCTTTCTTACGTACCCTCTTACCGGAAGCGGCGAACTTAGCGATAGCGCCCACCGGAGTAGCCTTCGAGGACTGACCACCCGTGTTAGAGTAAACCTCGGTATCCAATACCAAGATATTTACGTTCTTGCCGGAAGCGATCACGTGATCCAAACCACCGTAACCGATATCGTAAGAAGCACCGTCACCACCGATAATCCAT
>ERZ791872.1875-NODE-1875-length-10969-cov-3.339106_pt1 | contig 10969 bp, 10 predicted proteins | sample MGYA00510279_ERZ791872 | MGnify/ENA primary metagenome ERZ791872 (study PRJEB30046, sample SAMN00792103) | human gut metagenome | study: EMG produced TPA metagenomics assembly of the A metagenome-wide association study of gut microbiota in type 2... | reverse complement strand
AGAAAACTGTCCCGAAAAATGCGCTGCGGCGGTAGGCTGGCGGGCGACCAATGGTCGCCCCTACACACGCAATAAGGCGAGAATGCAATTTTTAGACGGTCTGAAAGGCAACAGTCTTGGACATTTTGCAAAATACGGATAGAGCTTTGCAGCAGAATGCGGTATAATGATAAAAAGGCTGCGGGCCGCTACGGCCTGTTTTTCAGCCGGTGAGGTGCATATACGATGACATATATTCAGCATTATGATGCCCCGTTGGGCCGTATCCTGCTGGCGGCGGACGAGGTCGGGATGACCGGGCTGTGGTTCGACGGCGCAAAATATTTTGCCGACGGACTGCCCGCCGAGCATACCGAACGGGAAACGCCGGTCCTTTCCGAGGCCAGGCGCTGGCTGGACCTTTACTTTGCGGGGCGGGAGCCGGGCTTTCTGCCGCCGCTGCACCCGGCTGGCTCGGTGTTTCAGCAGGCGGTGTGGGCGCTGCTGCTGCAAATTCCCTACGGGCAGACCGTGACCTACGGTGAGCTCGCGCGGCAGCTTGCGGAAAAGCAGGGAAGGCCCCGGATGTCTGCGCAGGCCGTGGGCGGCGCCGTCGGGCATAACAAAATTTCTATTATCATTCCGTGCCATCGCGTGGTCGGCACCGGCGGCAGCCTGACCGGATATGCCGGAGGCATTGACAGAAAGGTAAAGCTGCTGGCGCTGGAGCAGACCGACATGACCCGCTTATTTGTGCCCAAAACGGGCACGGCGTTGCTGTAATTTGTACAGTTGATTACAAAATGTCATACCGTGATAAAGGAAGGCACAAATTATGAAGCACCGCATTGTGACCGCTGCGCAGATGAAGGAGATCGAGCATGCAGGCAACGCCCACGGCCTGCCCTATCTGCAAATGATGGAAAACGCCGGGCTGGCCGCCTACACCCAGCTGCGGGCGCACCTTCCGCAGGGTGGGGCATTGCTCATCGTCTGCGGCAAGGGCAACAACGGCGGAGACGGCCTTGTGATGGCCCGCGCCGCCGCCCAAGATGGCTGGCGCGTGGCCGTCCTGCTGGCCGAGGGCGACCCCAAAACGCCCGATGCCATGACGAACTATGCACGCCTGGCAGACCTGCCGGTCACCAAATGCCGCGATGCGGCAGCGCTGGCAGCACAGCCCTTTGACGCCGTCGTGGATGCTTTGTATGGCACCGGGTTTCACGGCAGCCTTCGCCCGGCCGGGCTGGCTGCCTGTGCGCTGATGAATCGTCAGCGGGAAAGCGGCGCATTCGTGCTGGCCGTCGATCTGCCCAGCGGCATCAACACCGATACGGGTGAGGCCGCCGAGGGAGCCGTCCGCGCAGACCTGACCGTGACGTTTGACAGCTGCAAGCCCCTGCACACAGCTCCAAGCTCCGCACCCTTCTGCGGTGAGATCGTCTGTGCCGACATCGGCATCCGGGACGAATGGCACCCGGCAGGTCTTGCACAGCTTTGAGCGCAAAATTTTGCCCTTACAAAAAAGCACTTTCCCTTATATTTGCATTGCAAATAAGGGAAAGTGCTTTTGTCTTGCTCACTAGGGGGGGACTATAGCAACCGCTGCGATTCCAAAATCGATAGGGTAAAAGCCCTCCATACACAACTTCGCTAAATCAAAGTTTAGCGAAGGACAGGGGAGACTCCACACTTTTTCGCAATTTTGCGAGTTTTTATTATACTTCTTTCGGCTAAATTTCTTTACACCTTCAGCATTCTGTATCCAATGCCGATATGCGTCTGGATATACTGCGGCGAATCCGGCTCGGATTCCAGCTTTTTGCGCAGCGTAGCCATAAAAACACGCAGCGAGGCCACGTCATTGTCCCAGGAACTGCCCCAGACTTCGTGGGTGATATAAGTATGGGTCAGCACTTTGCCGCAATTCTTGGCCATGACGCAGAGCAGCCTGTACTCGATGGGCGTCAGGTGCAGTTCCTGCCCTTTCAAGGTGGCACAGCCAGCCGCAAAATCAATTTGCAGATCACCGTTGGTAAAAACCGAACAACCGGCGGCGTTTTGCAGCATCGAGATGCGGCGGAACGTTACCCGCAGCCGCGCCAGCAGCTCCTCTACCGAGAACGGTTTCGTCAGGTAGTCGTCGGCGCCGCTGTCCAAGGCTTCGATTTTATCGCTGTCCTCGCTGCGGGCACTGATAACGATGATGGGCATCGCAGACCAACTGCGAATACGGCGAATCACCTCGATACCGTCCAGATCAGGCAGACCAAGATCCAACAGCATCACATCCGGTGCATGGATCGTTGCCTGTTGGAGTGCTTCGGACGCAGTAGCCGCCGCAATGTACTTGTAATCCTGCGTTTTCAGTGTCGTGGTAATCAGGTTGCGGATAGGCGCATCGTCCTCCACAACCAGAATCAAGGGTTTATTCATGCAAAGAAACCTCCCCAAGGGGCAGTGTAAAAGTAAAGATGCAGCCGTGCGGCTTATTGTCGGACAGTGTAATGGTGCCGCCGTGGGCTGCGATGATCGTGCGGCATAAGGCCAGTCCCAGCCCAAGGCTGCGGCGGCTGTCCGAAATGCGTTTTTCCCCGGTGGAGAACATTTCAAAGACCTTTTCTTTTGCTTCGTCGGGAATACCTGGGCCGTCATCGCTTACCCGAATTACGGCGCTTTCCCCCTGCGCCGCAGCGGAAAGGACAATGTGCGACCCGGCAGGCGTGTATTTGATGGCATTATCCACCAGATTGATCAGGACCTGCACAACCAGCTTGGCATCCATGTGCGCCAGCAGCAGATCATCGTCCATCTGTACAGTAATCGTGTGCTGCCCGCTGTGCCGGTTGGTATGGCGCAGGGCTTCTTCAAACACTTCACTTACTAACTCTGTAGAGATGGACAGATTCATCCGCCCATCTTCAATGCGGGAGATGGAAAGAATGTTCTCCACCAGATTGATGAGCCACATAGAGTCGTCGTAGATGTCCAGAAACGTTTGCTTGCGGGTGGGGTCGTCCATCTTCTCATAGTTACTGATGAGGTTGGAGGCATTGCCAGAAATGGATGTCAGCGGGGTACGCAGGTCGTGGGAAATCGTGCGCAGCAAATCGGCGCGCAGCTGTTCATTCTTGGCGCGGACGGCAGCGCGCTCTTTCTCCTCGGCATTGCGGATATTCTGGATCGCCAATGTGACAGTAATGATGGAAACGATCAGCATAATGGCAAAGGTGACAGGGTAGCCGCGCTCGTATGCGTGCAGCGTCAGGCGGGGCTCTGTAAAGCAAAAATTGAAAAGAAGCACGCTGGAAAACGAGCTTAAAAAGCCGTAGAAATAGCTTTTGGTAAAAAGCGAGGTCAGCAATGTCCCCAGAATATACACCGATATGATATTTTTGGTAAAAGAGAAATACCAGAAAATATTGCCGATGCCGGTTGCAGCGGTCAGAATCAGCACCGTGATCAAAAGATCCTTTGCCTGTCGGACGGCCTGTTCTTTCATTGTATCGGGAGATGGCTTTTTAATATTCACAGCAAATCCTCCCTTCTGAAGGGTATCATACCATATTTCGGGCGGCATTACCAGCGCCGGAAGCCTTCACGCCGCTCAAATTGTGCGCGGCGAACGCTGCGCCAGAACGCATCACACCGGGCACCGATAAAAACAAGAAAAAGTCCTGCGGCCAGAAACAGCAAAATCAGCAGTGCCGTTCTCAAATGAACCACTTCCCTTGCAAATGATCAGATATGAAAGCACCGGCTCAGGGCCTTGCCCTCGCCCAGCACCAGCAATGTGCCGTCACCGGGCAGAACCGTGTCCGAGTCAATGTTGACGTCGGCAATCCCGTTGCGCTTGATGCCCAGAATGTTGATGCTGTATTTCTTGCGGATATTGATGTCGCCAACGGTCTTTCCGATCCACGCGGACGGCACAGATACTTCCAGAATGGCGTGGTCGTGGTCCAGCTCGATATAATCCAGCACATGGTCGGACCCGTAGCGGATGGCCGCCCACTTGGCCAGCTGCTTTTCCGGGTAAAGCACCTCATCCGCACCGTTGCGCAGCAGAAATTTAGCCTGCACATCCCGTTCCGCACGGGAGACGACCATTTTTGCGCCCAGCTCCTTCAGCAGGGAAGTGGTTTCGAGTGAGCTCTGAAAGTTTCCGCTGATCGCCACAATACAGACATCAAAATTGCGGACGCCCAACGCCTCCAAGAATTCCGCGTTGGTGCTGTCGCCGATTTGGGCGTTGGTCACAATGCTCAGAACGGCGTTGACGCGGTCCTCGTTTTCGTCCACCGCCATGACCTCATGGCCGAGCTTGTTCAGCTCCTCTGCGATGTGGCGGCCAAATCGACCCAACCCGATCAGTAAAATAGATTTCATGGTATGTACCTTTCTTTATCCTACGGTGATGCGTTCCTGCGGAAGCCGTGCCGCGCTGCTTTTGCTGCCGGAGAGCGCTGCATAAATCATAGTCAGTCCGCCGACGCGCCCAATGAACATCAAGAAAATTAAAATCCCCTGTGAGACGATTCCAAGATGCGGTGTCAACCCCAGAGACAGCCCTACGGTAGCAATGGCCGAGGTCGTTTCAAACAGACATTCGGACAGCGGCAGCGTCTCCACCGTGCTGATGACAAACGCTCCCGTCAGCGAAAGGACGAGATACAGTGTAAAAATAGCTGCGGCATCATGGACCGCTTTTTCTTCCATCCGCCGCCCGAACATTTCGGGGCTTTTCTGCCTGCGGAATACAGCAAACGCATTGGCGACAAGCACTGCCGCTGTTGTTGTCTTGATGCCGCCCGCCGTAGAACCCGGTGAACCGCCGATGAACATCAGCAGAATGGTAAGGCCGCGCCCGCTGCTGGACAGTGACGTATAGTCTGCCGTATTGAATCCCGCTGTTCGGGGCGTTACGGACTGGAACAGCGAGAGCAGCAGCCGCTCCCGCAGGGTGCTGCCTTTGAATTCAAAGCAGAAAAAGTATAGCGTTGGCAGCAAAATTAAGAGCGCTGTCGACGTCAGAATAACTTTGCTCTGCAGCCGATAGCGATGAAAGCAAAGCCGATTGCACCGCACGTCATCCCATGTCAGAAAGCCGATGCCGCCCACAACGATCAGGGCGGAAATCGTCAGGTTGATAACCGGGTCTGCGCGATATGCGGTCAGCGAGACAAAAGGCATGTCGGGGGTACCCATTAAATCAAAGCCCGCATTGCAGAAAGCGGAGACGGAATGAAAAACGGCTTTCCATATCCCGGAAACGCCGAAATCCCGGCAGAAAACCGGGAGCATACAAAGCGCGCCGATTCCTTCTATCATCAAAGAGGTACGGATCACAAAGCCTGTCAGCCGCACAATGCCGCCCACTTTGGGGGCGGACATAGCTTCCTGCATCCGCCCGCGCTGGGACAGGGAAATGCGCCGACCTGATAAAAGCGAGAAAGACGCGCCGACTGTGATCACACCCAAGCCGCCGATTTGGATCAGCACCATCAACACGGCCTGACCAAACGCTGACCAGTGAGAAGCCGTATCCCGCACAACCAGCCCTGTGACACAGACGGCGGAGGTTGCTGTGAATAATGCCTCATGGAAAGGGGTGACGGTGCGCTCCTGCGCAGAAATCGGCAGCATCAGAAGTGCCGCCCCGATAAGGATAACCGCTGCAAACATCAGAATTATGGACTGAAAGTAATTGAGCTTACAGGCTAAACGCCGATGAAATGGCAAGAGAAATCACACTCCAGCAGAATTTTCGTACAATACAGTATAGCGCCGCCCGTTTAAAGATGGTGTTAAGCTTTTCTGCCGGAATATTAAGATTGCGTTAAGATTGCATTGCACCCGATGCTCCGGAGATGACCGTGCATTGGCTGTTTCGTCTTTGCACGAAAAATTCGCCGTTTCCTTGTGGAAACGGCGAACGATAAACGAATACTGTTTTTCTGTCTGCTTGACGGTGTGAACCTCAAAGCATTTTATGGCTTTATTTCGGTCTTTTTGGGAGGAATGTGCATCAGCCTCTCAAAACCCACTTATTTTCCAAGCACAACGGACAGCTTGATTTCCTTTTCCGTTTCGCTCAGGTCGAAATCACCGCCGTCAGCGACGGTCACGCGCAGCTCATAGAGCACGCCGTCCGTCAGCTCGGTCACAGCCGCGCCGGTCTCGTCGGTGAGCGACCACAGCTCGGGGGCTACCTTTACCAGCTTGCCGTCTGGGCCATAGGCGTAGAGCGTCAAATCGGAGGCGCTGCCGGACAGGTTGTTCATGCGGAAGGCCACCGTGGTATTGGGGTGCACATTGCGGATGGCTGCGGTGTTGCGCCAGCTTGCAACCGCACCTTCGCCGCCGTCCTGTGCAAACTGTTCCTGCGCAAGCACATTTCTTGCCGCCTGATCGAGATCGACCTCGCGGTACGGAAGCTCGGGCAGGTAGACAAAGCGGTCCTGCAGGCGGAGCAGCTCCAGATAGCCGGTGGGGCAGTAGAGTGCATTTCCGCTGTTGCCGGTGTACATGCCAATGGCCATATTATTGTAGCCGTACTTGTTGGACACATCCATCGTAAAGACAGTCTCGCCGGTTGCAAAGTCGAGAATGATGTACTGCCACATACCCGTGGTCAGATCCTGCACATAGCCGTAGATATAGCCCGTTGCGGTGGAGAGCTTCATGATCGCGGTGTCGCTCAGATCATTTCGGGTCCAGATGCTCTTCATCTCGTAGCCGCTGTCGGTTTTCACGGTGTCCACGCGCTCGACGCCGGGGGCGATCATGGCATTACCCTTCATCAGCCAGTTCTGGTCATAAATGTTGGCGTAGCTCTGGATCGAAGAATCGTTGTTGGGGTCGGCAAGGCCTGCGTTGCCCGCGCCGAACCAGTTGCAGACAATCGTGCTGACCGTGCCCGCGCCGTCATCGTAGACGATTGCAGAGTTCTCGATTGCCACCTGATAGCCATCGGGCAGATCATCGAGCACCGGCGTTTTTGCCACGACCTCACCGGTTTTCATGTCGAGCGCAAGAAGATTCACGGGGTCTGCATTGTCGGTGAACATCACAAGGTTCGGCGTCAGCGTCGGCGAGCAGCCGCCGCCCCACGCAAGACCGCCGCCGGTGGTCTTGTCGCCTTCACCGCTGACCTTCGCGCCGACGCTCTCATACGGCGTACACCAGACAGCCTCGACACCGTTGTTGGCACGCAGCAGATAGCAATTCTTATTGGTCAGAATGACCGCGCCGTCCTTGGAGGCGGCAATGCCGTTCTCCGCGCCCTCGCCGGGCGTCAGCTCGTAGACGAAAACCGCCTTCGACAGGTCGGTCTGCTCACCATTGAGGATCGCTTCGATTGCCGAGTGGGCGATATAGCCGAGAACGCCCTGCTGCTGGCGCTCGGGATAGATGCGGAAGCCGCCGGTGGCGAACCAGAGGTTCCCGTCGTAGTCAAATACCACGGAAAGAAGATTCTGCGTCAACTCCTTGCCGAGCGCGGCCTCTGCCGCCGCCTTGATGTCGATGTCAAGCACCTTTTCAAACTCGGGAAGGACGTTGCCCGCCTCATCCGTTGTGCGGAGCATCAGTACATGGTTGTTGCTGGTCGGGCAGACGATACGGTTTTCGGCGTCCAGGAAGGTGTAGGAGCTTTGGATCAGGTAGCCGCCGCCGTCATGCTGCTTCGGGGAAAAATAACCGAGCGTCTTTGTCTCCTCCGCATTTAGATCGCGGATGGCGATGCCGCCGAGCAGCGGAACGACTGCATGGCCGTAGCTGTCAAAGTAAATGGCGGGAGACGCATTCGGGTTTGTCGTCTCATAGGAGACATGGATCTCCGGATAGATGCCGAGCGGCAGGATCTCGTCGGTTGAATCGGTGTTATAGCCGTCGTGATGGATGTTCGCATCACTCTTTGCCATGTAGGGGTTTTCCTCGACCTGCTTGGGCTGCAAGGCCTTCACGGGGAGTGCGTCGGATTCCGGCGCGGAAGGGGTCGTTTCCTCGGCAGGCGCGGCTGTGGCAGCCGGTGTTGCTGTGGCGGAAGGCGTCTGCGTGGCCTCCGCCGGTGCCTGTGCTCCGCTGCAGGCTGCCATCGACAGGGTCAATGCTCCTGCCAGCAGGAAGCTGCCTGCAGTATAAATCGGGTTTCTCTTTTTCATCGGTGATCCTCCTTGCTGTGTTGGTTGTGATCCGCTCGTGGCGAAGCAGACGGTTGTTTTTCCTCTACCCATGCATAAAGCCCATGCCGGAATGCTTCTTCCGTTATCGGCTCCAGCAGAAAGTAGTCTACGCGCAGCCGGAACGCATGCAGGGAAAAATCCAGCTCGCTGCACCATATAATGCGCGTTTCCGGGAAAAGCGCCCGCAGGTGCTCCACTGCATTCAGCCCATCCACGCCCGGAAGGGAAATTACAGCGTTGGTCGGCGCATTTTTGCGCGCGACCTCAAAGAATACCTCCTGCCCGCGGTAGCAGTCCACTCTGGGAAACAGACCGCGCTCTGCGCAGAACCGTGAAAGCTGTTCTCTGTAAAAGGTCTCCTGCGTTTCGCTCTTTGTCAGCACGGCAATGTGGTACATAGCGCTCCGCCCCCCTTTCTGCCGTCGTTGACTGTTTCTGCTTTCAGTATACGGAACGGTGCAGGCTTTTCAAGCCTTTTGGCACGAAAACCCCAATTCCGGCACGAAATCGGGTTTTTCCGCCGTGCCGGAGTCGGAAAGTTGTGGTATAATCTAAATAGAATCTTTCCCAAAGGAGCCAGTCCGGCATGAGAATAGCAATTGTGGATGATCTTGAGACCGAGCGCGCGCAGCTGAAAACGCGCCTTGCGCGGCAGCTGCGCCTGCGCGGCGCCGAGGCGGAGTTATTGGAATTTGAAAGCGGCGAGAGCTTTCTCGCCGCAGAAAAAGAGCAGCGCTTTACCGCCGCGTTTCTGGATATTTACATGCACGGGATGAGCGGCATGGACGCTGCAAAGGAGCTGCGCAAAACGGACGCAGACTGCCTTTTGATTTTTACCACGACCTCAACCGACCACGCGCTGGAGGGCTTTCAGGTCCGTGCGCTCCACTATCTCGTGAAGCCCTTTTCCGAGGAGGAGCTTTCCGCCCTGCTTGCCGAGATGCTTGCAAGACTCCCCCGCCCCGAGCCGGTCCTGACGGTGAAGGTCAGCGGCAGCGATGTCCGTCTTTGCTACCGGGACATTATCTCGGCAGAGCATTTTGCACATCTGATCAACATCCGCACGACTGCCCTGAAAACGCTGGTCACCCGCCAGAGCTTTAAGGTGTTCACCGAGCCTCTGAAAAAAGATCCCCGCTTTTTCGTCTGCGGCAGAGGCATGATCGTCAATTTAGAGCACGCCGCGGATTTTCGGGACGGTGCCTTCTGCATGACAGACGGCAGCAGCGTCTATGTCAGTCAGGAGCTTTTAAAGCCTGCCCGGCAGGCGTTTATGGAATTTCTGCTGCAAAGGGAGCGTATGAAATGAAGGATATTCTGCGTCCGATTTTGGAGCTTCTCGTCGTACTCCCCGGCCTTTTGCTTGGATATTTCCCTGTAAAAACCTATCTGAAGCAGTCCCCCGGAAGGCTGGCCGCTTGGCTTTTTCCCTTGATGGCGTGCCTGTGCATCGGCAGCGGGCTTGCCTGCTATCGGCTTGGGGCTTCTACGTTCCTTGCCCTTGCGGGGGTCGCGCTGGCTGCGATCTGCCTGTATACCAGAACGCTTACCATCTCCCTCTGGAAATCCGGCACGATTGCGCTGTCCGTCTGCGCGGTGTTCGCGTGCGTGAACAGCCTGTCCCGTGCCGTCAGCGCCGCGATCATCCGGAATCTGCAGCTGCCGCCGGACGGACCGTGGCTCTGCCTGGGCGCCTGCGTGTTCTATAACTCCGTTTGCTGGGTCATCGTGCTGGCCGCGTATTATCCTGCGACACATACGGTGCGTGCGATGGTCGAGGACGACAATTTTGCGCAGACCTGGTATGTGTTCTGGGTCCTGCCGCTGGCGTTCATCCTTTTGAACCTTTTCATGATCCCGCGCTATCAGTCAACGCTCCAGACCGGCCGCGTGCTGCAGGGCTATATTGTGCTGAGCAGTGCGCTTCTGGTCTTTATGTTCTGCTTCAATGCAGTTTTCCTGCTGATGGCAACCAGTCTCAACCGCAATGCGAAGCTGCAGCAGGAAAACCAGTTTCTTTCGATGCAGCAGCAGCGCTATGAAAACCTCAGGACCGCCATCGAGGAAGCGCGGCAGGCACGGCACGATATGCGCCACCAATTAAATCAAATTTCTGCGCTGGCCGAGGCAGGTGACCTGGAGAACCTGAAAAGCTACCTTGCAAAGACCGTCTCCCGCATCCCGAATCTTGATATGTGTTTCTGTGAAAACCGTGCGGCTGACAGTGTTGTCGGCTATTACTGCGCCATGGCAAAGCGCGATGAGATCCCCTTCCGCGCCAGACTCGACCTGCCGGAAACACTGCCGGTTGACGAGATCGATATGTGTCTCGTGCTTTCCAACCTGCTGGAAAATGCGCTGGAGGCAAGCCTTCGCACCGCACCGGGCAGGCGGCAGATCGAAATAACCGCTTGTGTTCACGCCGACCGGATTCTGCTGATCGAGGTTGAAAATGCGTTTGACGGCGAGATCAACGAAAAGAACGGCGTTTTCCGCTCCTCCAAGCGGAGGGAAAACGGGATCGGTATCCAGTCCGTCACCCGTATTGCGGAGAAAACCGGCGGCACCAGTACCTTTACCCATCAGAACGGCACCTTCACCGCCAAAGTCATGCTCTGCGGATAAGAGAATATCTGTCCAAAAATTGCATTCCTGCCTTATTGCGTATGTAGTAGCGTGGTAATTCTAAAGCTTTACTTTTAGTTTTAATGGACTAGTAGGGGCGGGGCACGCCCCGCCCGCGACCATATACTATAATGAATATAATGGGTTGGCTTGTAGGGGCGGCATATATGCCGCCCGCC
>ERZ791872.1874-NODE-1874-length-10975-cov-3.853480_pt1 | contig 10975 bp, 5 predicted proteins | sample MGYA00510279_ERZ791872 | MGnify/ENA primary metagenome ERZ791872 (study PRJEB30046, sample SAMN00792103) | human gut metagenome | study: EMG produced TPA metagenomics assembly of the A metagenome-wide association study of gut microbiota in type 2... | reverse complement strand
AACGCTGGAATTTCCAGTTGGCTAGTTCCTTGCCTTGCAGGTTCTGTTTATAGAAATCGTCTATTATCGGGGTGTAGAATTTGTCCCATGCGGCACGTTGCGCTTCGTCCATGCGACCAATATATTTCTCATACAAGGATTTCAGACGGGACTTTTTATCGGGACGAAGCATTTTGAGGTCATAAATCATGTCCATGTCCTTTACGATACTCATCTCTTGTGCGGCAGCGGCAGGACGTCCTTCGTAATCGTCAAAGAAATTATCCGGAAGCGGGAAGGTTTTATCTTCGTACAAAGCCAGATTGCAAGTATCCGCCAGCCAGTTACGGTGAATCGCCTTGTGATGAATCAGGAGACAGAAAGGTTTCTCCGGGTTACGTTTGTTTTCTATCCAGTCGATAGCATCATCAGTGATAAGGTTTGTGATGTATCCGTGTTTTTGGACAGTGTCATTGTTTTGCGTGATGAAATCCGGATTGTAGTAGTCACCTTGTCCAGGGACAATCTGCCAGTAATCAAAACCGGAAGGCAAGCTCTCGAGATGCCATTTGCCCACCAATGCGGTCTGGTAACCGACTTTCTGCAACAGTTTCGGGAAAGTCTGTTGAGAACTGTCGAATACGCAAGTGGTATTATCATAGAATTTATTGGCACAGCTATGTTTGCCCGTTATCATGCAGGCGCGGCTGGGACCGCTTAAAGAATTCGCTACAAAACTCTGAGTAAAACGTACACCGTCGGCAGCAATGCGGTCGAGGTTCGGTGTTTCCATGTAGCGTGTGTCGTAACAGCTCATCATTTGAGCCGTGTGATCGTCTGTCATAATGTAGACGATATTCAAAGGTTTCTGCTCCGCAGGCTTTTGCTTGTTTGAACAGGAAGCAAGGGAAGCTACGGCAGCTACTCCTGCCAAAGGAAAGAATAAGTTTGATTGCAGTTTTTCCATAAAACAATTTTATATTAGATAAGTAACAACAAAGATAGGGAAAGAAAGGCAAAATCGGCTTCCACAAATTACCAATTAATTTCCAAAAATCTCCATTTCTGCATGAATCAATCACGAAATTTGCTATATTTCTCAAATGCTAAAAAGAATGTCGGAAGCATAATGCATATATTAAAGACATTACTCCCGACATTCAATTATTTTAATTCTAGAGATCAAATAAATATGCTCATTCAATCGCTTTGATAAAATTGGTCAAGCTAGAATCCCAAGTAGATTTATATGTTTCTACTTTATCTGTAGGTACAAAAATAGATTCTAATGCAGTACAGCCCACAAACCAAGTAGCAGAGTTTGTTGCTGGTATAGTACTTGACGTGTTAATTGTCACACTTTTCAAAGCACTACAATTTTTAAATGCTGTTCCAAATATATTTGGATAGTTACCTTCCGGAAGAATAATGGTTTCTATAGATGTATTATAATCCGTTTCAGGAACAGGAGTACTCATGTAAAATGCGTTAGCAGGGAAAGCGGTAGTAAGTAGCACACCTGACAAATCAATATTTACCACGCTTTTTGTTTCTTTCAAAGGTTTACAGATATTATCTCGAAGAGCACCGGTAGCAACAGTGGAAGGCGTTGTTACTTTTATACTAACTGCACCACTAGGTATTTCAATAGCCGTCCCTTTATACTCAATAGCAACCCATATATTTCCCGGATCTGCTGCCGCTTTGAAAGTAACAGTTTTCATCACTGTCTGGGTTTTTCCATCTGAAATCAAGAAAGTAACTACCGTTTCCCCTATACTTGGATAAACCACCTTCAACGTGGAATTATTTACTTCTATAGTCCAATTTTCAGGAACTGCATCCAGCAATTTTATAATATAGCCTTCAGGAAGATTCAATTCATATATTTGTTCTCCAGCTGTCCCCTTGCTATATCCGTCTAACAAAAGAGTATTCAGATTCAGATACTTAGGTAGCTCAATGGTTGTACCTCCATCTAATGTAACAGTTACCACATTACCTGATTCAGCAACTCCCGTTACAGGGTGGGTAATAGGCCCGGGAACCGTCACTGGATTATCGCCAATAGTCAGTTTTGTAGAACCGTCTGCATTTACTTCCACCTTAATATCATCTCCACCATTCACATATACAGTCTTGCCATCAACTTTCAAAGCTTCACCGTCTAAAGTCCAATACCATTTACCGGTACCGTCTTCCTCTGCCACACCAATGACATTTTCACCAGTGCCGCTTACTTCTTTATCATCATTATAGTATAATGTAATAGGGGCTGCATGAAGGAAAGATATTTTATATCCTTCTTTTCCATCTTTTGTTACTTTGTCTACATCTGTTATATAGTCCGTAGCAGTCAGTATCCCCTGCAAAGAGTTCAATTGTTCAACCACAGTTTTCTGCCATTTCTCCAAAGCAGAGATTCTTTCTTCCTGCCCGTTGACTGCATCCCACAATTCTCCATCATCATAATTACAACTACCCATTAAAGTTGCTGCAAATACTGCACATAAAATCGTCTTGATCTTCATATTATTATTTTATTTAAAAAGGTTTATTATTCTGTTTATTAATAAAGAATGACATCATCTCTCCATGGCATACCATGATCCGTATAGGTATCATCAACATAGAAGCGTACCCAGTCTATCTCCATACGAGGAATCAATGCATCAGGATTGTTTTTGAGCATTCTTCTAGCTGTCAAATAACTCATTTCCATAGATGGATAATCTGGTTTAGCTTTATGTAAAAACATCATAGTTAAAATGTAATACAATCCTTCGCTATTCACTTGATCTGTAAAAGGCCAACGCGCCCCCTGACGTTCCGCGTCTGCTTGAGTGAGTTCAATGGTTTGTTTCCCATTCACTCCCATACGAACCGTCTGGTTATCTACCCATTCCACCCAATAAATATGGAATTCGCCAATAGTTCCGGCTATGTCTGTGACAGCAACAGTGGGTGATATTTTGCTCTTTCCAGTATTCGGAGTAATATCTCCTAAATGGAAAGTTTGTTCAACACTTGTTCTGTAACTCATAGTAGGATGTTTCGTATTATTCTCCATTACGTCAATTTCTCCAAAATCCGGCCATCCATTCCACTGTGCATTGCCACCAACTTGTTCATTACCTTGCAACCAGATTCCAGGCAGCATGCCACTATTGAGAGCCCCCCTTATACGAGCACGTGTTTCGATACGCATCCCCGGATAAATACGGACATTAGCCGCAGGCCATGTAGGACTATTAGGATTTCCTCTCTGAAATTTACAAGAATAAAAAGCGGAGGTTCCAAATTCGAAAGTATTGCCTGTATTTGATGATTTTGCTTTATCTTTAAGCGAAATCATACGTAAATAACCTTCATCAGTCACCCAAGAGAATTTAACATTATCTACAGCACCTTGAGTTTCCACTGCTCCCGTGTTTTGGTCGGCAAGTCCAACCGGATGCTCCTCACTGGTATACTCTCCATCATTACTTGCTTTTGACATTACACATCCTGAAATCTTATGAAACTCGTATGCACGGAAGAATTTCCATTTGCCCTTCGGGAGCACATTACCATTATTAGGATGAGGATCTCCTTCTTTCATTACCGTATAATTAGTTTGCCCCCAACTTTTCAAAGCAGCTTCATTCTTTTCTGAAACAAATAATAAATCTGCATCTTCATATAACCAACGTTCATCTCTCACCTCTGTATCCATACTCTTATGAACATCAATCTTCTTTATTATTAATTGTTTCTCATTCAGCGGATAACGAGTTGCTACAGGAATTGTAGAAAGATTCAAAGTGAGTTCTTCATCTTCTTTGGTATTTTCATCTTTCTTCATAATAACAGGAGCACTTTCCACCGAACTTTTTCCAGCTGGAATGACCAACTCTGACGGTAGGTTTACATAACGTTCTTCCTCACCTTCTTTCGGTTCAATAGTTATTGTAAGTTCATCCAACAATTTAGAGTTAACAGAAGCCACCAATATAAATGACTGACCTTCCTTCACAGTCTTGTCCGCATTGTTTTTTATGCTGACTTTTGAATAATGAAAATCACTAACTGTAACGACCTGTAAAGCGCCCGCCATCCTATATCCGCGTGCAAAGGCTGATAACTCAACATTATGCTCTCTATTTATGCCTGTTTGCTTTACTGGAACATGAACAGTTTTAGAAATCTCCCCCTTATTCAATGTCACCGTAGCAGGAAAATCATCAAAGAGTAGCTGATCTACCGTACCTCTATCCGTCTTAGCGCTTAGTCTGATATTCAAATCCTCATTCATCGCTTTCTTTCCTTCTTCCGTACCCGTCACGTCAAAAGTGATTTCCATCACTTCTCCCATCACTAAGTCTTTACTATTCAGTGACATTTTCAATGGAACAGGTTCAGCTAACGGAGCTATAGGTTCATCATCTCTACATCCCGACAGACCCACGACAACTAGCAGCAATGTCCATAAATATGCCATTCTTAAAATCTTTTTCATATGCTATATCTTTTATTATAGAATCATTAATCATTCCCAGCCCGGATTCTGTTTCATCTGCTTGTTCAGCTTCAGTTCACTAGGCGGAATAGGCAATAAATAATCTCTCCCAGGATTGAATTGATAGCCACCGGGTAATAATTCCTGCAAAGGATCCATCCATCCGTCACCATCTACCAATACCGTAGACAATGCTTCGTACTTATCTTCTGTAAACGATTTGTACAGAATACCATCTTCGCCCAAATAAGCTCCTCTACCACGTTTGCCAACTACAACCTTGGCACCTGCCCAACGCATCAGGTCGTCCAGACGGTATCCCTGCAAAGCAAGCTCCACGCGGCGTTCACGACGGATTTCCTGCATGAGCGGTGTCAATTCATAACCATAATCGGTGAAGTTAACATCTTTAGAAGGGGCTACATAATCTACTCCCGCACGCTTACGCAAAGGCTTTATGGTCTTCTCCAATACTTTATCATCGCATTTGCCAAGCTCTGCAGCAGCCTCGGCATAGCACAACAATGCATCAGCATAACGCATCATCACAAGTCCTGTCTCACAATCGCCGGAAACATAAGTAGTATCCACTCCCAAACGGATATGATAGCCGGTCACATTTTTAGCATTACCATCACCTGTCAAGAAAGGAGATGTGATTTTTTCCGTACTCGTTGCAGCATCCTGTACATTCATCGGATGAGAGCCTTTGGCAGTAGACTTGAATTTATATCCGGTACTCATAATCGTTTCAGTAAGACGTAAGTCTCTGCCGGCGAATGTTTCATTGAAGTCTTTAAACTTCTCATCTTTAGGATCGATAAAACTACCGTCTCTATTCAAATAGGTATTCACCAAGTCTCCGGATACACCGGCTGGACCATCCTGGTCTACAACTCCTCCACCTAATAAACCGGTCAAAGCATGGAATACACCATCAACGATAGAGTATTTTCTCCAAAGCAATACCTCAGGAGTATTGGAATAATCATTTTGATTGAACAAATGACCATAAGCATCGCCCGGGTTGACTGCGTTTTTATCCGTCTCGTCGGTATTCAGTTGTATGCCTTCAGCAAAAAGCAAGTCTCCCCATTTCATCACTTCACCAAAGAAGTAATCTGATTGATAGGTAGCTGCCGCAAATTCATCATTCTTGTGATATTTCTCCCATGAGCCTTCATAGAGCGCCACTTGCATGGCAAGTAACATCGCAGCTTCTCTGCAAATGCGCAAGCCACTGTATTTGGTTCTTTTATAAAGAAGCTCCTTAGCAGTATTCAAATCTTCCAAGATAAATTTAGCAACCTCTCCACGGTCCTTCTGCGGAATCTGCAAACCGGCAATAGTAGCCTGATTGTCCCAGTAAGCATCCATAATAGGAATACTGCCAAACTTTTTCAACTGTACGAAATGCCAATAAGCTCTCAAGAAGTATGCTTCTCCTTTCAAAGACTTCACTTCATCTGTTTCCTGCGATGCCGGTACTTGATAATAGTGAAAGAAATAATTCACATTACGCAGATTCTTATAACCTGTCTCCCATGCCTCATTACTGGAAAACAATGTTTCCTCACCATTCAAACGCTTGTCGTAAATCTCGGAAAGAATATTATCACTATTCTTTTCTTCTCCACGCACTCCCATTCCGAACTTTGCCAATGATGGAAGTGCCGTATAAAGACCATTGATATAACTGCGTACTTGCGTTTCGCCTGACAAGAACGTTTCATTATTGGGCACGGTTATCGGTTCACGGTCCAGAAAATCAGAACAGGAAGAAAACAACGTTCCGATACCCGCTATCAATACGATGTATAAATAAGATATTTTCATATTTCTCATACTATTAATTAAAAGGTAAAATCAAGACCAAATACAAAGTTTCTGTTCATCGGGTATACTTTACCGTTACCATTTTCGTTGGAAGCGGAAGTAAGGCCCGGAGCTGTCGCATTACTACCACCTGCCCATGTATTTACCTGATTCAGCGTTTCAGGGTCAAATGATTTTGGCAGTTTACTGATAGTAAACAAGTTGTCGCAAGTGAAATATACCCGCAGATTTTCGAGTTTGATCGCTTTCAACAGTTTCTTATCAAATGTATAAGACACCATCAAGTTCTTCATTCGCATATAAGCCGCGTTGACCAGATAGCGGGATGTATTATAACCGATATTGGTATTATAATCTATAGTTTTGGGGTCTGTAAGACGTGGCAGGTAAGCATTCGGATTTTGCGGACTGAAGTAATCAAGATGCTCTTTGAAGAAGTTCTTTCCGCCAAAGAGATAGGTACTCCCCGACAACACAAAATCACGTTTAGCAACTCCCTGCAACAAAGTAGAGACAGAGAAACCTTTATAACCTACATTCAGATTAATACCGAATGAATATTTCGGAGTAGCATTACCGATTATCTTCAGGTCGCCATGATCGTTCAGCGTACCTTTGCCCGGATCTACCTTACCATCCCGATTCGTATCAAGGAATTTCAGGTCACCCACTTGCCAAAGGTTATCACTCTTAAAGAATGACAGGTCTTTGCTGTTCAGATAAGCATCTATTTCCTGGTTGGTCATAAACAAATCATTTGCTTCAAATCCCCAGATTTCACCAATATCCATACCTTCATAGTAACCTTTGTTACGTTCCAAACCTGTATGGTTATTGTATATAATGCCTTCCGGATTATTGTATTTAGTGACAACTGCTTTATAGTTAAACAGATTGAAACCGACTCCGTAGCTAAAGCCACATTTCAATTTGTCTTGCCAATTGATAGAAAACTCCCAACCACGGTTACGAAGAGTTGCATTATTGATTTTCGCCCGGTCGTCCGGTGAGATACCGCTAATTGCAGGAATAGCCTCAGCCGGGCCAATCATGTCTTTTGTTGTACGCTGATAAATATCAAATGTGACAGACAAACGATTATCCAGCAACATAAGGTCTAATCCCAAGTTGGCATTATCCACTTTTTCCCATGTAATATATGGGCTGACCATTTTAGGAGTCAAAGCTATAGTTCCTTTATTGATTCCATCGCCTGATCCGGGTAGCAACCATGCGTTCACGTTATTGGGATCGAGATTCATCACTCCCAGATAATCATACAATCCGGCTCCATTCTGATTGCCCAAACGTCCGTAAGACACGCGCACCTTCAATTGTGAAACAGGTAAACTTAACTTCGTAAAATAATCTGTACGAGCTATATCATAACCGGCAGAGAAAGAGGGGAAGAACCCCCAACGATGCCCGGGAGCAAAACGAGACGAACCGTCATAACGACCACTGAACTCCAGGAAGTAAACGTTCTTATAATTCCAGTTCATACGGGCATAGAATCCCATGGTAGCCCAATGTGTACGAGCTTCACCGGAATATAGCGTTCCGCTGGCATTATCAAATGAATAGATATCATTGCTCAGCATACCATCCTTGTACATAAATTCACTGGAATTTTCTTGTAATTCCATCTGGTAACCAGCCAATACTTTGAAGAAGTGGTCTCCCCACTGATTGGTGTAAGCGGTAGATACACTGGGAGACAAATAGTAATTGAAAGCACTACCTCTCGTCAATGAACCTAAACGCGTGTTTTGCCATCTCATACCAGGATACTGATAGCCCTGACGGTTTCCTGCCACTTCAATGACCTGTCCGTTGGGCTGCATATAATTGGCTTTTCCTAATTTAAAGCTATTATTTTCAACATCCAAACGAGCCTTCATTTCTCCCATGATATCCCATCCTTGCAGAGGGGTAATAATAGCGGAGAAAGACATTGCATCCGAAACACGATTCTGATTGTAATTGGATTGCTTCAAATACAATTGTTCATTCCAGGTTGGAGTCGCAAGAGTGGGGTCTTCCACCGGAAGCTGAGTGACACGGGTTGGAGCCGTATTGGCTATCGTCCCATAAAAGATGGTCTGGTTGGCCATCGGACGATTAATGATATTCAATGTTACATTATTATTGAAATTAAATTTCAACCAGTCAGTTGCTGTAACAGAGAATTTTGTGTTGACGTTATATTTCTTCAAGTCATCCTGCACCTTATCCATCAAACCCTCTTGATAGGTATAGCCCAATCCCACATAATAGGTAGCTTTTTCCGAACCGCCTTGTATGCTTACATTGTGTGAATGACGAAGAGCACGATCTTTAAAATAGAAATCAAACCAGTCTGTATTAGCGTATTGTACGTTATCGGCAGCTGCCCATCCGTCACCGGCCTGGTTGACACCAATTCCCGGAAATTCAGCTGAATAAGGATTACTCATAAATCCCCGGATTTTTTCAATAGTAGAGTTTGCAATCTGTGGAGAACGGCCCATATTCACATCACGTTGATTACAGTAGTTCGCATATTCCAATGAGTTCATCATTTGCGGCATATTAATAGGAGAGCTAAATCCGACAGTTCCACGATAGGTAACGCGCGTTTTCTCTTTTTTACCACTTTTAGTAGTTACCAATACTACACCATAAGCGGCACGAGCACCATAAACTGCCGAAGCCGAAGCATCTTTCAAGACACTGATACTTTCAATATCAGCAGGATTTACATTCTGCATGCTTTGCTCTACACCATCTACCAATACATAAGGTTCACCACCATTGATAGAGCCCACACCACGAATGTTAAACTTGATTTCCGCACCCGTTTCACCACCGACACCGTCTGCTGCCGCATCCGATGCGAAGTTCAAACCTGCCACGTTACCTTGCAACGCACTAGTCACGTCAGTTACCGGACGATTAACAATTGCATCTGATTTCACAGTAGCCACGGCAGCCGTAATAGTGTTACGTTTCTGTTTGTCCATACCTACTACAACGACCTCATCAAGAACTTTGGTATCTTCTTTCATTACGAAACGATTACCGTCGAGTTTGGTCACTTTTACCGTCAAAGGAGAAAAACCAACATAAGAAATAGTTAAGATATCACCGACTTTTCCTTTGACAGAAAAATTTCCATCAATATCAGTCAGAGTACCTTCCTGTGTTCCTTTAACCATGACTGTGCCACCGATAATGGTTTCCCCCTTATCGTCTACCACTTGTCCCTTAATCATCTGTTGCTGTGCAAATGCTCCTGAAGGAAATAACAAGAGGAGCAGCAGAAGAACAACAAAGCAGCTTTGTTTTTTCATAAGCTTCTTTTCTTTCATAATATTACATTTAATAATAAAGATTTTATTTATTAGCTAACAAAAATAAATCCCAAAACATTCTAAGTCTGAAAAGTATATCAGAGTTCTCGCTGAATAACTCTTTCGGTCACAAAATTAGGAATGGTATTAAAATAGAATGTTCCAGAATCACTAATTTATATCCAAATTTGTCTAAAATCGTCCATTTCATCGGCTAATACAAGGATAACAGACATCTTTGAACATCTTTCGAATCAAAAAAAGAAAACGGGAATATTCGTTTCCGAATATTCCCGCCTTCCATATTTATATTTTTCAAATATAATTGCTATAACAGCAAATTAAATAGTTTCTATTTCTTCTATGGTTAATCCTGTAGATACAGCTATAACCTCAATAGAGATTCCGGCTTTTTTCAAATTACATGCAATTTCGAGCTGTTTCTTTTTCTCACCTTTCTCAAGCCCTTCTTTTATTCCTTCTCTTCTGCCTTCCTTCATTCCTTCCTTCATCCCTTCTTCAGCAGCTTTTCTACGCATCTCTTCATTTCTACGCCGCTCATCCTCTTCCACAATCAGGTTGACCCTATACCGATCCAACGCCTTATCATAAGCGATGCGGTTTTCTTCCGAAAGATCGGCAACTGCTGCCAATCTCGCCAGATGTTCAAACACTTGTTCTTTCAAAGCATCCGGCATTCTATTCCAATTGCTCATATTCTTCAGTGCATAAATTAATTTATCATATAATGTATGGCAGTCCGATAGATCCTTAGTAAAATAAGGAAATTGCAAATAAATTTGCCGGAGATGCGGATTAATAATTTTCCCTGTATCACGATCAGAAAGAACCGTATCCGTACGGAACTTCGCCTCTAAATTTTCCTCTTTGAAATTCATTAGAAAGATTCCATATATAGTAGGTAATCTATACTGTTTCCCATACGCAACAAGTGGTTCTCTTGCAGTCATCGGATCTTCCGGAACAGGAACTTCTTTTGAGGAAGGCGATTCAATCTGCCGGCTCACTGCACGACAAACATAATAAAGCGTGCGATCCTTGACATATCTGGACATGATATTCTATTTTTATAGCAAAGATAACATATCCTATGGAATATAGTTCCATTCAAGCTATTCTTTTTCGACATTATAATTCTCATTGCCGGATATATAAGATTTGCCGGATATGAAAAAATGTTCCATTTTTAAGATTATAGGAAAAATAAAATCGCTTGGCACAGAGCTTCCCGAACAAAAACACATCTTCAAATTATATAATCCGCAAATCGAAATGTTCGCGCGTTTCAAAACGAAAAGTTCATTTCACA
>ERZ791872.1869-NODE-1869-length-10996-cov-4.083996_pt1 | contig 10996 bp, 5 predicted proteins | sample MGYA00510279_ERZ791872 | MGnify/ENA primary metagenome ERZ791872 (study PRJEB30046, sample SAMN00792103) | human gut metagenome | study: EMG produced TPA metagenomics assembly of the A metagenome-wide association study of gut microbiota in type 2... | reverse complement strand
ACATTAAAACACAACGTACTGAAATGAGTTAAACAGAATAGAAAAGATTCAAAACGGGACGTGAAATGAGTTAAATGATAATTTAGGGGCATAGCGCCCGGCAAGGTTTCCTTGCAGATAGTCGGTAGTAATTCCAAATTTATTTGCAGACAGAATAATAATTTTCTTTTTAGACAGAAGAACATAAGAACAAAAGATGAAACAGTAGTAGTTTAATGACCGGCAGAAATAATTTTCCAAGCGCAGCCTTTATGTTCTTTTGTTCTTATGTCTAAATTAAATTCCCATTTAGCTCATAACGATTCAAAATAATTATCAGTCAGCCATCATCTTCATGTCAGGCGACGGAATACGGAACCAATATTCCACCCATCGTCTTTCTTTATCGGGAATTGAGAACGATAACTTAATCAAATTGTCGTGGAGACGTTCAACACTAATTTTATTTTCTGTTCCTTCGATGAAAACAGAATCAGACGATTTACCCAATATCTCAACATAAACGCTGTCTGAAGGCAAACGGTACTCTCCTTGCGAAAAAATAATAGCATTCGATTTGGCATCTCTACCGCGAGTCATGATGTTCATAAATGTCTTATCGGCTGAGATAATTTTCAATATAGGCAGCAGAGCTATTTTATAATCATTCGCTCCGGGTTGCACCAAACAGCTTTGCCATACCCCTTCTAATGTCCTATCAGTAATTTCTTGTCCGACAGGCACGGTAAGTTCGGGAATATTCATCCTCGCTGCATCATTGCCTTGCCCTTTCGACAGGTTGAACATAATAGGAATTGTGAAACGTACTTTTACGGCTTTACCATCTGCCATACCTGCCGACCATCGCGGCATTGCTTTTACTACGCGCAAAGCTTCTTCGTCCAACAGAGGATCCACACCACGCACAACTTTCTCCTGTCCCAGTGTCCCATCTTCCATTACGACGAACTGAACGATTACACGTCCTGAAACGCCGCGCTTCTGAGCATCAGCAGGATATTTGACGTTGGTTGACAAGTATTTCATCATAGCCTGCATTCCGCCCGGGAACTCCGGCATCTTATCAGGAACTAAAAAAATGCCGTTACTATCGACCCGGGGAGCGGATTCTTTCTGATGTTGGGCTGACAAGGGTAAATACAGAAACAGTGCAATAAGAAGACTTAATAATTTTGTGTTCATGGCTATTATCTTTTTATGGTTAAACAATATAACGAAGATAACAATTTCAAGCCAAAAGACAAACAAAAGTATTGTTTATTTTCTTCTTATTGCAACAATTATTTACTTGTTTATCAATACAGCACCACCTTGGGGAAAAATTTCCAACTGCACCTTACCGTTCTCTTTCACCTTCAAAGGAACAAGCTGCGGTTCTCCTTTTTTGTCATCCTTATACTGGGATACCGTTTTTCCGGCAAACATGTCCAAATCCAGTCTCAATTTCAAAGGCTCTTTCCCTGCATTTACAGCAGCCAGATACCAGGTGTCACCGTGACGACGAGCCAGGACTACATATTTGCCGGGATAGCCGTCGATGAAACGTGTTTCATCCCATGTGGTGGGAACTGCTTTCATAAAATCCATGCAGACAGAAGAAACGTCATTCAGGTTATTCGGAGCAAGGGCGAAGTTCTGAACAGGATTTTGGAACAATACGGTGGTAGCCAACTGGAATATATCAGTAGTGCGGCGAGTCGTACCGCCGTCGTTATTACGGTTCAGACGTTTGTTCAGGAAGCAACCGCCAAATTCCATACTGCCTATCGCATTGCGGATAAACGGATGCAGGCAGGTATTGAAGGCCTCTTCGTCACAGAAGTGCTGGTTGAAAACCATATTCTCGGAAGCCAGCACCGCTTCGCTTCCTACGTAGTTCGGATACATACGCTCCCAACCGCGAGGGATGGTACAGCCGTGGAAGATAACCATCAGTCCGTGGTCGTCTGCATCACTGAGGATGTCTTCATACAGACGCATCGTTTCCTGTTTGTCGCCACCGAAGAAATCGACCTTGATTCCTTTCACTCCAAGGCTTTGCAGCCATTTCATTTCACGCTTGCGGATGATGGCGTTATCCATATGGTTGACAGGCCCTTGTTCTATATCATTCCAATAGCCGGAAGAACTATACCATAAAAACAGTTCTATGCCTTTGCCGCGGGCATATTCTATCAAAGATTTCATCCGGTCACGTCCGATGCGCGTATCCCACCAGTTATCAATTAGTGCATATTCATATCCCATAGAGGCGGCAAAATCTATATAGCGAACCTGGTCTTCATAATTGATACTGTCATCCTGCCAAAGAATCCAACTCCATGTGCCGCGTCCGAAACGATAATCATGCTTCGTTTCGTAGAGGGGAGTTACCACATCCCAGACAACCGTAGTCTCGACTATCGGTTTCAGGTTCTCGCCAACGGTAATAGTACGCCAGGGAGTAGCGCCGGGAAGCGCGAATGCCGGGGAAGTTGTTCCGTTCCCATTGTTTTCTTCCTCCATCGGGAAGGCGACGGTGTACAGGTTTCCTTCACTTACGTCGCTCAAACGCGAACCGCAGTAACGGCTGTCAACACCTGTCTCACTGACTAATACCCAACCATCATCACCTACACGAAACAGGCAAGGGAAAGTGTATCCGTGTCCGTATTGGGAACGTTCGCTCATAGGTGCGTCGACTTTGTATTCTTCCTCATAACTGGGTTTTGTACGTTTCCATCCTATCATGGCGTCGCTTTGCGGACACATGAAGGTGGTAGTTTGCTGCGGGAAGCGGAATCCGGTTTCTTCGGCATTGACAGTCACGCTTCCTCTTCCATCCTGACGGGGCAGGGTATAGCGGAAAGCTACATCGTTGTTGCTGACACGAAAGACTACGTTCATCTTCTGTCCTTTCGGGTTCTCAAAATTGCAAATCAGTTCGTTCGCCTGATAATGGATTTGAGAGGTTTTGATGCGGTTCTGATGATAGATGGTATCAATCGGGCTGACGGCGTGTCCTGTCAGTTTCATTCCTTTGGAAAAGTCACCGATATTGGTGTTCATGCCTAAAGGAGATTTTTCCAGCATTGTCTTTCCGTTGTAGGTGACGGAATAAGTTGGCTTTTCTGTGGGGGAAGTAAACACTACTAATTGCAGTTTCTCATCCGGGCCTTTCACAACTACGTCCTGTGCCATCAGGGGAGTCAGACAAAAACTTGCCAATAAGGTGCCTATAATTTTCTTCATATAAATTATTGTTTCTGATTATTTATGTTGTGACGATTTCTCATTTGCCTTTTTTATCCGAATCACCGTAAAAGAATAAGCGGGCAACTGGCAGTCGAATTTTTCAGCTACTTCCATTGTATCTTCCACAGGCAACGGAGTATCTGCCGGCTTGCCTGTCAATACGGTTCTTTTGGCCGAAGATTGTACGATGCCTGTTCCGGTGAGGTCTACATTTGTATTAATCTCTACAGGGAGCAGGTTGACTAACTTCACAATCACATCTCCGCTTGCCGAGTCACGAACGATAGAGGAAGCAAAGCGTTTCTGTACTTTATCCTCTTTATTGTCAAGCACAATCCTGGACGGCAGATATTCATTTCCGGCATTCTGCCCGTAGAGTTTCTGCACGTAGTATCCGGTGGTAGGTTTCACTTCCCGGTTATTGAAATAGATTAAATCGGGACTCCATTGGGTATGTTTCTCTTTTGCCAATAGCGGGGCGTAGGAAGTCATGTGTACCACGTCGCCGTTACGTTCCAAAGCAGTCAGATAGAGTGCTTCTGTCAATGCGGTTTCGATGTTTGCCTTTCGTCCGGGGATATGAGTGGCATATTCACCCAGGTAAACTTTCGTCTTTTTGTTGCGGTCGTACTTGTCATAGAAGTCCTGATTATGCAGGAACCATCCCGGAGACTGGTAGTAATGTTCGTCTACCATCGGGACACCTAATTTATCCGCCAATTTCCAACCTTCCACATAATCTGTGCCTTCATTGAATGGGCCTACTGTACCTACGACTGTTATTTCGGGGTGTTTCTCCTTGATGGCATTGAATATCATCGTAAAGCGTTCCTCGAAAATATCGGTGATAAGGTCTTCATTACCGATTCCGAGATATTTCAGATTGAAGGGTTTCGGATGTCCGGCTTCGGCACGTACTTTTCCCCATTTTGTCTTTTTGGCGTCACCGTTCGCCCATTCTATCAGGTCAAGAATATCCTGAATATAAGCACCCATCTCGTCCATCGGGATACCGCCTTGCTGACCGCCTCTCAAATCACCGTGGCAGGCAGAGTTCTGACAAGGTACACCGGCTGCAAGTACCGGAAGCGGTTCAGCACCAATATCTTCGCAGAACTGGAAATATTCGTAATACCCCAGTCCCATGCTTTGATGATAGCCCCAAAGGTTACGTTGCGCCTTGCGTGCTTCGAGAGGGCCGACGGTGTTTTTCCATTGATAAATGTTTTTCAGTCCGTCGCCATGAGCCACACAGCCACCGGGAAAACGGATGAAGCGGGGATGAATATCCGCCAATACTTGCGCCAGGTCTTTGCGAAGCCCGTTCTTACGTCCTTTGAACGTGTTTTGCGGGAATAAGGAAATCATATCCAGGTGCAATTCGCCTGCCGATTGAGGGATAATTTCAAGATGGGTATCGGCAGTGGTTTTGGCAGTTATCACGGCTTTATAGGTTTTCCATTGGCGGGAAGATATATTCAAGGATGTTTCTCCGCAGATGTTTCCTTCGTCGTCTACCAGGCGAATCTGTAGTTTATTGGATGTACCTTGCGGCACACGGGCAAAGACAGAGAAGTCGTATTTCTCTCCGCCGTTTAATGCGATTTCATCAAAGCCGGTGTTTGCCAATGCCGCACCGGGGCGTTCTATTGCCAACACGGCATAATGCGGGTTATTCCGGTGTATAGGAACGACCGTATCAATCGTGAAAGTTGCTTTATCCCCTTTCAATGTCCAGGAGTGCATACTGTTCCAGCTTTTATCCCCTTCCCGGTCGGAAGGAGTGTATTCGAAGTCACGGTTCTGAATCAGTTCGGCATAGAGTCCGCCATCCGCCGAATAATTAATATCTTCAAAGAAAGCCCCCAATAGCAGGTCGCTAATAGCTTTTGCACGCTCCGGCTGTACGGTAACTGTGGCTTTTACGGGTTTTAATCCGGCGAAACGTTCGCCATCCTGAACGGGACGTTCCGCATGAAGGGTATTCCGGTATTGATTCCATTCATAGTTCTTATTCAATCCGTCCACCAGTGTCCATGCCACTCGGTTGACAGTTCCTTTTTGTTCTTCGCCGGCAATGGTCGCTTTCACTCGCGTTCCGTCGAAGTCGGGGGTGGTGCGGGGATATTGTTGGCTAGTCCAGTAAATCAGGTCTTTTGATGTGGCTTGTCCGTATCCGTCGTGATTGTTCAGCTTCCAGGTACAAAGCCATTCGCCGTCGGGCGATTGCTTCAAATTAGGGTCGAGCATCTTTTTCTGTGAACCCCAACGGCTATAATCGCAACGGAGATAGCCGTAATTGCGACCGACTTCAAACCAATTTTCCTTATCCATGCTCCAAGCGAAACGAAGTCCGCTACGTCCGTCGTCACCGGAAGTAGCATACGAAAAAAGGTAGACTGAATCAGGGATACTCGTCGTTTCTCTGATGGCAGCTAAAGTGACCTGTGGAAACGACAAAAACAAGACAACTGACAGTAGGAATAATTTTCTCATGGTATACGCGTCATTAAGATTATCAATCGCAAAGATAAGATTTTCATTATTCTAACAAACCGTTTTTAAGTGTAAAATTACCAATTATTATTCAAAAGTGTATGAGAAACAAGCGAACAAGAATATTTTGTACACCTTTACAGTATTATGTATAATTTTCCAGTATCAGAACTGCGGTGTGCCGTAGGCTTTGTACAGGCGTTTCAGTTCTTTTCCGGTGATAGGTATCACGGTGCCGTGACGGGGATGGAAATCCATGCTGACGGCATGGTCTATCACTTTGAAGTTTTCGAGGTCGGTACTTTCCGTAAACTGGTATTTGCCTTTCATATATACATCGTACATCAGAATATATTTGTCCGAACCTATCAGCGGGAAGATGCCTGCACCTTCCACAGCTTCTTTTGTCTGCTGTTTATAATCATCGGATTCCTGCCATTGTCCGGAAGTCAGAGAGGCGGTAGTCGCTTTTTTGATTCCATTGCCATCCCCTTCCGTCTTATAAAACAGATGATAAAGCCGGTCTTTGTAGATAATGTCGCCGTCGATACATGATTTTCCGTTCTTCGGCAGAAACAAGGGTTTCGGTTCGCCTTCGAGGTCGGTAAAGTCCTTATTGGCATATGCATAATAAATAATATCTGCGCCATTGCCATGTTTCATTGACCAATATACCATATATTTTCCGGCTTCCTTATCATAGACGGTTTGTGGAGCCCAAACACGCTTCAAGTTTTCCTGAGCTGGATATTTCTTTTGAATATTTATAATATTGGAAGTCCAGTGCACCAGGTCTTTCGATTTCAACAGTACCATGGCACGATTGGAATCCCATCCGTTCCCGGATACCATGTCGGTAACAACCATATAGAATGTCTTGCCATCCTCACAACGCAGGATATGGGGGTCGCGTACTCCGCCCGTAGAGCTTATCACACGGGAATCCAGTATCGGCCGGTTGCCATTCAGCGCTTTATAATTATATCCGTCAAGGCTGACGCCCATCCGAATGGCTTCTTCACTCATCTTATTTCCGGTGAAGTAAACAAACAGGTAGGCGGATTGCTGGCAATAGCCAGTCAGCACTCCTATAAGAAGGAGTGCCAAAAGGGTGGTATATTTCTTCATACTCATGTAATATTCAATGCTTAGTCTATGATGATTAGTATTTGAAGTCCGCAGGTTTCACATACACACGATATTCCTTAATCATGCCCGGATAATTCTTTTCGGCACGGGGGAGATAACGGAAGCCTGTCACCGTTTCCACTTTGCTCAAGTCAATCACCAAGTGGTGAGGATAAGCCACATTATCCACCGTCATCCAGAAAGTAGACTCCTGCAAGTCGAATACCTTATCGGCTGTGCGGTTGCCGCTACGTGTCTCTTCGCTGTCAGCGTAACGAATCTTCCAATGTTCACGGGATACAGGCTTGCCGTCCGCGCCCAGAACATCCAGTTCAGCAATGGCGGCAATGTTATCATTCGCTTGTGGAGACAATGCTTCGAGACAGAAGAAACGTCCTTTCACCGGAGCGGTGAAGCGTACTTCCTGCCATCCGTTGCCCGGAGTAAATACTCCTTCGTGCGCAACTTTCTCGCCGGACAAGTTCAGTTTCTCACCCTCTTTGCGGTGTGTTTCCGGTGCTTTTTCGCGAAGTACGTCAAGGATAGGCTTCTTCAAGCCTTTGATAGAGGCTTTTGCAGGACCTTTCAGGTCTAAGACCAATATCTCGTTTTCCCCTTCTTTCAGCCAACAGCCCGGCATGAAGAGTGTTTGCTGTGGACCGATTTCCCAAAAGCGCCCCATTGCATGACCGTTCACCCAAACCATGCCTTTGCCCCATGTGCTCATATCGAGGAAGGTATCTCCGACTTTATCCAGTTTAAAGGTAGCCTTATAATAAGCAGGCATAGTAGGCAGTGCCTTAGTATCCTGATAGTTCTTGTCTTTAATAAAAGAGTAATCTACCGGGAAGTTATATACTGTCCAGTTTTTCAGTTCTTTAGTCCGGCCGCCCGAAATCAGTTCCACCTTTTCTGTAATGCCTTTACGGTCGTGGATGGATTTGTCAAAGTTGACACGTCCCATCGCTTCAACAAGAATATCCAGTTGCGTACCTTTCTTCAGTACGGGAAGCGGGGTTGTAAACTCTCCTTTGCGACGGTCTAAACGAGCCAGGAGCTTGCCGTCGGCATATATCTGTGCCCAGTCGTGCACTTCTGTAATCTTCAAGGTTGTGCCTGCGGCAGTAGTTTCAGGCAGAGTTGTGCGATACAAGATTGTTCCCCAGCCTTGGTCGAACTGCTCCATCGGTTGAATATCCACCGAGTGTTTCGCTTCCGGCAGGTTAGAGAAAAGTGGAGCCACTTTCGTAAAGTGAAATTCGGGAATCTCTATTACAGGCAATGCAGCGGGAGCTTCCGGCAATGTTTCACCAGCCGGGAGATAGTTTTTCAGCAAGTCACGCAATAGGAAGTATTTCTCTGTCGTCCAACCGGGTTCGCTGATTGGCGCATCATAATCATAAGAACTGCACATGGCAGAATAAGCCGGATTGTTGGCACCGCCCCAATGACCGAAGGTTGTTCCACCGTGAGTCATATAGAGACTGAAAGAGATATTGCGGTCGAGCATATCCTTGATACCTTGTACCATATCCTTGGCAGGACGCGTTTCATGTTTGCGTCCCCAGTGGTCGAACCAGCCGCTCCAAAATTCACTGCACATCAGGGGAGTTTCGGGGCGAAGCTCTTTGAGTTTCTTGAATTGCTGGTCGATATTGGCTCCTGTCCCGAAGTTCACTGTCCAAATCAGGTCGTCAAGCGCATTGTTGGTAAAGTTACTGCTCCAGTCGCATTGGAACAAGGGCACATCGGTGAAACCCGATTCGCGGACTAAATCACGCACGGCAGATACGTAGGGCTTGTCTGTCCCATAAGAACCATATTCATTTTCCACCTGTACCATGATGATATTACCGCCTTTATTTACTTGCAGCGGAGCCAGTTGCTTGCCGACTTCTTTCATAAAGATGCCTACACGTTCCATATAATAAGGGTCGAGCGTGCGCAATGCCACGTCTTTTTTCTTCAGCAGCCACCAGGGAAGTCCGCCCATCTCCCACTCCGCACATACATACGGGCCGGGACGGACAATGACATACATGCCATGCTTCTGCGCGGTACGGCAGAAAGCGGCAATATCATTCTGACCGGAGAAGTCGAACTTTCCTTCTTCCTGTTCGTGGATATTCCAAAAGATATAGATACAAATGGTATTCATCCCCAACGCTTTGCACATCTCAATGCGATGGTCCCAATATGCCTGTGGGATGCGGGTGTAATGCAGTTCGGCAGCTTTCACCACAAATGGCTTGCCATCCAGCAAGAATGTATTCTTGCCAGCCTCAAATTTACGGGCAGTAGTTTGTGCCTGTGCACTACTAAAGATAATGACTGTAAAAAGTACCAGTAAAGCAATCAATCTGTTTTTCATGGTTTATTCAAAATAGAATTTTAATAGTATACGGCAAAGGTAGGCGATTCACCTAAATGAGAGGGCATAATTATCGTTCAAAAAGGGTTGGAAATAAAGCAAAATAGCTTTTTATAGACAGAAAACGGCAATGGTCAAAAGATGATGGTCATTTTATGACCATCATCTTTTGACCATTGCGTTGTTTTCGTAGCTAAAATCAGTTTTCCTTTGTCAGCAGGCTTTCCAGTTCTTCCGCATTCAAGCGAAGATAGAATTGTCCGCGATAAGCCACGGAGATTCCGCCCGTTTCTTCAGAAACAATGATGGCATGGGCATCCGACTGCTGCGAGATTCCCATAGCTGCACGGTGACGCAATCCTAATTCTTTGGGGATATTCAAGTCATGGGATACAGGAAGGATACATCCTGCCGCTTTGATACGTTTCTTACTGATAACCATCGCGCCGTCATGCAGAGGACTGTTCTTGAAGAATATGTTTTCAATCAGGCGTTGGTTGATTGCCGCGTCGATTACTTCACCTGTACGGACGATTTCGTCCAAGGGGACATTATGTTCAATGACAATCAATGCACCGACCTTTTGCTTGCCCATACTCAGACATGCCATTACTACCGGCATGATGTCGTCGTGCTTCAGAGCTTCTTTCTTCGAGCCGTTGAAAAGACGTGCCAATGCGCTGACATGGCGATGAGAGCCCAAGGTCAGTAAGAAACGGCGTATCTCGTCCTGAAAAAGGACAATCAAGGCTATCACACCCACATTCATCAATGTGTCGAAGATAGAACCGAGCAGTTTCATTTCCAGCACCTGCGTCACAACCAGCCAAATCAGGATAAAAACAAGGATGCCGGTGAAAACCTTGATGGAGCCGGACGCTTTCATCAGTTTGTAGGTATAGTACAACAGCAAAGCTACCAGCAGAATATCAATAAAATCTTTTATGCCAAATTCAAAAAACATGCTATCTTCTTTTATTTGCTATATGAACTTTCTTTTTTTATCTTTTCCGTGATTCGGACGGCTTCTACTGCTTCGCGTACATCATGCACCCGGAGAATATGCGCTCCTTTCATTAACGCAACAGTATCCAGGATAGTTGTCCCGTTCAGCGAATCTTGTGGGGTTCCGCCCAGTAATTTATAAATCATGGATTTCCGGGATACTCCGACGAGGAGCGGGAGCTCGAAAACACTGAATTCTTCGAGGTGTGCCATCAGTTCATAATTATGCTCCAATGTCTTGCCGAAACCAAAGCCAGGGTCAAGGATAATGTCTTTTGCTCCTAAGTCACGGAGTTGCTGCACTTTGCGGGCGAAATACAGGAAGACTTCTTTTATCAGATTGTCGTAATGAGGTTCTTCCTGCATACTTTGCGGCGTTCCCTGCATATGCATCATGATATAGGGCACGCCCAGTCCGGCTACTGTACGGAACATCCGGTCGTCCATCTCACCGGCAGCTATGTCATTGATGATGGCGACTCCGTATTCCTTCACACATTGTTCCGCCACATCGGCGCGGAAAGTGTCTACGGAAATTATAGCGTCCGGGTGGTTACGGTTCAGGATTTCCAGTCCGGTGCGAAGCCTGCGCATTTCTTCTTCGGCAGAGATATGTTCGGCGTTGGGACGGGAAGAATAAGCCCCTATATCAATAATGGAAGCACCTTCGTCAATGATTTGCCGGGCACGGGCTGCAATGTCCTCTTCGGTCTGCATCCGGCTGCCGGAATAAAAAGAATCGGGAGTTACATTCAAAATACC
>ERZ791872.1863-NODE-1863-length-11038-cov-2.406264_pt1 | contig 11038 bp, 6 predicted proteins | sample MGYA00510279_ERZ791872 | MGnify/ENA primary metagenome ERZ791872 (study PRJEB30046, sample SAMN00792103) | human gut metagenome | study: EMG produced TPA metagenomics assembly of the A metagenome-wide association study of gut microbiota in type 2... | reverse complement strand
TCACCAACCGGACATATTATACCACAGAACGGGAGAAACCCCAAGATGGAAGCTGCTAAAAAAATCTTTACCCGCGCGCATATCATCTGGTTCCTGCTGCTCAACTTCGGCCTTGTGCTGCTGGCGGCAGGCATCCATTTTTTCAAATCACCCAATAATTTTGCAATGGGCGGTACGTCCGGCATCTCCATCATCGCGGCCACGCTGCTGCCGCATATGGATGTGGGCACGTTCATGTTTATCATCAACGGCGTGCTCATCGTGCTGGGGCTGGTGTTTCTGGGGCGCGCGGTCATCGGGGCCACGCTTTACTCTTCGGTGGCGCTCTCGTTCTATGTCTGGGTGCTGGAGCGCGCCGTGCCCATGGCCCGCCCGTTTACGGACGACACGTTCCTGGAGCTGTGCTACGCCGTTATCCTGCCTGCGGCGGGCAGCGCTATTATTTTTAACATCGGCGCCTCCAGCGGCGGCACCGACATCATTGCCATGATCCTTTCCAAATACACGAGTCTGGAGATCGGCAAGGCGCTGCTCGTTTCGGATTTCTGCATCGCGCTGTTTGCCGGCGGACTGTACGGCGTGCGCACAGGCCTGTACTGCGTGCTGGGCCTGCTGGCCAAGGCCTTTGTGGTGGACGGCGTCATCGAAGGCATCAACGTGCGCAAAAAGGTCACCATCGTGTCCCGCCAGCCGGACAAGATCAATGAGTTCATCATGGGCACGCTGCACCGCGGCGCTACCGTATATACGGCCCACGGCGCCTTTTCGGGCCGGGACGAGCAGGTCATCACCACGGTGCTGAACCGGCGCGAAGCTGTCTCCCTGCGCAATTACATCCGCCGGACGGATCCCGGCGCTTTCATCACCATCGTCAATTCCAGCGAGACCATCGGCAAGGGCTTCCGCGCCATCTGAACGGCGCGCCTGCCTGCTTGTCCTTTCACACAAAAAACCGCTCCGGCGCTTTGTTGCATACCGGGGCGGTTTTTTGTAATTTTCCCATCTGATTATACAGAAAGTTCAGCTTTCTCTCCCAGCAGCGCGCGGTTTTCCTCCAGAAGCGGGCGGATGCAATCCGCCAGGAATTCCTCCACCTGTGCGGCGCTGCGGCCCGTGAAGTCCTCCGGCTTGAGGATGGCCTCGATCTCCTCGTAATCCAGCCCGAAAGAGGGGTCGGCGCAGATGCGCTCGATGAGGTCGTTTTTGCCGCCCTCCTCTTTCACGACCTTTGCCGCCTGCTGCGCATAGACACGGATCTTCTCGTGCAGCTCCTGGCGGTCGCCGCCTTTCTTGACGGCGCTCATCATGATGTTTTCGCTGGCCATGAAGGGCAGCTCCGCCATAATGCGGCTTCGGATGACCTTTGGATATACCACCAGGCCGTCGCACACGTTGAGCATGATGTTCAGAATGGCGTCCACGGCCAAAAAGCCCTCGGCCACGGCCACGCGCTTGTTGGCGGAATCGTCCAGCGTGCGTTCAAACCACTGTGTGCCCGCAGTGAACGCGGGGTTCAGCACGTCGATCATCACGTAGCGGGCCAGCGCGCAGATGCGCTCGCACCGCATGGGATTGCGTTTGTAGGGCATGGCGGACGAACCGATCTGGTTTTTCTCAAACGGTTCCTCCATCTCCTTGAAATTGGCCAGCAGGCGCATGTCGTTGCCGAACTTCATGGCGCTCTGCGCAACGCCGGACAGCGCGGACAGCACATTGTAGTCCACTTTGCGGGAATACGTCTGGCCCGAAACGGGAACCACTTTTTCAAAACCCAGCGCGGCGGCGATGTCGGCCTCCACCGCCTTGATTTTTGCGTCGTCGCCCTCAAACAGCTCCACAAAGCTTGCCTGTGTGCCCGTGGTGCCCTTGCTGCCCAGCAGCGCAAGCCCCTTGATGCGCGTCTCGATTTCGGCGTAATCCATATACAGCTCGCCCAGCCACAGCGCGGCGCGCTTGCCCACGGTGGTGAGCTGCGCGGGCTGCAGATGTGTGTAGGCCAGCGCGGGCATGGCCTTGTATTCGTCCGCGAATTCTGCCAACAGGGCCATCACGTTCAGCAGCTTGCGGCGCACTACCTCCAGCCCCTCGCGCATGACAAGGATATCGGTGTTGTCGCCCACATAGCAGCTGGTGGCCCCCAGATGGATGATGCCCTTTGCCTCCGGGCACTGCACGCCGTAGGCATAGACGTGGCTCATCACGTCGTGGCGGCACTCCTTTTCCCGGGCGGCGGCCACATCGTAATTGATGTCGTCCTTGTGCGCCTCCAGCTCGGCGATCTGCGCGTCGGTGATGGGCAGGCCCTGCTTCTGCTCGGCCTTCGCCAGCGCGATCCACAGCCTGCGCCACGTCTTGAATTTATTGTCCTCCGAGAAGATGTACTGCATCTCTTTCGACGCGTAACGCGTCTGGAACGGGGAAATATAGGTATCGTGTGCCATTGTGCTCTCCTCTTACAGTTTGAAGTAATCCACGCCGCCCTCAAACAGCTTCTGGTATTTGTTGCCGTCCACGTTCTTATACAGGTTGTCGCCGCTGCGCTCGGAATGGCCCATCTTGCCCAGCACGCGGCCGTCCGGGCTGGTGATGCCCTCCACGGCATAGTAGCTGCCGTTGGGGTTGTGGCGCACGTCCATGGTGGGCTTGCCGGACAGGTCTACATACTGGGTGGCGATCTGCCCGTTTTTCACTAGGCGGTCCAGCGTTTCGGCTCCGGCCACGAAGCGGCCTTCGCCATGGCTGACGGCCACCGTGTGCACATCGCCCGGCTTTGTATACTGCAGCCAGGGCGAAAGGTTCGACGCCACACGGGTGCGCACCAGCATACTCTGGTGGCGGCCGATGGTGTTGAATGTCAGCGTGGGGCAGGTATCATCCGTCTCCACGATATCGCCGAAGGGCACAAGGCCCAGCTTGATGAGCGCCTGGAAGCCGTTGCAGATGCCCAGCATCAGGCCGTCGCGCTTTTGCAGCAGCCCGCGCACGGCCTCGGTGATGGCCGGGTTGCGGAAAAACGCCGTGATGAACTTGGCGCTGCCGTCCGGCTCGTCGCCGCCGGAGAAGCCGCCCGGCAGGAAGATCATCTGGCTGCGCCCGATGAGCTCCTTCACAGCAGCCACGCTCTCGGCCACATGGGCCGGGGTGAGGTTGTTGATGACGAATACCTCGGGCTCGGCCCCGGCGCGCTCCATGGCGCGGGCGGAATCGTACTCGCAGTTTGTGCCCGGGAACACCGGGATCAGCACGCGAGGCTTTGCTGTGCCCACCTTGGGCGCCACGCGGTTCAGCGCCTCGTACTTCAGCGCGGGCGCCTCCTGCGCCGGCCCGGCTGCCTCTGCCGTACGGTAGGGCAGCACCGGCTCCAGCTTTGCTTCATAGGCTTCCTGCACTTTGGCCAGGTCGGCTGTCTCGCCGTTCAGTTCCCACACATAGCGGGCCGTGGTCTCGCCGATGGGCGTGCCCACGTCGATGTCCTCCGCCAGCTCCAGCACGAAGCTGCCGTAGGCATAGCCGTACAGCCTTGCGGCGTCGAAGCCCGGAGCAAAGCGCACTCCCAGGCGGTTGCCCAGGCCCATTTTGAACAGTGCCTCGGCCAGACCGCCCATGGACGGCGTGTAGGCAGAAAGCACCTTTTTCTCTTTGATGAGCGTCTCCACCTGCGCCCACAGCAGCTTCAGGCTCCCGGCATTGGGCAGCAGGCCGTCGCGCATGGCCGGGCTCAGCAGCACCAGCTTCGAGCCGGGCAGCTTGAACTCCGGGCTGACGACATTGTCCGTATTGCCCGCGGCAACAGCAAAGCTGACCAGCGTGGGCGGCACGTCGATGTTTTCAAACGAGCCGGACATGGAGTCCTTGCCGCCGATGGCAGCGACGCCCAGTTCCACCTGCGCGTCCAGCGCGCCCAGCAGGCTGGCCATGGGCCGGCCCCAGCGGGTGGGGTCCGCGCCCAGGCGCTCGAAGTATTCCTGGAACGTGAGATAGGCGTTTTTGGCGGAAAAACCGGTGGCCACCAGCTTGGAAACGCTCTCGGTCACGGCCAGGTAGGCGCTGTGGTACTCGCTCTGTTCGGCGATGAAAGGGTTGTAACCCCAGGCCATGCCGGAGCAGGTCTTTGTCTCTCCGTGGGGCACGGGCAGCTTTGCCGCCATTGCCTGCACGGGCGTGAGCTGTGTCCGGCCGCCGAAAGGCATCAGCACCGTGCCCGCGCCAATGGTGGAATCGAACCGTTCGGACAGTCCTTTTTTGCTGCAGGTGTTCAGATCGCTCATCAGCGCGGTCAGTTTTTCCTCAAGCGTGCCCTCCGGCACTTTGCAGGGCGCCACGCGGCGTGCCGGCACGCGCACGTCCATATGCTTCTCCGCGCCGTTGGAGTTCAGGAATTTGCGCTTGATGTCGCAGATGATGTTGCCGTTCCAGCGCATGACAAGGCGCGGCTCCGCCGTCACCTCGGCCACGACAGTGGCCTCCAGGTTTTCCCTGTTGGCTGCGGCAATGAATTTCTCCGCGTCCTCCTTCGCCACCACAACGGCCATGCGCTCCTGGCTCTCGGAGATGGCAAGCTCGGTGCCGTCCAGCCCGTTATATTTTTTCGGTACGGCGTTCAAGTCAATGGAAAGGCCGTCGGCCAGCTCACCGATGGCGACGGAAACACCGCCCGCGCCGAAGTCGTTGCAGCGCTTAATCATCCGCGTTGCTTCCTTTGTGCGGAACAGGCGCTGCAGCTTGCGCTCCACGGGCGCATTGCCCTTCTGCACCTCTGCGCCGCAGGTCTCCAGGCTCTCCAGCTTGTGGGCTTTGGAGGACCCTGTCGCGCCGCCGCAGCCGTCGCGGCCCGTGCGGCCGCCCAGCAGAATCACCACGTCTCCGGGGACGGGCTGCTCACGGCGCACATTTGCCTCGGGCACCGCGCCCACCACCGCGCCAATCTCCATACGCTTGGCGATATAGCCCGGGTGGTACAGCTCGTCCACCATACCGGTGGCAAGGCCGATCTGGTTGCCGTAGCTGGAATAGCCTGCCGCGGCTGTCGTCACCAGCTTGCGCTGCGGCAGCTTGCCGGGCATGGTATCCCTGACGGGCACCAGAGGGTCGCCCGCGCCAGTGACGCGCATGGCCTGGTACACATAGCCGCGGTTGGCCAGCGGGTCCCGGATGGCGCCGCCGATGCAGGTGGCCGCGCCGCCGAACGGCTCGATCTCGGTGGGATGGTTGTGCGTCTCGTTTTTGAACAGCAGCAGCCAGGGCTCGTCCGTACCGTTGTTGTCCACGGTGATGCGCACGCTGCAGGCGTTGATCTCGTCGGATTCGTCCATGTTCTTCAGCACGCCGGTCTTTTTCAGGTACTTTCCGCCGATGGTGCCCAGGTCCATCAGGCATACGGGCTTGTTTTTGCCCGCGTGCACCTCCCTGCGCAGCGCAAGATAACGCTCCCATGCGGCCTTCACCGTCTCGTCCTCGATCTGTACGTCGTCCAGGATGGTGCCGAAGGTGGTGTGGCGGCAATGGTCGCTCCAATAGGTGTCGATCATACGGATCTCGGTGATCGTGGGGTCCCGATGCTCGCTTTTGAAATAGCTCTGGCAGAAGGCGATGTCGCCCTCGTCCATGGCCAGGCCGTAGCGCTTCACAAAATCCGCAAGGCCGGCCGCGTCCAGCGCGGTGAAGCCCTCCAGTGTTTCCACGGTGGTTGGGATGGCATAATCGGTCTTCAGTGTGGCCTTCTCCGCAAGGGACGCCTCCCGAGCCTCTACGGGGTTGATGACGTATTTTTTAATTTCAGCCAGCTCCTCCGCGCTGGGCGCGCCGTACAGCAGGAACACGCGGGCGGACTGCACGTCGGGCCGCTCGCCCTGGCTGATGAGCTGGATGCACTCGGCGGCGCTGGCCGCGCGCTGATCGAACTGGCCGGGCAGGAACTCGGTGGCGAACACCGCGTCCGCGCCTTCGGGCACGGCCGTATAGGTGAAGTCCAGCTGCGGCTCACTGAACACGGTGCCGCAGCACTGGGAAAACAGCTCTTCGGAGATGCCCTCCACGTCGTAGCGGTTCAACAGGCGCAGGCCCGTCACGCTTTTGATGCGCAGCAGATGACGGATCTCGGACAAAATGCCCCTGGCCTCCACTGCGTATTCGGGACGCTTTTCCACATAAATGCGATATACCATAACGTTTCCTCCCTGTGGCTCACAGCGCGGCAAGCGCCTTCTGGCCGATGTCCGAGCGGCGGTGCAGCCCCTCAGCCGATCTGGTCCGCCGCGCCGTAGGCCGCGGCCACGGCGTCAAACAGCGAATCCGCCACGGCGGTGACGCCCAGCACGCGCCCGCCGCTGGTGACGAGCACATTGTCCGCAAGGGCCGTGCCCGCGTGGTACACGGTGGCCCCGCCGCCCGGCAGCTGGCCGTCCGCGAGGCCCGTGATGGGCTTTCCTTTTTCATAGTGCTGCGGGTATCCGCCTGAAGCCAGCACCACGCACGCGGCGCTTTGGCCGCTGAATTTTACTTCCGTCTGCGCCAGCGTACCGTTGGTGGCGGCCTGCATCACAGCCAGCAGGTCGCTCTCCAGAAGCGGCAGCACCACCTGGGTCTCCGGGTCTCCGAAACGGCAGTTGTACTCAATGACCTTCGGGCCGTCGGGCGTAAGCATCAGCCCGAAATACAAACAGCCTTTGAAGGGCCGGCCCTCCGCGTTCATGGCCGCAACGGTGGGTTTGAAGATCGTCTCCATACACACCTGTGCAATCTGCGGCGTATAATAGGGGTTGGGCGCGATGGTGCCCATGCCGCCGGTGTTCAGGCCCCTGTCGCCGTCCAGCGCGCGCTTGTGGTCCATGCTGGACACCATGGGCACGACGGTCTTTCCATCGGTAAAGCTGAGCACGGAGACCTCCGGCCCCGTGAGGAACTCCTCGATGACGATACGGCTGCCCGACGCGCCGAACTGCCTGTCCTCCATGATGCTTTTCACAGCGGCCAGCGCCGCGGCCTCGTCCTCGCAGATCAGCACGCCCTTGCCCAGCGCAAGGCCGTCCGCCTTGACGACAAGCGGGTACTTCCGGTTGGCGCGCACATAAGCCGCGGCCTCGCCCGCGTCCGCAAACGTCTCGTAGGCGGCCGTGGGGATGCCGTACTTCTTCATCAGGTTTTTGCTGAACACCTTGCTGCCTTCCAGAATGGCGGCGGCCTTGTTGGGGCCAAAGGCGGGAATGCCCTTTTCCGCCAGCGCGTCCACCATGCCCAGCACCAGCGGGTCGTCCGGCGCGACGACCACATAATCGATGCCCTCCTGCACGGCAAAGGACACCACGCCCGCCACGTCGGTGGCGGCGATGGGCACGCACACGGCGTCGCTGGCGATACCGCCGTTGCCCGGCGCGGCATACAGCGCGGGGCGCCGCGGGCTTTCCTTCAGCTTGCGGATGATAGCGTGCTCCCGCCCGCCCCCGCCGACAACCAGAACCTTCATAGGTCAACCTCCCTGCTTTCGCCGCCGCGCCGCCAAACGCGGGCAGAGCCGTGCTCCGCCCCGGCGCGGCCGCGCGGCGTTCTTTTTAATGGTGGAACAGGCGGATGCCGTTGAACGCCATCACAATGCCGTATTTATCGCAGGTTTCAATGACCTGCCCGTCCCGGATGGAGCCGCCCGGCTCCACGATGGCCGTCACGCCGGAACGGCGCGCGCGCTCGATGTTGTCCCCAAAGGGGAAAAATGCGTCGCTGCCGAGACAGACGCCCGTGACCTTGGACAGCCATTCTTTTTTTTCGGCGGGCGTCAACGGTTCGGGACGTGTAGTGAAGGTCTCCGCCCACACGCCGTCGCCCAGCACGTCCTCCCATTCGTCGGAGATATACACGTCGATGGCGTTGTCGCGGTTGGGGCGGGAGACGTCGGGACGGAACGGCAGGCCCAGCACCTTGGGGTGGTGGCGCAGCTGCCAGATGTCCGCTTTGTTGCCCGCAAGGCGCGTACAGTGGATGCGGCTCTGCTGGCCCGCGCCCACACCGATGAGCTGCCCGCCCTGGGCATAGCACACCGAGTTGGACTGGGTGTATTTCAGCGCGATCAGGCACAGTGTCAGGTCCCGCTTCTGCTCGTCTGTCAGCGCCCTGTTCCGTGTGACGATATTGGAGAACGTATCGTCGCCGAACTTCAGCTCGTTGCGCCCCTGCTCAAACGTGATGCCGAACACATCCTTGTGCTCCACGGGCGCGGGCTGGTAGGATGGGTCGATGGCGACAATGTTGTAACCGCCCTTGCGCTTTGTTTTCAGGATGGCCAGCGCGGCGGCGGAATAGCCCGGCGCGATAACGCCGTCCGACACCTCGTGCTGGATGACCTTCGCCGTGGCTTCGTCGCATTCGTCGGAAAGGGCGATCCAGTCCCCGAAGCTGGACATGCGGTCCGCGCCGCGGGCGCGGGCATAGGCGCAGGCCAGCGGGGAAAGCTCGATGTCCTCCACAAAATACATCTTTTTCAGCGTATCGTCCAGCGGCAGGCCCAGCGCCGCGCCGGCGGGGCTGACGTGCTTGAACGACGCGGCCGCGGGCAGGCCCGTGGCCTGGCGCAGCTCTTTTACAAGCTGCCACGCGTTCAGCGCGTCCAGGAAATTGATATAGCCCGGTTTGCCGTTCAAAACGGTGATGGGCAGCTCGCCCTCCCGCATGAAGATGCGCGCGGGCCGCTGGTTCGGGTTGCAGCCGTATTTCAGTTCCAGTTCTTTCATATCCTTAAAAACCCCCATTCGATGTCCCCGGCGGCCCTGCCGCACACGGGGCGGCGCGTTACACTTTTTCGTATTTGTTCACGATGCGGTCCTGCGTTTTGCCCGTGGCAAGGTCGATATACCGCACAAACAGCGAAACCTTGTTGTCCTCGTTCAGGCTGTTCCAGACCATTCTTGTAAACGTGTCGATATCGCCCATCAGGCGCACGCGCTCCGGTTCGCCCGCGAAGCTGGGGATGGGGCTGCCGTCGCAGCGGTAGGTATGGATAAAGCGGCCCTCGCCTGCAACGGGCTGGTCGTATTCAAAGAAGAACCGTTCCACGGAATCCGCGTTGCCGCCGTCGGATTTCAGAATGGACAGCTTGTACTTCATTGCGCCGTCCTTCACCTTCACAATGCCCGAGATGCGCGGCGTGAAGTTGGGGGAATCCGGCTCAAAGGTGCGCGTGCGCAGCGCCTTGGCAAAGCCCTTGCCCGCGGCCAGGTGGTCGTATATCGTATCCGTCTGGTCGCCGTTGGTCACGATGGTTGTTTTGCCCAGCACGCGCACGGGCGCGTAGATGATGAGGGACGGGTCCTCCAGCTTGGAGGGGTCCGCCGCTTCGGTAATGATGCCGCCGTCCTTCGCGGTGAACACGCGGTTGCGGCTGTTTGCGCTGCGGCCCATGATAAAATAGGCGATGACGGCGCTTTTGCCGTCCTCCGACCTTCCCAGCACGATGCCGCGGCCGGGGTATGTATTTACGGCAAGCTCCGCCGCAAGGCTCAGATGGTCCATATCCTTCTCCTCTTTCCGCGGCGCGGCGGGTCCGTCCGCCGCGTCCAATTCTTCCGTCAGCTGCGCCAGCGCACGGGGCAGCAGCTTCCATTCCGCCTGCTCCATCACGCGCTTCTGCAGCGTTTCCGGCGTATCGCCGGGCAGCACGTCCACGGCCTGCTGCAGCAGGATGCGTCCTCCGTCCGGCACTTCGTTCACAAAATGCACCGTCGCGCCCGTCACCTTCACGCCCTTTGCCAGCGCTGCCTCATGCACCCGCAGGCCGTAGTATCCCGCCCCGCAGAAGCTGGGGATCAGGCTGGGGTGCACGTTCAGAATGCGCTCGGGATACGCGGTGATGACGCTGGGGCCCAGGATGGACAAAAAGCCCGCCAGCACCACCACGTCGATGCGGTGCTCCCGCAGCGCGGCCAGCAGCGCCGCGTCGTATTCCTCCGGTGCGGCATAGCTTTTGCGCGCCACCACAATGCCGGGCACGCCCGCTTTGGACGCGCGCTCCAGCGCGTACACGCCGGGCTTTGAGGCCAGCACCAGAGCGATTTTCGCATGGGGCAGCGCGCCCGCGGCCTTTGCGTCCAGAATGGCCTGCAGGTTCGTGCCGCCGCCGGAAACCAGCACCGCTACGTTCAGCATAGCTCTACGCCCTTTTCCGCACCCTTCGCGATCTCGCCCAGGATGTACGCATCCTCGCCCGCTTCCTTCAGGATGCGCACGGATTCGTCCGCCCTGTCGCCGGGCACGACGACAGCCATGCCCACGCCCATATTGAACGTATTGAACATGTCCCGCTCGGGAATTTTGCCAACCTTTTGCAGCAGCGGGAAGATGGGCGGCATGCGCAGGCTCTTTTTCTCGAGCTTCGCCACGCAGCCCGCGGCCAGCGCGCGGGGGATGTTCTCATAAAAGCCGCCGCCCGTGATGTGGCTCACGGCGCGCACATCCACCTGCTCCATCAGCGCCAGCACGGGCTTGACGTAAATTTTTGTGGGCGTGAGCAGCGTTTCGCCCAGCGTGCCGGAAAGTTCGTCGTAATGCTGCCAGATATCCGCGTACTCCACATTGAATATCTTGCGCACAAGAGAAAAGCCGTTGGAGTGCACGCCGCTGGAGGGCAGCGCGATGACGGCGTCGCCCGCCTGCATCTTCGTATTGTCAATGATTTTGCTTTTTTCCACGACGCCCACGGTAAAGCCGGCCAGGTCGTATTCCTGCTCCGGGTAAAAGCCCGGCATCTCGGCGGTCTCGCCGCCTGGACGCAGCCCTCGGCCACGCCCGCCACGATGGAGGCGATCTTCTCCGGGTAATTCTTTCCGCAGGCGATATAGTCCAGAAATACCAGTGGCTTCGCGCCGCAGGTGATCACATCATTGACGCACATGGCCACACAGTCGATGCCCACGGTGTCGTGCTTGTCCATCAGAAAAGCGATCTTCAGCTTCGTGCCCACGCCGTCCGTGCCGGAGACCAGCACCGGGTGGGTGAGGCCCGTCATATCCAGCTCGAACAGGCCGCCGAAGCCGCCCAGCCCGCCGATGGCGCC
>ERZ791872.1857-NODE-1857-length-11046-cov-3.511782_pt1 | contig 11046 bp, 7 predicted proteins | sample MGYA00510279_ERZ791872 | MGnify/ENA primary metagenome ERZ791872 (study PRJEB30046, sample SAMN00792103) | human gut metagenome | study: EMG produced TPA metagenomics assembly of the A metagenome-wide association study of gut microbiota in type 2... | reverse complement strand
CGTGAAATAAGCCGGAAGCTAAATATTGATGCTAATATAGTGTTGGGGGTATAAGTGTAAGTTTTTGTCGTGATATATTTTAGGCGTGATTCCATTTTTAGGTTTCACGCCTTTTTTATGTCATTTTACGACAATCGCTTCATTGTCGTGTATCACCTATCTACCTGAGTTCGGGATAAGAAATTAGTGTATAAAATTGGTAATCATATGATTAATTTGTATTTTTATAGTGTTCTAAATCAACAAATTGGAACTGTTTTTCTAATTACTTATCCCGAACTCAGGTAATAATTCGTAGAATATCATTTTTTAGGAATATGTTTATTAACACTATTAACCATATTTTCAAGTGATAAACAAGGGATGAACAGGTTCTTAACTTCCCGGATGTACGAAGTTAATATCCTCCCTGTACGAAGTTAACTTTAACATTGTGTTAAAGTTAACTTCGTACAGGGAGGATATTAGTAACATATTATGCTGGTTATTAACCTATTAGAAAGAAGATGCAATAAACAGATATAAATCTGTCGATCGTGTGAGACAGAATGGAACTGACGTAATACTTATTCTGATAAGTACAGAAGAATGATAATTACCGGAAAAGCTTATCGATCTCTTCTTCTTTTATGGTAGTCAGCACCACGCGTCCGTCCGGCGTATAGTTGGGTGAAGGACAGGCAAACAGATTATCGACCAAACTGACCATTTCTTCGTTGCTCAGCACCTGCCCATAGACAATGGCAGCCGCACGGGCAAGAGTCAACGCAAGGATATCCTGAATTTCTTCTTTGACATCATTGCCTTTCTCCATAGCGGTGTGCAGCATGCTACGTACCAAATCGACCGGATTCAGCCCGTCGATGCCTGAAGGTACTCCGTTAATGGCATAGCTGCCGCCACCAAGATCACTGAGATCAAAGCCCACTGCGGATAAATCGTCCATGATACTTTGCAACACAGCCGCCTCGGAAGCCGGAAGTTGCAGGATTTCCGGGAAAAGAACACCTTGTGAGAATCCCTGCTTCTGCTGAATCTGGGCACGATAACGGTCAAAGAGCACACGGATATGTGCGCGATGCTGATCGATCAACATCAATCCGGACTTCACGGACGTAAGGATGAAGCGCCCTTTGAACTGCAAATGCTGCGTACCTTTTTCAATCACGGCCGGCTCACCGGCATAAAGAGTTTCGGGAGCCGCTGTAGCAATGCTCTCTTCTTCGATCACCGCAAACTCTTCCGATTCAGGATCGGAGTCGGAGAAAGGCTGATTCATCTTACTGGCTTTCTCAAGACCGCCATACAAATCTTCCCAGTCCACTTTCGGACGGGAGTAGTTGCCTCCACCGGAAGAAGAGGAGGGCTTGAACGGGTTGAAATCGGAATTGAAATGTACCTTAGGCGGCGCGGGAGGCAGATTCTGCTCAAAAGCAGGAATATCGGGCATGTCCTCCGTGTCGAAATCGATAGAAGGTACAGCATTGAACTTGCCCAATGACTCCTTGATCGAAGCAGAAAGAATCTGCCAGATAGCCTGCTCGTTTTCAAATTTGATCTCTGTTTTGGTAGGATGGATATTCACATCGATGTTGGCAGGATCGACTTCAAAGTAAATGAAATAAGAAATCTGTTCGCCTGCGGGAATCAACTGTTCGTAAGCATCCATCACTGCCTTATGGAAATAAGGATGACGCATATAGCGCCCGTTCACAAAGAAATACTGATGGGCGCCTTTCTTACGGGCTGTTTCGGGTTTGGCTACATAACCCGAAACTTTCACCATTGTAGTGTTGACTTCTACACTGAGCAGTTGTTGGTTAAGTTTCTTGCCAAAAACAGAAAGAATACGTTGCCGCAAATGGCAAGCGGGAAGATTGAACAGTTCGGAGTCATTGCTATACAGTGAAAAAGCAACCTCAGGATGTACCAGGGCAATACGTTCAAATTCGGCCAGAATATTACTGAGCTCGGTGGAGTTAGCCTTCAGAAACTTACGCCGGGCAGGAATATTGAAAAAGAGATTCTTAATAGAAAAATTGCTTCCTTTGGGACAAGACACCGCTTCCTGACTCTCCACTTTGGAACCCGCAATGATAATCTTGGTTCCCAGCTCTTCGGATTCGGGACGTGTCTTCAGCTCGACCTGAGCAACGGCGGCAATGGAAGCCAATGCCTCACCGCGAAACCCCATCGTGCGAAGGGCAAACAGATCGGATGCTTCACGGATCTTTGAAGTGGCATGCCGCTCGAAAGAGAGGCGTGCATCGGTTTCGGACATTCCCTTACCGTCATCAATCACTTGTATACAGGTTTTACCTGCATCGGTGACCAACACATGAATATTCTGCGCCTCAGCATCGATGGCATTTTCGACTAACTCTTTGATGACAGATGCCGGACGTTGTATCACCTCTCCGGCAGCTATCTGGTTGGCAACCGAATCGGGTAATAAATGAATGATATCGCTCATAATAGATTTAGCTTTGACTGTTTTAGTTTATAGGACTTAGAAAGACCAACTGCCGGTCTGCAAATAATGCCACAGAAAAATAAGCAGGGCAATGATAGCCAGAATTACTCCCAAATGGGCGGGTTTACGTCCGCTCTCTTTACGACGCTTCAGGTGTGTGGTACCTTCGATAAACTTCCCGCGAATATCTTCGGGAGAAAATTCTTTCTCGGGCAATATTCCCAGATCACGCTTGGCATCTTCTTCCATTTTTGCCAGTTTTTCTTTCCTCTCGTCCACATAGATATATTGATGATTAAATCCACGCGGCTTTCGTACATTGAACATTCCCATAGCTATTTCATATTAATTATTTCACGTTTCGGACCACTAATAGCTTTACGTTCGGTTTTACGCAAAGCCTCACCGGCCTTTTTCCCTCTCCAGTTGAAAATGTCTTCTTTACTTAAAGGACGGACATAATCAAACCAACTAAAGGTGGGCAGTTTCATTTTGTCGGGCGGAATCTGATTCATCGGATAAAGTGTACCATTCGACTTTGGACTCATTACCATTCTCTCCATTTTCCGATCCTTAAGATACATATTTAGCAAACTGGTTTCGGATGTGTTCATGCCAATCATCGTACTATCTTGCTCCTGAGGATAATAAACTACCAGGACATTTCCTATCACATCTACCTTGCGAGCTTCACCTTCGGCAAAGTAAGCCTTGATCTCTTTTCCCGAAATCTGATTAAAATGAATGGAGTCTTTCTGTTCTACCGTAAGTGCCTGATTGATGATATGGGCCCAATCAATCGTACTGTCATTCATATAGACCTTAATCTCTTCACCCAACAGTTGTTGCCCTTCGTTCCAAAGAATAGGATCGCGATACATAGTAAGGCAGGAATCTTTCGTATTGAAAACCAAAGAGTCGCAAACACCCTGCAAATCGATGCTGTACATACGCACTTTGTGGAAAGCACGCATCTCACGGAAAAGGGAGTCTGTGTCAAGATTATAACTATTCATCAGTAATGTATCGGCATGCATGAAAAGACTGTCGCCACGCGAATAATCCACAGCCACGGCACGCTTGGTGGCGAGGGCATTCTGCTTCAGCTCGTCATAATAACAATAATCGCCGGTAAGCATGTTCTTATTCACCGTATCATTCATCTGCACATTATCGAACGCTTCGCCATAGCCGGCTTTACGGTCATAGAAAAGGCTGTCTCCGGTCAATCGCTTGCCATCATTGGTCAGTACTGAGCGATCCAGCAGCTCGGCTTGTCCGGAAACCGTATTGTAAATGCCACGTTCGGAGTAGATGTGATTTTGTTCACTGACAATATCAGAGGGGCCCAGGATGGTGGCAATCTTCGTATCCGTGCTATACTTCAGGGTATCGGAAGTCAGTACAAAACGGGGATTAACAAGCTTGACGTCGTGATTGAAAACGGATAGTTTGGTGGCGGGACTGTATTCGCCCCAATCAGAAGTCAGCACGTTTTCTTCATCCATCAAGGTGCCTCCATCAAAATAATAGCCCAAATTGTACAAACGGTCATAATTCAGACTATCTGTCAACAGGGTAGTATTCCGGTTGATCATTTTTACATTCTCACGAAGCTGCGCTATCTGGGTCATGCCGTCATAGAACAGATAATCACCATAGATGAAAAGGGTGTCCCCCTGCTCCATACGTACATTACTGAATGCTTCGAAAGAATTGGTTTTCTCGTAAATCAAGGCACTGTCACAATACATGTACATGCTGTCATGACGCAACTTGACCGAACCGATCAGCACCTGAACATCGGGCCGGGCCAACTTATCGGCCTGTCCCTGATCGGCATGAAGCAAGTCGACACGTGTTTTCTTTTTACCCTGTGCCTTTTCCGGTTCAACTTTCTGCTCCGGCTGCGCTTTCTTGTCATGCTGAGGTTTCTTGTCCTGAGCCATCAGAAAACATACAGCAAGCAGGCATAGAGTACCCGCTAAGAGAAATCTATGCCTGCCTTGGAATTTATTTTCTTTATTGAATCTAAACATATCAAAATAGGATCAGTCTTTTTTAATCCACCCCGGATATTTAAAATCGCAACGCTGCCATGCCGGATTAATACGTACGTATGTATGCTTCTGTTTTTCAACGATCCATTTCTGCAACGCTTCTTCGCGACGCTTGTCGAGCACGATTTCTTTCAGGTTCTGGTAGTCATCGGTGATCGTGGCTTTATGCCCGTTGATACGTGACTTCAGTTTAACAATGGCACAAACTTCCTTACCATCTTTAGGATTGACCATCGTAAAAGCTTTGGAAATCTCACCGATATTCATTTTATCCACCACTTTAGCAATCTCCTGCGGCAAATCCTGCATTTCGAATTTAGCGGTCTGGTTCTGCGGGTTCTGCATCAGACCGTGGTTATTGCGCGTATCTTTGTCCTGAGACAAAGCAGAAGCAGCCTGATCAAACGTAAACTTATCGCTACGGATATCGTTGGCAATAGAGTCGAGACGCGCATTGGCTTCATCCAACTCCTTATCCGACACTTTGGGCTTCAACAGGATATGACGGGTGTTGATACGGTCGCCACGTTTTTCGATCAACTGGATGATATGGAAACCATACTCAGACTCTACGATTTTAGAGATCTTCTTGGTATCCTGCAAGTTGAAAGCGACATTGGCGTATTCGGGAACCATCTGCCCTTTACCCATAAAACCGGTTTCACCACCTTTGATAGCAGAGCCGCGATCTTCGGAATACAGCAGGGCAAGCGTAGAGAAATCACTTTCACCCTTATTGATACGGTCGGTGTATTCACGCAAGCGTCTTTTTACATCTTCAATTTCGGCAACAGGTATTTTAGGCTGCTGCGTAATAATCTGTACTTCTACCTGGGTGGGGACGTAAGGAATACTGTCCTGGGGAAGCTCCTTAAAGTAACGGCGTACTTCCGCCGGAGTCACTTTGATATCACCTACCAGTTTCTGCTGCATCCTTTGTACAATCAATCCGTCACGGGCATTCTCGCGCATGGCTTCACGAATCTGTGTAGAGGTCTTATTAAACTCTGCTTCCATTCTTTCTCTGCTACCCAAAGCCTGAATATAATTACTGATCTGATAGTCGACACGCTGTATGACTTCTGCCTCGGGCACTTCAATACTGTCGAGCACAGCCTGGTGCATATAAAGTTTCTGTACGGCCAACTCTTCGGGAATCACACAATAAGGATCACCATCAAACTTACGCCCTTCATACAAAGCGGCCAGTCGTGCTTCTTCCACATCGGACTTCAGGATAGCTTCGTCGCCAATGACCCAAACCACTTCGTCAATCACATTGTCCTGTGCATAGGATGCCACGTTAGCAACCAGTGCCAGGGCAAACATAACAACAAACTTAAAGTTCACAAACTTCTTCATTCTGTGTATTTAATAATTTATAATCTTCTTTCTTTTTACTGCACGCTCGCACAGATCGTCTTTCACTTGTTTCATAAAGTCAACCCGCTTGATGTTGACAAGCATATCCTTGACTTTCGGCTGGGCAAATTCATAAGGTTCCTGTTCGCCCGCCACACGGAAATCACTGATATTCAGAAAATAGTAAAATGCCGTATCTTTCAGTTCAATATGGCGGTTTTTATCCATATAGGCTTCAGGGGATTCCGCTTTCAACGGGATCATATCCAGCACATCGGCCACCCGCACCCATTTATCATAAAAATACTCATACTTCACTGCGTTTTGCAAACTATACTTTTCCAAATGCTCAACGGCATCCTGAGTCTCCGTCTTGTACCACTTACGCACGTTGCCCAGTTGGGGAGCGGTCAGAGGAACTTTGATAAACAGACCTTTCATCAATGGACGGTCCAGCTTAAACAGTTCTTTGTTCTTTTCGTAATAGTCTGCTATTTCTTGTTCGGGGATCTCGCCCGACAATTTCTGGCTGATTAGTTCTTGCTGATAAGTATGCATGATCAATGCTTTCCGGTAATTCTCGACCAACTTATCGATTTCTCCGTTATCGGGAATATTGCTTTGCGCCTGATTGAACAACAAAACATCTTCTACCCAGCTACGGACGTAGTGCTCGGCGAAAAGAAGACTGTCATCTTTTGACAAACCGGCGGGGAGCACGGCCTGAAGGTCTTCTTTGTACAAAAAGTTTCCATCGACCTCTACCAAAGGAGTCTGTCCTTTGTGGTCATGCTTGTCGGCACACGACGCACAGAAAAGGAGAGAGATTAGCAGAAGGCCCGTTTTTCGCATTGTCAACTGAATTATACTTAATTTAAGGTACGAAGATAATACAATAATTCGTTGCATCAGTGATTATTAACGGTTTTTAAAACCTCTTGGTTAATTTCAACCTTAGCAGAAGCTCTGAGACGTTCTGTCCAAAGTGCATCCAGATGATTCTGATAATCCCGGATCAATTGGGGAATGATCTCATGGTAGGACTCCGGCCCTTTCTTTTTCTCACCTAGAACAACAGTAAAAGGATAGGACTTTGAGGGTTCGAAATCTCCTTTTTTAAACACTAACTTATCAACAAAAACATTGTCACCTTCGGCAAAAGTTCCTTGTTCTATCCGGATAGTGGCTGGCGAAGCAGGAGTATTAAACGTCAGGCGGATGGCGTCTTTCCACTCTTCCTCGGGAAGTTTCTTCAAGAATTTACGTGCACTTTTCAGAGTCTTTTTATGGGTTCCATGCAATACGGCACCCCTGTAACGGGGCGAATCCCAATTGTAATCGGTCCGGTGTTCCTTAAAAAAGGCTTTCAGCGCAACAGAATCGGACAGACTGACCTGACGCGATTCGCGACGGGTTATAGCGGCTAAAAGCAGATCGTCACGGCGCTGTTGCAAGGCCAGTCGGAAATCAGGATATTTCTGTTCAAGGCGATTGTTTTCGTAATCAAGAATTGATTTCACTACAAAGGCATTCAATTGTCGTTTTATCCCCATGGGATGGGCATCGGCAAACCGTTCAAAGTCTTTCCCGGTAAAGCTTTTTCCGTCCAGCGTAAAAAGAGTGCGGGAAGTCCTGCCCGAGGCAAGCAACTCTTTCATCCCGGCCTTGTCCGGAGTATATTGACAGATACTCTTCAGCTTGTTCACCCATAACTCAATTTCTTTATCCGTACCCGGACGACGGGAGAGTTTATGAATCAATTCTCCGCGTATCTGTTCGAATGGAGGAATTTCCCGCCTGCCTGTCACCTTGATAATCTGTATACCCTTGGGTGTAAAAAACGGCTTTGAATACTCTCCATCTTTTAAAGAGAAGGCTACTTCTTCAAACTCCTGCGAAGTCTGCAACCAACCCATCCAAAACTCTTTCTTATCATCCGAGTACTTGTTTACCAGAGTCTTAAAGTCAATATCGGGATGAGCCTCCAAGACATGATAGAGTGAATCCATCAAGTTCTGTGCCTCCCGCAAATGATGGGGTAAGGCAGTCTGCGGAAGATAACGGAAAATACGCATAACCTTAACTTCGCCGGCAGCAGAGCGGGTTTTCATCTGATCGTAGAGTTTCTTTGCGTAGGCCTCATCGGTAGCAGAATCGGTAAGATAGGACCTGGATAAGGCTCGATGATAATTCTCCATCTCTGTACGAAAATCAGAAACAGTATCCAATCCGGCTTTTTGCGCTGCAGACAACTTCAACTTCATATCGACAAAAAGATCGGCACAGCGTTTCAGAGTCTCCTTCCCGGCTATTCCCGAAGGTTTATTCCGGTGGCAGAAACGCTCAAACTCCGAACGGGTAATATCCTGCCCATTAATCCGCATCAATACCGGATCTTGCTGGGCATGGCCGGCAATCGCCCCAAACAAACAGGTCAGTGTTCCAACCAGAATCTTCTTCATATCATTCTACATTCAGATGTTCATATCAAAACAAAAAAAATGAGCGGATGTTACGGAGCACCTCCAAAGGTGATCCGTTCAACCCGCTCAATCGATATTTTCAAAGAATATCTGCCAATATTCCTTTTGTCTTTTTACTATCTATTACTCCGGACGGCTGTAATTAGGCGACTCACTTGTAATCGTCACATCGTGCGGATGGCTCTCCATAACCCCGGCATTGGTGATGCGGGTAAACTTGGCATCATGCAGTTTCTCGATGTCGGGAGCACCACAATATCCCATACCGGCACGCAGACCACCGGTCAATTGGTAAATCACTTCATATAAAGTTCCTTTATAGGGCACGCGGGCGGCAATTCCTTCAGGAACCAGTTTCTTTACGTCCATCTCGCCACTCTGGAAATAACGGTCTTTTGAACCATTCTCCATTGCTTCGAGCGAGCCCATACCACGGTATGACTTAAACTTACGGCCATTGAAAATAATCGTTTCACCCGGACTTTCTTCTGTTCCGGCAACCAATGAACCAATCATAACGCTATATCCTCCGGCAGCCAGGGCTTTCACCACATCGCCCGAATAACGGAGTCCGCCATCGGCGATCAAAGGAATGCCCGTTCCTTTCAAAGCTTTCGCAACATCATAAACAGCCGAGAGCTGAGGTACGCCCACTCCGGCGACAACACGTGTCGTACAAATGGAACCCGGACCGATACCTACCTTCACACCATCGGCTCCGGCTTCCACCAAAGCTTTGGCTGCATCCCCCGTAGCAATATTACCAACTACGATATCAATGTCGGGATAGCGCTTTTTAGCTTCGCGCAGCGTGTCGATCACTCCCTTTGAATGTCCGTGGGCCGTATCGATCACGATGGCATCGGCGCCGGCATCTACCAATGCCTGCATACGGTCGAATGTATCAGCCGTCACACCCACACCGGCAGCAACACGCAGGCGGCCTTTCGAGTCTTTGCAAGCCATGGGTTTATCCTTGGCCTTTGTAATATCTTTGTAAGTCACCAGTCCGATCAACTTTCCTTCTTTGTCGACTACCGGTAATTTCTCAATCTTATGGTACTGCAAAATCTGTGAAGCCGCTTCCAGGTCGGTTGACTGATTGGTAGTCACCAGATTTTCTTTTGTCATCACCTCGTCGATACGCTTATCCATGTTACGCTCGAAACGAAGGTCACGATTTGTTACAATACCGACTAAATATCTATTGTCATCCACTACCGGAATACCACCGATTTTATATTCGGCCATCAATGCGAGGGCATCGCGTACGGTAGATCCTTGCTTAATAGTGACAGGATCATAAATCATACCGTTCTCGGCACGTTTCACGGTAGCCACTTGCTTAGCCTGTTCTTTAATGGACATATTCTTATGAATCACACCGATTCCTCCCTCACGCGCAATGGCAATGGCCATCTTAGCTTCGGTAACCGTATCCATGGCAGCAGTTACAAACGGAATCTTTAACTCAATGTTTCTTGAAAACTTTGTCGAGAGATCGACAGTGCGCGGTAAAACTTCAGAATAAGCGGGGATCAACAATACGTCGTCGTAAGTCAACCCATCCATTACAATCTTATCAGCAATAAATGACATAGGGCTATGCGTTTAAAAATTATTGCGTGCAAATATACAGTTTTTATTCAAGACTGCATAAGTGCACGCAATTTTTTTCGCTTTTTTTAATTAGCCATTTCGGAGATAAACTTGATACGAACCAGACGAACTTCTTCTTCGGTAAATTCGTCACCGAGTTCGTCGAGCGCATCGTCAATCTTATCTGTTGTCGACTCCTTGAAATAATCATAGATGTCGAGCATGTGGTCTTCGTCCATAATCTCATCCAGGAAGTAATCAATATTCAACTTAGTACCCGAATAAACGATTGCCTCCACTTCATCGAGCAATTCGCTGAACTCAATACCCTTGGAAAGCGCAATATCATCCAGGGCTACTTTACGGTCGATGGCTTGAATGATGGCCACTTTCATCTTCGATTTATTGGCCACCGTGCGTACCCGCAAATCTTCCGGACGTTCAATCTCGTTTTCTTCACAATGCCTCTTTATCAACTTGCAGAACTCTTCGCCGTAACGTTTGGCTTTTCCGGCGCCTACACCGGGAATGTTCTGAAGCTCCTCCAGCGTCACCGGATAGATGGTAGCCATCGCTTCGAGAGACGGATCCTGGAAAATCACATAAGGAGGCACTTCCAGTTTTTTCGATAGTTTCTTCCGGAGATCCTTCAGCATGGAATAGAGAACCGGATCGACCGCACAGGAACCTCCGCCTCTTGCCGGTGTTTCTTCTTCTACTTCCTCAAAGTCATTGTCTTCGGTTATCTTGAACGACTTAGGATGTTTAAGGAATTTCTTTCCGGCATCGGTCACTTTCAGTAATCCGTAATTTTCGACATCCTTGCTCAGATAACCGGCTATCAGTGCCTGACGGATCACGGCATTCCAGGTTTTGTCTTCTTCTCCCATTCCTGATCCGAACACTTCCAGATCTTCATGTAAGTGCGCCTGAACTTCGGACGTTTCGCGTCCCTGCAGGACATCAATAATATAATCTGCCTTAAAGTTTTCTTTTACCGCTATGATTGTTTCGATCACAGCACACAATAATTCTTGAGCCTCCACTTGTTTTTTAGGGTTTAAACAGT
>ERZ791872.1856-NODE-1856-length-11056-cov-3.189346_pt1 | contig 11056 bp, 9 predicted proteins | sample MGYA00510279_ERZ791872 | MGnify/ENA primary metagenome ERZ791872 (study PRJEB30046, sample SAMN00792103) | human gut metagenome | study: EMG produced TPA metagenomics assembly of the A metagenome-wide association study of gut microbiota in type 2... | reverse complement strand
CATTTTAAAAAGGAGAAGCTATGTACTTATTGTTTAGCATACATAAGTACATAGCTTTTTTCTTTAATCAGACCGACAATATCCGATATGCCTGTCTAAAGAAAAATAGCTGAATATTTTTCTGTTTTTATTAGTCCGATTCATGAATTTCATCTATATTTGTCAATAGTGAATGAGACAGTAAATGTGTAATTTATAGAAAAAACGAGTATGAAAAAACAATATGTCAGCCTGCTTGCTATTATACTTTCGGTAAGCGGCTTTTTGTTTTCTTGTCATGACAAGATGAACAAAAATACAGGCGCGTTACAATTCGATAGTATTCAGGTGAATGAGACGGCACACCTGTTCAACGATACAGCCAAACCGGCTTGTAATATTATTATCAATTTCGCCTATCCCGTCAAGTCATCGGATGATATGCTGAAAGACAGTTTGAATGCTTATTTCATTTCCGCCTGTTTCGGTGATAAGTACATCGGGGAAAAGCCGGAAGAAGTGATAAAACAATATACTGAAAATTATATCAGTGAATATCGCCGCGACCTGGAGCCGATGTACACAGAGGATGAAAAAGACAAGGAAGACGAAGCTTCCATCGGTGCCTGGTATTCTTATTATAAGGGTATCGAAAGCCACGTGCAATTGTATGAGAAAGACTTGCTTGTATATCGTATCGACTATAATGAATACACCGGCGGTGCACACGGCATCTATATGACAACTTATCTGAATATGGATCTTACTCTGATGCGCCCGCTTCGTCTTGATGATATCTTCGTCGGAGATTACAAAGACTCATTGACCGACCTGCTCTGGAACCAGCTCATGGCCGATAACAAAGTGACGACCCACGAAGCTTTGGAAGACATGGGATATGCTTCAACCGGTGACATTACCCCGACCGAGAATTTCTATCTAAGCAAAGAAGGTGTCACCTTCTACTATAATGTATATGATATTACCCCTTATTCCATGGGCCCCGTAAAGGTGACAATTCCATTCCCTATGATGGAACACCTTCTCGGCAGCAACCCGATTTTGGAAGAGCTGAAAGATTAAACTTCATAAAAGAACAAAACCCAATGAATATCCTGTTGTTACTACGCCAATAGTAATTATGAAGGATATTCATTTACTATAATTTATAATCCGTAATTTGTAATTAATAAAAGTGGAAATCATACAGAAATACTTCCCTGAGCTGACAGAAGAGCAACGCAAACAATTTGCGGCTCTATATGACCTCTATATCGATTGGAATTCGAAAATCAACGTTATTTCACGCAAGGACATCGAGAATTTGTATGAGCACCATGTGCTCCATTCGTTAGGCATTGCCAAAGTAATCCAGTTCCGTCCCGGAACCAGCGTCATGGACTTGGGTACGGGCGGCGGTTTCCCCGGCATTCCATTGGCTATATTATTTCCTGAAACAAAGTTTCATCTCGTGGACAGCATCGGCAAGAAAGTACGTGTAGCGACAGAGATAGCCAATGCCATCGGACTGAAGAATGTCACTTTCCGCCATGCCCGTGCGGAAGAGGAAAAACGTACATTCGACTTTGTTGTCAGCCGTGCCGTGATGCCTTTGACGGATTTGGTCAAGATTATCAAAAAGAATATTTCTTCCAAACAGCAGAACGCGTTGCCCAACGGGCTAATCTGTCTCAAAGGCGGCGAGCTGGAGCATGAGACAATGCCGTTCAAGCATAAAACAATGATTCACAGCTTGAGCGATAACTTTGAAGAAGAATTCTTTGAAACTAAAAAAGTGGTATATGTTCCGATTTAAAGACTATTAGTTCCGAATAAGATTTAATCATAGAAAAGAACCATGAAAATAAAAAGGTTTGAATTTAATATGTTTCCCGTAAATTGCTACGTATTATGGGACGAAACAAAAGAAGCAGTCGTCATTGATCCGGGCTGTTTCTATGAAGAAGAGAAACAAGCACTGAAGAAGTTCATTCTTACGAACGGACTCACCGTGAAGCATCTTCTGAATACTCACTTACATTTGGATCACATCTTCGGAAATCCTTTCATGCTGAAAGAATTCGGTCTGTCGGCAGAAGCCAACAAAGCTGACGAATACTGGATTGACGAAGCGCCGAAACAAAGCCGGATGTTTGGTTTCCAGTTGCAGGAAGCACCTGTCCCGTTAGGGAAATATCTGCATGATGGTGATATCATCACTTTCGGACACACCCAACTGGAAGCAATCCATGTACCCGGACACTCGCCCGGTAGCCTGGTGTATTATTGCAAAGAAGACAACTGTATGTTCTCCGGCGATGTCCTGTTCCAAGGCAGTATCGGCCGCGCCGACCTTACAGGTGGCAACTTCGACGAACTGATAGAGCATATTTGCAGCCGTCTTTTCGTCCTTCCTAACGAGACAGTCGTTTATCCGGGACATGGCGCTCCCACGACCATCGGAATGGAAAAAGCAGAGAATCCATTTTTCAGATAACACATAAAAATCCCTCATAATATGAAAACCGATTTGTTAGCTAGCCGTCACATCGGCATCAATGAACAAGACACAACCGTGATGCTCCGCAAAATCGGAGTAGAATCACTGGATGAACTTATTGACAAAACAATTCCTGCCAATATCCGGCTGAAAGAACCGTTGGCATTGACGAGCCCATTGACGGAATACGAATTTGGAAAACACATTGCCGCATTGGCAAGCAAAAACAAACTGTACACCACCTATATCGGACTGGGTTGGTATAATACAATCACGCCCGCCGTTATCCAACGGAATGTATTCGAGAATCCGGTGTGGTACACTTCTTACACTCCTTATCAGGCGGAAGTGTCTCAAGGACGCCTGGAAGCATTGATGAATTTCCAGACAGCCGTGTGTGACCTCACCGCCATGCCGCTTGCCAACTGTTCATTGCTGGACGAGGGAACTGCCGCTGCCGAAGCTGTCAGCATGATGTATGCCCTGCGCTCCCGTGCCCAACAGAAATCGGGTGCAAACGTTGTCTTTGTAGACGAAAACATTTTCCCGCAAACACTGGCTGTCATGACTACACGTGCCGTGCCGCAAGGTATCGAACTGCGCGTAGGTAAATATAAAGATTTCGAATCTTCACCGGAAGTATTCGCCTGCATCCTGCAATATCCAAATTCCAACGGAAGTGTAGAAGATTATGCCGCATTTACAGAAAAAGCACATGCGGCTGATTGCAAAGTGGCTGTTGCCGCCGATATTCTAAGTCTCGCCTTGCTGACTCCTCCGGGAGAATGGGGAGCGGATATCGTATTCGGAACAACTCAACGCCTGGGCACACCGATGTTCTATGGTGGCCCGTCCGCTGCTTACTTCGCCACACGGGATGAATACAAACGGAATATGCCGGGACGTATCATCGGATGGTCGAAAGATAAATACGGCAAGCTCTGTTACCGGATGGCTTTGCAGACACGCGAGCAGCATATCAAGCGCGAAAAAGCGACATCGAATATCTGCACGGCTCAAGCCCTGCTCGCCACAATGGCAGGTTTCTATGCTGTCTATCACGGCCAGGAAGGTATTTCAACCATTGCTTCACGCATCCACAGCATCACAGTTTTTCTTGACAAGCAACTGAAGAAATTCGGATATACGCAAGTCAACGCACAATATTTCGATACATTGCGTTTTGAACTGCCCGAACACGTTTCGGCACAGCAGATTCGTACGATTGCACTTAGCAAAGAAGTAAATCTACGTTATTATGAGAATGGGAATGTAGGTTTCAGCATTGACGAAACTACTGATATCGCAGCCGCTAACGTGCTGCTTTCCATCTTTGCCATTGCCGCCGGAAAAGATTATCAGAAAGTAGAGGATATTCCCGAAAAAAGCAATATCGACAAGGCGTTGAAGCGTACGTCTCCTTTCCTTACTCACGAAGTATTCAGCAAGTATCACACGGAAACGGAAATGATGCGCTATATCAAGCGTTTGGATCGCAAGGATATTTCATTGGCTCAATCTATGATTTCCCTTGGTTCTTGTACAATGAAGTTGAATGCCGCTTCGGAGATGTTGCCTTTGAGCTGTTCCGGATTTATGGGTATGCATCCGTTAGTTCCCGAAGATCAGGCAGAGGGATATCGTGAATTAATAAAGAATTTAAGTGAAGACTTGAAGATTATCACCGGCTTCGCAGGAGTCAGTTTACAGCCGAATTCGGGTGCTGCCGGAGAATATACCGGTCTTCGCGTGATTCGCGCTTATCTTGAAAGTATCGGTCAGGGACATCGTAACAAAGTTCTGATTCCGGCATCGGCTCACGGAACGAATCCCGCATCGGCTATCCAGGCAGGATTTACGACCGTCACTTGTGCCTGCGACGAGTTGGGAAATGTGGATATGGACGACTTGCGTGCCAAAGCTGAAGAGAATAAGGATGAATTAGCCGCATTAATGATTACCTATCCTTCCACTCACGGTATTTTTGAAACGGAGATAAAGGAGATTTGTGAAATAATTCATGCCTGTGGCGCACAAGTATATATGGATGGCGCCAATATGAATGCACAAGTAGGATTGACCAATCCGGGATTCATCGGTGCGGATGTCTGCCATCTGAATCTTCATAAGACCTTCGCTTCCCCTCACGGTGGCGGTGGCCCGGGAGTAGGCCCTATCTGTGTGGCGGAACACTTGGTGCCCTTCCTGCCCGGACATGGCATCTTCGGCAATTCACAGAATCAGGTTTCTTCCGCCCCGTTCGGCAGCGCAGGTATTCTGCCTATCACATATGGATATATCCGGATGATGGGTACGGAAGGTCTGACACAGGCAACTAAAATTGCCATTCTGAATGCCAATTACCTGGCTGCTTGCCTGAAGGACACTTATGGTGTCGTCTATCGCGGAGCAAATGGCTTTGTAGGACACGAAATGATTTTGGAATGTCGCAAAGTACACGAAGAAACCGGTATTTCGGAGAATGATATTGCAAAGCGTCTGATGGACTACGGTTATCATGCTCCTACCCTATCTTTCCCTGTTCACGGTACACTTATGATTGAACCGACGGAAAGCGAGAGCCTTGCCGAACTGGATAACTTTATAGATGTCATGCTGAATATCTGGAAAGAAATCCAGGAAGTGAAGAACGGCGAAGCGGACAAGAATGACAATGTATTGATTAATGCCCCTCATCCCGAATATGAAGTGGTTAATGACCGTTGGGAACATTCATACACACGTGAAAAGGCAGCTTATCCGATAGCAAGTGTACGTGACAATAAATTCTGGGTAAACGTAGCACGTGTAGATAATACCTTGGGTGACCGCAAACTGTTGCCGACCCGATATGGAACATTCGATTGATTATGTGTCTCTGAGGTAACTTGGAGAACATGACGTTTCATAAAATATAAAGCGGCGTTTTAGGAGTCCTAAAGCGCCGCTTTAAATGTTGTAAAGCACCGCTTTATGAATCGTAAAGCGTTGCCTCAAAATAATAAGTCGGCTGATATTCTCTATTTGACAATCGTCACCGTACCCGCCTTCACTTTTTTCTCTTTCATCGGAATCTTTGGGTCAGCATATCCCAAAGCTACGCAACCATACACCTTATGATTTTCCGGTACTCCAAGTGAAGTAATAAATTCGCGGACTTCAGGATCATCACACGTTGTACCTAACTGATTAATCCAACAAGAACCGATTCCCAAAGACTGGGCGGCAAGGAACATATTCTCGATTGCACAGGCACAATCCATACCTGCCCACCATTGGGTGGGTTCATTAGATACAATCACCAAAGCCGGAGCATGATAATAACAACAATAAGTCTTGCTATGACCACGTTCCTGCAAACGGGTATCATCACTTTTTGCGAAAGCTCCCTTAATACGTTCGTTCAGTTCCGCCAGTTTGTCGGTATTCTGAATAGCCGTGAAATGACAGGTTTCCAAATGCATTCCACTCGGAGCATAAGTCGCCGCTTCCAAAATCGCCTGCAAATCTTCTTCTGAAACTTGTTGATTCGTATAGGCCCGTACACTACGACGTGCTTTGATGTTTTCTAAAATCTCATTTGTTTTCATACTATGTTTTGAGCTTATCTTGTTTAGAACCTATCTTTTAACCAGACCAATCTTCGCATTCAGCTTGAAATAATATACTCCGTTCTCCCTTTCCAGGAATCCGTATTTATCCTTATCCAAAGAACCTTTCTCCAGCCGGGTATTCAGGAACAAGAAGTCTTCCATCACTTGTTTCTCCGATTTATGATAACAGAGTACATTGCCGTTGCCATCCACCAATAGTATACCTTCTACTGCCGAATCCTGTCCGTTATAGATTTTCGCAGGACGCATACCCAATGCCAGTGCCATCAAGAACTGCTTCATCTTAAATTCATAGAACTTATGCTTGTTTATCAGTTCATCTTTAATCTTCAACGGGTTTATCTGTTTGATAATCTCCGTCAGTTCACTGATACGGGATATACCATCCAGATGCATGATGCGCACCATTTCCGTCAAGACTCGCGGGAAATGCAAGTCAATCATCAACAGATTGCTACGGAATACACGGTCGGCCACATCCGAATATTTGAGTACACCACCCAAACGTTCAATCATCATCATTCGCTCGGCTACCTCATTAGGAGATTCAGGCAAAGCATTAATCTTGTTCACTGTCGGAGTGGCAAATTTAATTCCACTCTGTTCCAACTTAAGATTCGCGGCACGTCCCCCATCCAACAACGGATTCATTGCACTCAATCGGGAACGGACATTAAATCCTCTCAACGGTGCTTCCGGATGCCAAAAAGCGACAGAGAAGTCTGTACGGTCTTCCGTCTTTGCTTCCAAATCGTAGATACCCGCTTCGTCCAAAAACTCTTCCACTCCGTCCGGTGAGGTAACGTCATTCTCCGAAGAAGATTTAACGGCCTGTAATATCAATTCGGCCACAATGCCGAAATCCTCGCGAGGCATGGACTTAATCCCTGTTTCTCCTTCGATGCGAATCGTTTCTTCTTCAATATAATACCGGCGTGTTCCGTCATGTTCTTCCCGTTGAATCATTGCCACAGGCCAGGAAATCTCTCCTGCTTTCGCCTCTGCCGTACCTAATACAACCTTCCCGTCCGCCAACAGGCGGAAGAAAGTATATAGTTCACACCACTCTTTTTTAGTTGCTTCAAATGCCATATATCTTGTTCTTCTTTATTTTACTAATGATGTTTTATAAATGCATTGCTTTTATTGACTGATAACCCGTGGCAACTCCATAGACGAAATAAAAGGGGGAACTACATAAGTCACCTCTTCCAATGGCGGCAATTTTCCCACTTGTGCAAAGAGCGGATTACGTATCCATTCTTTGGGGGTAACCACGATAAAACGCCCTGTCCAGCAGCCATCAAAATAAGAGGGATTACCCGTTTGTTTCTTTATGGGATAGCAGATATTCTCACCTTTACTCCGCATCTCCGGCGAACGGCCGGGGTCATTCACCCACACATGTTTATCATCAATGCCGCGAAGTACCATCCAATGTCCTCTCGGCCCGGGACGCAAGCCACGAACTGCACCTGTATATCTTACATTCACCAACACAGGAATACCACGGTCGATATAATCTTTCAATATCCGGTAATCTTTCTTTTGGAAATGCTCGGCACTTACCATATTTTCGTAATAACGCGCCAGTGAATCTATCTCGAAAGAATAATAACCACCCTGCCCTATCGAAGTACGCCGACGGAAAGGAGCACGCTTTTTCAGGAAGTAGTTCCGCTGATATTCTACCAGTTTCTTTTCCGCATCTTGAGCCGACCGTTGTTTGTCGGTCGTCATCCCTTTAAAATAGTCGAATACCATCAAAGAGGAAGCCAGGGAACAATGCGAATAAGGACACCCCGTGATTTTCTGCGAATACCAGGGAACGGGAATATTATTAGGAGCTGACTTCTGCGCTTCCTGAGGCTTCTGCGTCTCCTGAATCTTCCGAGTCTCTTGAGTCGTTCGAGTCTCCTGAATCATTTGAGTCTCCTGTGCACAAACAACCCGAGCACTCCCCCATGCAAGGAAACTCAAAAGCAGAATATAAAATATGCAGTATTTCTTTCTCATTCAAATTCAATCTAATCGACCTGTTCCAACTATCACTACTTTCTACACGTCAGTTCTCTTCATCATCAAGAATCCGCGCCGTCTCCACCTTTTCCAGTCGTGCACGCAGTTTCGGCGTCATCGAACGGCGAATCCGCAGTGTCATGCTGCAATCCATGTCATACGACTGGTTGAGAATCTCCGGTTCTTCTTCTTTTACAATACGCATGATGTCATTCATAAAAGGATATTCGAACATGACTGTCACATCATCATCTACCGTTTTCTCTATAATCGTAGCGGCAGCGATAGCTTCGGCAGCAGCAGCCTTATAAGCAACAATCAATCCACTGGTTCCTAACTTGATTCCACCGAAATAACGGACTACGATAATCAGAATATCCGTCAGTTCATTGGAATTAATCTGTCCGAGAATAGGCTTGCCTGCCGTACCGGAAGGTTCTCCGTTGTCATTGGCACGAAAATCCTTGCGTGCCGCACCCAACATATAAGCATAACATACATGGCGGGCATCATAATACTTCTTCTGATACGTTTCAAGATGTACCTTTATCTCGTCGATAGTACGCACAGGAAGGGCGATAGCAATGAACTTGCTTCGCTTTTCTGTATAAATACCTTCGGAAGGTTCTGTAATGGTTTTATAAGTATCTTCAGCAGTCATGGCGCAAAGATACGGCTTTATTGAGAAAATTCAATCTATCATTTGGAAATATTAAGTGATGTTCATTCATCAATATGCGGTCGAATTGATGCAAACGAGCGGTCGTTTCAGTATAAATGAGCGGTCGTTTTACTGCAAACAAACGGTTATTCTATTACAAACGAGCGGTTATTCCATTATAAACGAACGGTCGAACTGCTACAATCGGTTGTATGATTGTAACGGTTCGACCGCTTGATTTTATTAAATAAGATTTATTCTTTAATCCAACTTATGAATAACCAGTCCCGAGCGGAGTTTAGGTTCAAACCAGGTGGTCTTGGGCGGCATGATATTACCTGTATCCGCAATATCCATCAGTTGCTTCATAGACACAGGATAAAGTGCCAGAGCTACTTTCATTTCACCGCTATCCACACGTTTCTTGAGTTCGCCCAATCCACGGATACCGCCAACAAAGTCGATACGCTTATCCGAACGCAAGTCTTTTATTCCCAGGATTTCATCTAAAATCAGATTAGAAGAAATGGTAACATCAAGTACACCGATAGGGTCATTATCGTTGTATGTTCCGGCTTTGGCAGTCAGGCTGTACCATTTATCATTCAGGTAGAGAGAGAAGTTATGCAAACCGGATGGTTTGTAAATATCCGCACCTTTCTCTTCTACGACAAAGTTCTTTTCCAATGCAGCAAGGAACTGTTCGGGAGTCAATCCGTTGAGGTCTTTCACTACACGGTTGTAATCAATGATAGTCAGTTGATTGGCGGGGAAGCAAACGGCCATGAAGTAATTATATTCTTCATCACCGCGATGATTCGGGTTCTGCTTCGCTTTCTCTGCCCCTACCAATGCGGCAGCAGCGGAACGGTGATGCCCGTCGGCGATATACAGAGCCGGCATCTTCGCAAATTCAGCCGTAATGACAGCAATATCCTCATCCTGGTCAACAATCCAAAAAGTATGGCCAAAACCATCACCCGGAGCGATAAAGTCATAGACAGGCTTTTCCGCAGTATATTTTTTGATAATGGCATCCAACTTATCGTTATCAGGATAAGCGAAGAAAACAGGCTCGATATTCGCATTATTCACACGGACATGCTTCATACGGTCTTCTTCCTTGTCACGACGGGTAAGTTCGTGCTTCTTGATAACTCCATTCATATAATCGGGAACATAAGCACCGACAACCAGTCCGTACTGTGTTTTCCCGTTCATCGTTTGAGCGTAGATATAATAGTTTTCCTTCGTATCCTGCACCAACCAGCCTTTGTCCTGAAACGCCTGGAAGTTCTCGGCAGCCTTGGCATACACCGGCTCGTCATGTTCGTCCGTGCCAACGGGAAAATCAATTTCAGGTTTAATGATATGATAAAGAGACTTTTCGTTACCTTCCGCTTCAAGGCGGGCTTCTTCTGAATTCAAGACATCGTAAGGACGGGAAGCAACCTGTTCCACCAACTCCTGCGGTGGACGAATGCCCTTAAAAGGTTTAATTATTGCCATGATATTAGTATTTAATATGTAAAAAATTAAAGCCACAGACTTATTGAAAATCTGTGGCTCAAATATACTACTATTTCTATGAATATTATTTATTCACACGGAATTTTTCGCAACCGTCTTTCAAGAAACCAACGATTTGTCGGGCAGCGGCAATACCGGCATTGATATTTGCTTCGGCAGTCTGTGCACCCATCTTCTTCGGAGTTGAGAAATAACGTCCGGCAAACTTCTCCGCAAATTCTGCGTTGGCAGCAGGCATGATGTCTGTGATGTATTTGAAGTCGGCACGGTCTTCCATCAACTTAATCAGTTCGGCTTCATTGATAACTTCCTTACGGGCAGTGTTTACCAACATCGCACCCTTCGGCATATCTTTCAGCAAAGCATAATTGATAGAATTCTTAGTTTCGGCAGTTGCAGGAATATGCAAAGATACAACCTGACAAGTCTTATACAGTTCTTCTGCCGAATCAAGTGCTTTCACACCGTCTTTTTCGATTACTTCTTTCGGGCAGAATGCGTCATAAGCATACACTTCCATTCCGAAGCCTTTGGCAACACGAGCCACATTGCGGCCTACGTTTCCATAAGCGTGGATACCCAGTTTTTTGCCCATCAATTCCGTACCGGAAGTTCCGTTATAGAAGTTGCGGACAGCATACACCATCATGCCCAAAGCCAGTTCGGCAACAGCATTCGAATTCTGTCCCGGAGTGTTCATCACACATACATTGTGGGCAGTGGCAGCAGCCAGGTCTACGTTATCGTATCCGG
>ERZ791872.1840-NODE-1840-length-11154-cov-2.725831_pt1 | contig 11154 bp, 9 predicted proteins | sample MGYA00510279_ERZ791872 | MGnify/ENA primary metagenome ERZ791872 (study PRJEB30046, sample SAMN00792103) | human gut metagenome | study: EMG produced TPA metagenomics assembly of the A metagenome-wide association study of gut microbiota in type 2... | reverse complement strand
TACTTTAGCCACTGTTCTGGAAAGAATGGGAAGCTAAAAATCATGTATTGCAATATTGCATGGCCAGCAATATCTCGGGAGTGATCGGGTCTGCCGTAGCGGCAGGGGTGCTGATCTCTTTTCTGTCTTAATCCGGGCTGACCGGTTGCTATTTTGTTTGGCTATATTCTGTTGGCCTTTATTTCCTGGACCATAACAGATCAGGTTGAATCTTAAATAGGAATCTGCATAATTAATTTGTATAAAAGCTTCCGGTTCCTTTTTTTAAAAGAAGGACCGGAAGCTTTTTTATACTTTATCGTTGAAACATTTGGTATGAATCTTTCATTTTAAGGTTGAGATTGGTGACTTGGACGAGATAGTCTTTAAAGAAATTTTCGGATTGGATCTTGAATCACAAGTTGTAGAATACGGGCATAAAAAAATGTTCCTCCGACCACGCCTGGCCGGAGGAACACACACAAACAAAACAAATAAAAGCAGTCACGATTCGCATCGGGACGCCCCTACACCCGGTATTATAACCGGGATTTATAAATATTGAAAGGGATCAACATTTATTCTTTTGAGAAATCTTTAATTCGTTGCTCTTCTGATAACTGGCATATTAATAATATATTGTCTTTTTCGGCTATGATGTAATCGTTCAGCCCTTGTATGACTACTCGTTTTTCCTGTGAGGCATGCACCATGCAGTTTCGACTTTCATACATCCGGATATCCGGTCCTACTGTTGCATTTCCTTCTTTATCTTTTGGCAACAAGGTGTGTAATGCTCCCCAGGTACCTAAGTCCGACCACCCCATTTGGGCAGGTAATACATAAATCTCTTCCGCTTTTTCCATCACTGCATAATCTATCGAGATACTTTCGGCAGTGGGGAATAGCTTCTTCACACTTTCTTCCTCGCGTTCTGTATAAAAGTCGGGATATATCCGGTCGAAAATCTGAGCTATCCCCGGTGCATATACCCGCATTACGGCTGTGATCGTTCTCACATTCCAAACGAATATTCCTGCATTCCAGAAGTAGTTGCCTGCTGCCAGATATTTTTCAGCAGTTTCTTTATCAGGCTTTTCCTTGAATGCTTCTACGTGGAATATTTCTTTGTCTCTCGTTATCGGTTCACCTGCGGCGATATATCCATATCCGGTTTCCGGACGGGCGGGTTTTATTCCCAATGTGATGATAGCACTGCTTTTATCAGTGAACAAAAGCGCTTTCTCAATCACCCTGCGAAATTCAGTGGTATCGATTACCACTTGATCGGAAGGAGTCACGACAATGTTGGCTTCCGGATATTTCTTTTTTATTTTCCAGCAGGCATACGCAATGCAGGGAGCTGTATTTCTGGGACAGGGTTCTGCCAGTATATTACTTTCCGGGATACCCGGCAGTTGCTCCCGAATAGTATCTATATACTTTTCCGAAGTGACCACCCACATGTTCTCCTGTGGACAAACATTACCGAATCTCTCTACAGTTAGCTGAATCAGTGTTTTTCCACATCCCAATATATCTATGAATTGTTTGGGACATTCCGGTGTACTCATGGGCCAAAATCGACTTCCTATGCCACCGGCCATAATTACTACATGATTGTTCATTGTTAACCTCTTTCTTTATTTGTTACGTTTGCCGAGCAGTTTCTCTATCCAGCTTAAATCGCCGGTCGGTTTCTGCCTGTCACATAGAACAGGTTCGTATGGCTTTTGTTCATGGATCATCTGGTAGATGGTTCCCCAGTCAGGCAAACCTCCCAGGTTCCGGTCATCAATAAACAGGTCTGCTTTCAGTTTACGGGAGAATCCGTTATGACTCTTTTCTTCTTCCGGATAGTCCTTGTTGACAGAATAGAAAAAGACTCCCCGTTGGCGGCACCATTCAATCGCTTCTTCAAGCAATTCTCCTTCGCGTACGGTCCATAAGATAAGTTTATGTCGCTCCTGGGCCAATATTTTCAGGGTTTCTGTTGCGAATGGAATTTCTTCTCCGATCTTCGGATAGCGGTGTTCTACGATGGTACCATCAAAATCAACAGCAATCGTCATGTGATTAGTGTGTGTGAATTGTGATTATTATTTGTTTTCAGGAATGTATACAATCATTGCATTACATCCCGTTTTGTTTTCATATCCCATCGCTTCCGGTGTCGATTCCGAAATGCGTTCGGGAGAGATGTGATATTTCTCTATCAATATCTTTCGGATGGCTTCCGAACGACGTTTACGCAGCTCTTGATCCGCTTTTTTGTCGGTCAGGTTATCACTGAAAGCAATGATCCGGATACTTGCGTTATTATTCTTCATCCATTCGCCAATTCCGTCTATTTTCTGTCCCTGCTCTTCGCTAACGAACGAACTGAATTCGTCGAACATAATATCGATGGAGAGTGCATCCTTTTGCGGAACAATCATCAGGTTTTGCCCGTCTGTTATTTTCCGGCGTTCCTTTAATTCCTGCTTCATTTGCATTACCTCTTCACAGAGCATCCCTATTTTCTCCTTTATCTCCAGCAGATCCGCTTCCGGTAGATAGAGGGGGTGGATGCTGTTGTCCACGCTCTTCCGATATTTATCTCTGAAAGTATATGCAAGTCCTATTGTGAGGTTGCTTTGCATATAAATTTTGTTGTTCAGTTCTTTGCTGTAGTATTTGGGTAAAACCTTTAATCCCGGTTCTATAAATACGCTGAATTTTCTGTTTACATTGTACGAAGCCTGAATCGAGAAGTTACCCGAAATAGTGTTGACCCTTGTATATTTCGGATCATTGTCCCCAAAGTCATAATAGTTGAAACCGGCACCCAGAATAGCCGCCAGATTAAATCTTTTGAATCCATTGTTTCCTATCAGAGTCAACATATAATCCAGGTTTGCGCTGAGTTGCGTGGCTTCTGTGTCATTCCCTATCCGGTTCTTACCGATCTCTGCAGTGGCTCTGAATCCCGAAAGAGGCGTCAGATATACCCCTCCGGAGATTTTGCCGCCTGCATATACGTTACCGATTGTCTTGGTCAGCCATTCTCCATTCAGGGCACCGGATACAAACCAATTTCCTCTTTCAAACTTTTCCCTGGCGTTTGGCTGTTCCTGTGCCTGTAAGTTACAGGTTGTCAGCAGCAGTACTGCCCCAACGATCCATCTGTTTTGTTTCAATCCCAATATATTTGTCATGGTTGTGTTATATTAATACGACATTGATTGATGCAATCTGTTTCTTTTTGTTTCCCGGACCGGTCACAACAATCGAAGTGATATAGAATTTATCTCCTTTCTCCAATTGTCTGATCAGTTCCATTTGCCTGGCCGAGAATTTGTTCCCGGTGTTGGGTATTGAAGTTACCGCTTTACTGCTTCCTTTGATCAATACCATTTCAAAGCTGCTGATCTCGTAGTTGGCTTTCGGACCATCGCTGATTGAAGCTCCCAGCTGTGTCATGTTGGATACCAGCCGTTTGTTAATGGGCACATTTCCCCGGTATTGTACCGTTCTCCCGTTTTCATCCGTGCAGAGTATATAAGGTGTCGGATCGGGCAGTGCCTTTACGGTATACCGGTATTCGGCCAGTTGCCTTGCCACCCCGTTTTTTATCTGTGTGGCGGTAACTGTCGCTGTCTGTGCTTTTTCGTCGGGAACGGCTATGCAATGGTTTCCTCTTTTGAGTATCTTTCCGTTCGTCATCCGGAATGTCACCTCGTTGAACGGTATTCCCGCAGTCAGTATATTTAGCGGGTTTTCATAGTCGGTATACAAGATACTTGTTAAGGCGGGTGTGATCTGTACTACAGGCAGGTCCACCGTTCCATCTTTATTTACTATCATCTGGTCTTCATTGATGAATACAAAAGCTCCGCCTTTTCCATCTTCTGCCTCTTCGTACAGCAGTGACCGATATACTTCATTCACGCACATCAACACCTCTTCCTGCATTTTATTGATAAATGTCACTCCACCGATGGCAGGCAGATAAGAGAAGGTTTCCTTTTCCCAGGATATTCCGGTACCCGGACTTTCCGTATTGAGGTAAGTGCCTACCAGTTGTCTGTGTGCATCATTCTTGATCAGCGATAAAGCGTCTTCTTTGAATGTATCCAGTGAGAGCCTGAGTGCTTTCCCTTTCCCCCCGGTGACCGACAGAAATACCTCCGGCACAGCGTTCAAGTCATCTTTTGCCTTTAGCTTGCCGGCTTCATATTTCTCTTTGTCCGCTTTCCTGGCGATATCTTCTTTCAGTTCCTCCAGTGTATCCATTAGTTTTCCTGCCGCCGCATCTATGTTCTGTGCAGATAAAGCCGCTTTATCATTTCGGCTGTTAATTCTTTCCAGTAAAGTCCGGTTATATTCTTCCAGCTTTTTTATTTGTGGAAGGTAGTCGTTGTTCATTCGTCCATACCCCTCTAAGACATCCGACGATATATTGATGGCCAGCATAGCAATCAATACCACGTACAGCAGGTTAATCATCTTTTGCCTTGGCGGCAATGTATATTTAGCCATGTCTCTTCGTCTTATTTCCCGGTTTTTACATTCATGGCATTCAGCATTTGACTATATTGCTTGTTCAGTAATTCTATGTATGCTGCCATTTTTTCTGTCTCCTTTTTGTCTACTGTATATTTTTATGAAATTCTTTGCTTCCGTCATTCCCTTTATTTGCGCTTCGTACGTTTCATTGAGTTTACACACGTTGTTTTCCAGTCTTTTCAGCTGCTGTATGTACTTTTCTGTCATCAGTGTATCCGATACTCCTGTATGGGGATTTATGTTTGCGTTTTTATCATTCAATAGCGGAAACACCCTTTCCCATTTGTACTCTCTTGCCGGTTCGTCAAATCCGGAGATGAAGAAGATGAATACCTCCGTAAATAATCCGATCATTAAAAACAAATTATCATAAGGCATGTGAGCGATTTTGAATACGGCTCCCAAAATAACCAGACAGGCTCCCCAGCAATAACAGAGGTTATAGAAACGTTTTCCTGTTCTGCTCGATAAGAATTTACTTAATTTCATTGTAGTCAATCCGTTTTTTTGATTTCACCACGGAGTTTACACAGATCGTTTCACGGAATTAGTCTCGTGGAATGATCTGTGCTAATCTGTGGTCAATTTTATGCTATTAGAATTTGTATATCACACCTACGGTCATCATTCCGCCGGCAAACACATCATCTTTGTTTTCGATGTCATAGAACTTGGTACTGATTTTGATTCCCGGTTCAGCAAAGATGCTCAGATGCGAATTCAGCCTGAAAGCAGCTTGCAGAGAGAAGTTACCGCTCATGGTATTCGTCTTTGACAGTCTGGGATAATCATCACCAAACGAATAGTAGTTGTACCCTAATCCGAAAATGGCGTTCAACCGGAATTTTCTGTCTTCGTCGGTATAATTCTTCATCAGGTTCACCAGGATATCCGCTCCGGCACCAACTGTCACGGCATTGTATCCGCCTTTCAGCCATACGTTGCCGGCTTCTGCATCGACGCGCAGACCGATGATCTTATTTAACCACACGCCGCCGGAGACTTTCCCTCCCAATATGTTGTTTGCCGAACCATTTAAAGCTGTGACCCCGTTAATACCTCCCGATACAAACCATTCCGGTTTGAATGGATTATCCTGTGCCTTTACATTTCCGAATAGCAGCAGCAATCCGGCCAACAGCAATCCTGTTTTTATATTATTCAGCTTCATGATTTATTTATTTTTTAGTTAGTGTTTATCGGACAACTTTTAAATCTTACCTCCCGAGTGCTGGCTTGCTTCCACGTTGGTGTAAGTAATCTGCATTCCTGTATAGAATTTCAGGGTGATGGTCACTGTTCTTCCGCCACTGATTTTGAATGTATATGTCTTTTCGCAATATTTAGCCTGATTCAGGTAATAAAGGATATGGTTACCGCTGATACCCGCTATCAGTTCGTGAGCCACTTTATAAGTTCCCGTCGTTCCTTCCTGCGCTTCAATGGCACTGTTGATCGTCGTGGCCATGCCTTGGGCATCCGCAGCGTCTACGCCTGCATTCATCAGCGCCTTTTCCGGACTGACGGTATATTCCCATCCGGCCGTAGCCTCAAAGTTGATTTTGTATTCCGGAATGGCAGTCATATTGCCTTCATTGCTTTTTTTCTCTTCCTTGTTTGTCTCGCCTACCAGTTCTTTTCCTGTGGTCTTGCTACTCTTGACGCGCATCGAATATTTTCCGGACAGTGATGCGCCTGCGGGCAATGTGAATTTATAGCTGTTCGTTTCCGAGTCATAAATGGCATCTGCCACTTTGTTCCAGTTTTCTCCGGCCCTTGTGGTTGTTTTCTGATTGTACACTTCCACATTTTCGAACGTTGTATGTTCCGAAGCTTTGTTTATGATTGCCAGTGTTACCGGTTTGGCCAGAGTGACCTCTTTGGCTGTTTCCACTTCGATGTTTGCGATCGCTACCGGAGTCTCCACATTATTTCCCGGTGTCACGGTTGTTGTTACGGCAGCCGGTTCTTCATACGGAGTCACGCTTACGGTTGTAGTTGTTTCTATGGCTTTGGGAGGAATAATTACAGCTGCTTCTGCCTGAGAGATATTGCTGTCTCCTTTATCGGTTACCACCACTTCTTCTTCCGCATCGGCCTTCACTTCTTTTTCCGGAGCTTTCTTGCTTAATTTCACACTCAGACTCACCATACTGCGGTTTGCCGCATTGTCTGCGATGGTTGCCGTTGCATTGTCTATGCTCATATACCCTTCTTTGCTGAATGTCACGGTGTACACCTTCTTGCTGTCCACTGTCAGTTTATAAGCCCCTTCCGCATCCGTCGTAGCCGTTACTTCACCGGCTTTCACTTCTACACCGGACAGCGCGGTCGTTCCTTCCGTCACTTTACCTGCAATGTAGTATTCTATTGTTTTTTCGGCAGGATCCACTACAATTTCCGGTTTCTTCTCGTCTTCTCCGAAAGAGCATCCGGTTGTTCCCAAGGTCGTTGCCATCAGCAACACACCTATCTTAAATAAGTCACTCTTTTTCATAATCATTTTTGTCATTAAGAAAATATTAAAACTGTTTTTTGTTTCTCTCTTTTTCGATACTTTTTATCAGGAAATGCCGTATATATTCCGGCTGAAAGAATCCGTTGCTCCGGTTTTCTGCCGGTCGTGTCTGATAGGTATATCCCATTTTCCTATCGGCATACTCGCCCCACGACACCATGCTATATTCGGCGGCAAAAAACTCAGCCGGCTTCATCCTGACAGCATGATTCCGGTTCCATTTCTTTCCGGGCAGGGGGATGGCAAAATGAAATCCTCCGTTAACTTCTCCTTCCACATACATGGCATACACTCCTACGGCATACTCTCCGAAGTGGCGTGTGCAGTCTCCTCTCAGCCCATAGTCTCCATACAAATATCTTCCGGCCTGTAGGTCGAGTTGAGTATTGAATTGCGGTACATAGAGCGAACCTTTCACGGCTGCATTGATTCGTTGACGGGTACCGATATACCATCCATCGTCCGTGATGGCCGAGTATCCGGTTGTGCCTATCTGCGCTCCCAGCTCCACCCGTCCGTTGCCGGTACGATATTTCACTTCAGCCTGTGCTCCGATCCGATGATCGGTGAAGTTGCCTGCCACGATGCGGGCCAGAAAATTATTCCGGAACCTTATTTCCTGTGAAATCGTCATTACCCCCGGACGTATCTTTTTGTATTCGCCCTTCATATTGGTTGCGATGGGGAAGACCACCTGTGCCGTTGCTTTCGCTCCTTTCCACAAGTCCATTTCTACAGCTGGCGACAGATTGACTCTGTACGAATACAGTTTATCGAAAGTGGAGTTTTCCAGTGACACTTCCGGATACAGGACGATGTCCGCTTTCCATGCCGAGCGGTTGATCACCCCTGTGCTTCCTTTCAATAGTCCCATAGGGCGGTCGGTATCATAACTCATCTCCATCCGTTCGTACACCTCTTTCAATGAAATCCCACCGGATTTATAGCCCGCTATCAACGTATCCGGCAGGCTGATGCTGAGTTGCGGAATACCGTTTCCGTCCAGTGCCACCAGTTCCAGGTTGCCGTTGCCCATTCCTTCCATTCCTGCGATGATTGCTTTTCCCACTCCGCGGTAGGTTCCTCTGTATACATTGTCCTCACAGGCGGCAACAGTCGTTCCTCCCGTTTCAATGGTCCGGATATTTTCCATACCCAACTCCCTGAGCTTTTGGGCGACCTGTGCATGGACAGTGATAGAGGAGGAGAGGAGCAGGCCGATTATTATTGTCAATTGTTTCTTCATACAGCTTAATGGATTAAGACACATTCATATCGTATTCCTCCGGAGATACATTTAAATTCGCGGGTAAACACGTTCAGTGAGAGATGTTTCCACAACTTTGCGGCTGCTCCTACATTGAATCCGTCGGAGTCATATTCGACCATGATGGACAGTGGCTTGCAAAAAGAGGGAGTATAGCTGAGGCCGCCGAATATGCCGTCCTGCAAGGTATACTTGTCTTTACTTAATGGATAATAATATCCTACGGTTGCTGCCAGCCGGTGTTCGCCTATCATGAAACTTTTTGTGGCCACTCCATATACGGATGCGAAATAATTGTATCCTTTATCTTTGAACGGATCGTTACTGCCAATGACAATTGCCGGCCAGTATTTACCCTCCTTCAGCGGGCGGAGCCTTACAGATAACGATCTGTCTTGCTGATTGAATTTAGGCTTCTTAGCCATGTAGTCACTTTTCAGCAAGATGCAACGGTAATTCAATTCCAGGAATGAAAAGAAGGTGATGTTCACGAAATAGTTTCCGGAGTTGTATTTAAAAGGATTCAGTTCTTCAGGCAAATAGTTACCGCCGATCATGAAGGTACCTGTCTGTTGCATCTCGGCGGTCGGAATGTTCATCATTCCTGTTGTCCCCATGGTATACTGTGCCTTGATTCCTGATGTTATCATCATTACACAGACCGTTAATACTGCTTTTTTTAGCCTCATTGATTGATGTTATATAGAGAATTTTTCTTTGGTGATGTTCCACAGGAACAAGGCATTCCCGATGATATACCGGCGCCACATGCGCCTAGGCTCTTTGATCAGGCGATACAGCCATTCCAGTCCGTGCTCTTGCCACCGGACCGGAGCACGTTCAACCGTACCCGCAAAGAAGTCGAATACCGCTCCGATGGTTCCTATATGTCCGTTCACCTCCAGTGCATCCAGATGCGTATACGCCCATTTCTCTTGTTTGGGAGCCGTCATGCCTATCCACAATAAGTCCGGCTTTACCGCATTTATGGCATCTATCATCATTTGATTTTCTTCTTCTGTAAATTCCGGTTTGTAGGGTGGGGAGTAAGTCTCTATTCGAATATTCGGATATACGGTTTTAGCTTTTTCTTTGATCAATTTAAGTGTATTTTTGCTGCTTCCCAGAAAGTAGCAAATACCTCCTTTCCGGTTCAGCCGTTCCATTTCATATTCAAAGAGATCCCATCCGGCAGTACGTTCTATGCTCTCTTTTCGGAGCCATCTAAACGCCAATACCATGCTTGCTCCGTCAGGAATCAGTGCTCCGCCTTTGAGTAAGGCTTCTGCAAATTCAGCATCTTTCAGCGCCGTATTATATGAATGGGCGTTAATCGTGTTTATCAATAATTTACCTTCGGGCAATATAGATAAGTCGCTCCTGTGCTTCAGGAGTGAAACTGTTTTGAGCTTCAACATGTTTCTGAGATGGAATGGGTAGTTATAAGTACGCTACGCTGCTACCTGTCACGAAGAGCAGGCTTTGGAATTATGGGGTAAGAATTTCTTTGCAAAGGTATGCTTTTTCCGATAAAGAGGAAAGTATTTATTAAAAAAGATATTCGGATATAATGTCTTATTATTGAATCTAAATTACTTCTTCTAAAATAGTTTTCATTCTTTCTTCAAATTTTTCTAGTGTGAACTCTTTTTGAAACTTATTTTTTCCGGCTTGCCCCATTTGTTTTCGCAATTCCGGATGATCTAATAAATATTCTATTTGTTGAGCCAAAATTTTGGGATTTTGTTTCTCAACAATATAGCCAGTTTTACTTTCTTCTATGATGTCAGTGATTCCTCCTTCGTTGGTACTGATACATGGTAAACTATATTCCATTGCTTCAAGCAGGACAAGAGGAAAACATTCATTATTGTAGTAAGTCGGGAAAACAAATAAATCTGCTTCTCGTAGATACTTCTCTTTTTCAGTTCCATATTTTGAACCATGGGCTGTTATGTAATCTTCTAGTCCATATTCCCGTATTCTGTCATGAAATGTTTGAAAACTGATATCACTCCATTTCCCGACGAAGTCACAATGAAATGCCTTTTCTTTTTCTTTAAGTATTCTGCACGCCTCCAGTAAGTCCCATACTCCTTTTTCTATCATCATATTCGATAAGAAGAGTATCTTGAAAGACTCTTGTTTCTTAGAGGGTGGTTTCGGTAGAGAATAACTTTCCGGGATTCCATTCGGACATATATACACATCTTTTCGGGCTACATATTTCTCTATATCTTTGTATAAAGCTTTTGCCAGCAATATAACTTTTTGATTCTTAAAAAAATGGTTGTATAAAAAGTTATCCAATACCCTGTCTTGCCGTGTCGCTACTCCTTTATTATGATAATGCGCAATTACGTTTTGTCCCATAGCTTTGAGTAACATCACCACTATAAAATCTTTGTAGAAAGCACCTCCTTTGGTATTGGGGGTTACGTAGCATAGTTGGGGTTTTTCCATGTGAATTGTAGATGCTATATGATTCATCTGTTTCAGAAAACTCCATAATTTAGAGAAACCTCCTTTCCCAATATCCGATAAATCTTTTGCCAATGTCAGATTGATATATCGGCAGTCAAATGTTTGGTTGATCAGTTTGCTGTCATGGATATATTTTCCCATCATTGATGCACCATGGACCGGGGGAGGCATGTGCATGATGAAAAGTATTTTATTTCTTTTGCCGGTTTCTGTAGAGTTCTTCATATTTCTTTTGCATCATATTTAAAGAAAAACGTTCGATAGCAAATCTATGGGCATTTTTTGCCAGTTCCCCGTAATTTTGTTTATTCAGTTTCTTGGAGATAAGTTCAATAAAGTCTGGAATGGAGTTATTATT
>ERZ791872.1838-NODE-1838-length-11180-cov-4.000989_pt1 | contig 11180 bp, 8 predicted proteins | sample MGYA00510279_ERZ791872 | MGnify/ENA primary metagenome ERZ791872 (study PRJEB30046, sample SAMN00792103) | human gut metagenome | study: EMG produced TPA metagenomics assembly of the A metagenome-wide association study of gut microbiota in type 2... | reverse complement strand
AAACGCTCAATAATCTTGGAGTTATCGCCATGCTGGAAGATGATTTGGACAAAGCTGAAAAATATTTTAATGCGGCTAAAGAAGCCGGCCTGTCTACACAAGCAGACGCAAATTTGAGAGAATTGAAGAAGAAACAAAACTATCCTAGACAGTAGTAGAAGATAAAAAGGCACGTACAGAACTATTATTCCCCTCATTATTTGTAACCCCATAATGAATCTAAACGCACAGCCTGTGAAGGTTGTGCGTTTTTTTTGCTCTCAAAGATATGCAAATTCTTCACCCCGCTTCATATAGTTGTACATTCACATCACAAAGCCATAAATAATGACAATTCACACCTAACCACCGACAATGGCAAAATATCAAAAAAGATGGCAATTCATTCACAACAGCCGATTATCATTCATAAAACGACTAATTCACCACCTAAAAAAAGGCACAATAAAATTAAAATTATCATCCCTAAAATTGAAACAAATACCGACGAGCACTTTTATATTTCTCCCATACCTTTGCAGTGTCAATAAGGAACTAAAGAGTTGCTTGATAATAAACAAATAAAAGAAACATAACTTATAAGAAAATGAACCAAACTTATTTCACCGGAAGTTAATCCTTTCTCTTATTATATATAAGAACTTCCAAATTCAGAAAAGAGAAGAATATGATGTGTTTAACAAAACAAACGAAGCCCATCAAATAAAAAGAACCATTACATCACAATTAAAATATTAAATTAACATGAAAGTAAAGAATTTGTTATTAGCAAGTCTGGCAATAGTTGCCATGACAGCTTGCAGCAATGAAGATGAGTTTGCAAACGAAAACAACCGAAATTCAACTGGGGAACAGGCAAAAATGAGATTATTGTTTTCATTCAATGAAACAAATGGCACAAGAAGCGTAACTCAAGGCGAATCTAGTGCGGGTACTGATCTGGAATATGGTGTAACAAAAATCACAGCCGTATTAGATTATGGTGATGGAGCGCCACGTGTTATAATGAAAGATTTAGATATCACAAAAGAAGAGGGACAAACTAAAATTGCTACAACAGAAGAATTTGCTGTAACAGCAGGTACTAATGTAAAATTGTATGCATTCGTAAATCCGACAAATTTAGAAATCACCCAAACGACTAATTTAGACCAATTGTCAGTTGGAAACCATTCCGAATTCACAGGAGCTACATTAGCATATCTTGACAAGGATGTGGCAAAAAACGGTGCGTTTTTAATGAGCGGTGAAACTGTCATTGAAAAGATTGAAGCTAAAGAGGAAGTTAATACCGCTACAATCGAAGTCAGCCGTGTAGCTGCAAAATTGGATGAAAAGACTGAGAACACGAAGCTTTTCCCAATAATGAATTCCGGATTAACTTTTACTGGCGATATTCAAGAAATAGGTGTCAAACTCCTCAGTCACTCATACTCCAATCTGACTACAGATTCATATGTATTGTCACAAGTAAGCACTTTCAACTCTTTCTTGCAACCATATATTGCCAAAGGCGCAGCAGCAAACAATGGTTCTTACAGATGGAATGAAACAGGAGTTACATACTGTCTTGATAACTCCAGTTCAGCAAACCCGACACGTGTACACTACAGAGCACAGGTTTATTTCGGTGATGAACCAGCCAAAGAAACATTCTATATCAGAGCTGTATACACCGAGGGCGATAAGACCGAATTACGTGTATACAAAAATTGGAAGGCTTTAAAAGATGCATATCCAAATGTTACATGGGATGACAGCAAGAAAGATGATAACGAGTATTTGGCAAACCACAGCATCAAGAAATATGACGGCGGTATTTGCTATTACGAAGCTCCGATTGAAACAACAGGTTCAGGCGAAAAGATTGTACGCAACAACTGGTATCAGTTGACTGTTTCAAAAGTTAGCAAATTAGGTACTCCTACCCCTGCATTGGAACCTGATGAAACTCCTGCCAAGCTAATTATTGAAGCTAAAATCCAGCCTTGGACAGTTCAGATTAACGATATCGAACTATAATAAAAATCTGACTCAAGTATCGGGGAGACTCTTTTTTTCCTCTCCCCGATACATTTTCACCAATTACCGGAAAAAGACAATGCATCGCTTTCAAGCAAAACAATAGTATATCAAAAGCAAAAATAAAAAGAATGAAACGAATATTAACCGCCATACAAGAAAAAGCCAACAAGTTATTGTTGCTCACACTATTGGCTGGTGCAATCACATCTTGCGACTCCGTATTAGATTACGATGATGGCGATTGTAGCATCGAATACTGTGTCAAGTTCAAATATGACTATAATATGGAGGAAGTAGACGTTTTCGCCCAACAAGTAAGAACAGTGACACTTTACGCTTTTGATGAGAATGAAAATCTTGTTTATCAGAAAACAGATCAAGGAGAACAGTTAGGAGAGGGAAATTATTCTATGAAAGTAGACATTGATCCATCAAAGTATCATCTCATTGCATGGGCGGGACTTAATGATGAATCATTCGCAGTGCCGTTATTATATCCACAACAATCACAGATTGAAGAATTAAAAGTAAAGACTCTGCGTAAAGCAGCAACACGCTCTGCCTCGGAAGAAGAAAAAGGAAATTATATAGTAGAACAGGAACTGCACTCGCTTTGGCACGGTGAAGTAAAAAGCGCTCCCACCACCCGCAGCGGAAGACAGCAAGTCAGCACAGTGTCTTTAGTAAAGAACACCAATAATATCCGGATTGTCGTAGCGCAAGTCAACCAGTCCGACGGACCGGTAACCAGAGCTTTGACCGCAGAAACATTCAAATGTGAAATCTATGACGACAACGGATATATGAATTATGACAATTCACTGTTGGACGACAACCTGCTGACATACAAACCTTTTGTTGTAGAACCGGAAACAGTCAGCAGCAGAGCATTCAGCGGAGCCGGCGAACCGGCCGAAGAATACAAATCAGTTGTCAGCGAGATAAGCGTAGCAAGACTCATGGCAGATAAAACGCCCGAGTTGACAATCAAGAACTCGAAGACACAGGAGACATTATTTCACGTATCCAACCTGGTGAAGTATCTGGAAAAACTCCAACTGGAGAAATACAAAGACCGCCACTATACCCTTCAAGAGTATCTGGATCGTGAAGACGCTTACAGTATGATTATTTTTGTAGATGAGAAACTGGCACTAATCAAAACAGTAATTGATATCAACGATTGGATTATCCAGATCAATGACATCGAACTTTAACCGGAACGAAGAGAAAAAAGATGAAATGTTTTAATCCGACATATTATTTACTGACTATCCTTTGCATTATGATAGCTTCGTGTACCACAGACGGAGTGATGGAAGATTTCACAGACAGCAAAGGACAGATATTGGTAAAAGACGCACATATAAACTTTGTGCTTACTTTCCCCGCCAATCCTTCCACACGAGCAAGTGAAAATGAGGGACTGGAGAGTGAGCGAAGCATAGACAATCTACATATATATACATTTCAAAATGACCAATTTGTAGAAGAGATTCAATACATCGTGATTGACGGCAAAGACGGAGATACCAAACGGAATATAGACGGAAAGTTATCAGCAACTTATGACGGAAGCAAACCGATGGAGTTTGTAGTAATTGCCAATGCCGAAAACAAAGGAGTCAATAACTTCAAAATAACTAAAGGTCAAAATAAAGCCGCCTTGTATAAACAGCTTTCTTTCAACTTTAATAAAACGCAGGATTGGTCAAAAGAGATTCCGATGTGGGGGATGGGTACCATTGAGAACATAAAAACAGGAGGCAACAATTTCGGTGCCCTTGATTTGATACGTGCTGTCGCCAAAGTGAATGTGACAGTGGCAAACGGGACAGGATTAAAGAATTTCGAAATCACCGAAATCCGGTTACACCACTATAACACAAAAGGATATTGCGCACCGACCGTGAACGACGGACCATCCATCCCTGCAAATTCGACAATAGCGAGCACTTCCGAGTATCTCACTTCAGGCACACTGAGCGGAAATCAAGGTAACAGATTTGAAAACAAGTTCTACATTCCTGAACATAAAAACATAGGAATAACGAATAATGACAAAAAAGTCTGCCTGACCATCAATGCCAAAGTGAGAGAAGTAGAGAAAACATACACTGTACAGTTCAGCACAAACGGAAAAGCCTACAATACACTCCGCAATCATCTGTATGTGTTCAACATCACAAGTGTGGATAAAGTCACGTCGACGTTAACCTATGAGGTAAAACAATGGGAGTATGTCAATGTGGACGTACCGGCTTTTAATTAAAGAGTAATGAATATGAGAAAGCAAATCAATATATCAGCATACATCAGACAAACATTCGTGCTTGTATTAACGGGCATTTTGTTCTTTGCCTGCCAGGAAGATGAAATCATCAAAAATACCGATGTGAAAGAAGGGATACCGGTAACGGTAAGCTTCAACCTGTCAGTGCCGGAGATGAAAACGACAGTCACCCGGGGATTGCGCGATGAAGAAGAATTCCAAATCAACGATTTATATCTACTGATATTCGATGCCAAAGGCAACAGAAAGGAAGGAACACGTTTTTATAGTTCTGACAGTTTGACTACCAGCAACGGAAACCAGAACAATCTGACTAACGGAGTCCTTAAGAATATCGAAACCACAAGCGGATTAAGTTATATTTTCGCTGCCGCCAATACAAACAGCAATCAGTTGAGTGGGGACGGAAATTTGAAAAAGAAATTAGACAAGGTGACTACCCTTGAGGAATTCAAGAATATCACTGCCATGCTAAATTCAAAAACGAATGCGGCGCAAGTAGATCGTACACAGGCGGCATTAGTCATGTGTGGCGCATATACCCCCAATGCTTCAGGCGACACAAGTACTAGCGAAGGAGAATGCACTATACCGGAAAAGAGCGGTGCATTGAATGGAAAAATCTTGTTGGAGCGTCTGGATTCTCATATCACTTTCAATATTTCATGGGGAGGGGAAAAGTCTAAAGTGACCTCTTTTGAACTAAGCAGTTGGAGAATATATAACGTTCCTGTCAGATCATACTTATTGGCGAAAACAGAAGATGCAGTAAAGAGTAATAAAAACCACTACTCTACAAGCATTGCGGAACACAAAGTTACAATGAACGAGAAGTCATGTTCTTTCGATTTCTATATGCTTGAAAACCGAAAAAAGGCGAAAATGTATGAAGGCCGTTCCTTAGAAAGTTATGCAGATAGAGAAGCGGAAGTGAAGGACGGCAATGGTCTAAATACCGGAACATACAAATATGTGGAGCCATTTGCTACCTATGTAGAAATTAAGGCTAATATGGAACTGACCAGCAGTAACGAAACACTTACAGGTAAAAAGATTGCCAACGTCACTTATACAATTCACCTGGGAGGAGGGAGCAATGATTATAGCAACTTCAAAAGCGAGAGGAATAAAAAATACATCTATAATGTCGAAATAAACGATACGGAAGATATTCGTGTAGAAGTTCAGGAAGGTAACGAAAGACGTCCGGGCGTGGAAGGAGATGTAGTAGATGCCAAAACCAAAGTGTACACATTAGATGCACATTACAACTGTTTCAATATCGGTCTGACCAAAAAAGACGCCGAGAATTTGAGCTTCGTGGTACATACACCATTCGGTTCGATTGATAACAGGGCAAATTACAATCAACGTGCAGGCGGGGATTATAAATGGATTAGATTTGCACGTACAAGCGATAATAACACATTGGCCGAATATCCGAAAAACGGAGAAGGACTGATTGATTTGTTCGGTCTGGCAGCCGATATCCAAACGCAATCCGGAAGTGAAGATGATACATTCTACTACACAATTTTCGTAGACGAATATTATTATGATACACCGCCGGCAGGAGCAAACTGGCAACAGCCCTATTGGCAATACTTTGTAAACAAGGAAAACAGAGAAGTCATATTGCTGTTTTCACCTGATTATAGCAATGACAAGGAGAGCAGCTATGCAGACGCCCAATATATGATTACCCAAAGATCGATCCAAACATATTACAGCTCCGTAAACTTCAATGAAGAAAAAAATGCATTGGGTATGGAGCATATTAATGAAACCGGAGCACCTGCTGATGCAGCACCTATAATCGGCGGTTTTGACGTATCCAACGGCTTTTATAACACATATAGGTATATCACCCAAGGCACCACCGGTAATCAGTGGAGCGCACACGCAAATATGACTGAACCGAATGAAAAAGGTTACACTTTCGCTCTATCCAAAAAACATGGCTGGTCAGCTTGCCTGTCACGCAACAGAGATGAAAACCATAACGGCATTATTGATCCGGAAGAGTTAAAATGGTATCTGCCTGCCAGAGATCAATTAATGGGAATGTATCTAGGTGCAGAAAGTCTGGTTACACCATTGTTCGATGCAGATTCCCATCCTGTAGGCAGTATTGAAACAGGAGACTCTCAATATCAATATCTTTTAAGCAATAACCAGAAATTATGGTCAGACGAAGGTGCTTCTATCGGAGCAAGGAAGGCCATCAATTCAGGTGGTTCGCCCAAGCAACTTAGATGTGTCCGCAATCTGAATTTAGACATGAATGCAAGCAATGCGGAAAATAAAGACATAAAAGTAAGCAACGCATTCAAATATAATGATGAGACACGTGTTTTTACCATGGCACAACTTGACGAGAAAAATATACGCGGAAAATTAGATTCCGGTGAACTAGGATTGCACGACAACTTCAGCAATACGAACAAACCGTATAGCTCATTCCAAATGGCCGCTAATTTTCATAAAGCCGCCCAAGGAAAAGGAAAGTGGAAAAAATTTGTAGACATAGATAATCTTCATCGTAGTAGATGCAGCAGCTACTATGAAAATGAAAGTGACAAAGGCAAATGGCGGACACCCAATCAAAGAGAATTCATGATTATGTACACTCAGAATAAAGATTTTGTCTACTACAATGATGGTAAATTATACAGAGCATACAGTAGAACCGAATGGAAATACAATAGCAATAGATATTTTGGCTTTAACCAAGGAATACTATTTTTAGATGACGGTCAAGAGTTCGATGTCTCATTGCGTTGTGTCCGTGACGTTGATGTAGACGCGAATGGAAATATCATCGAAACAGACTCAAACGGAACTATCAATGAAAATAATTAATATAAAAAACTAAACATCATGGAACCGAAAGACATCTTGCAACTGGAATCATCAAATACGCGTCAAGCCTATTTGTTTGAAGAGAATGGTCATTGGTATGCCTATGAACGGTCTGCCAATCGGATAGAGAAATTTTTGAAAGGCTTTGCGGATTTCAAACACAGAGTGCAAGATGTCTGCGGTCGGTTCAAAATAGAAATCAATATCGACATGCTTTTGGAGAAATGCTCCATTACATCGTGCGAGGATTCAATGCTTATCCTTGATTGCCCTACAGAGTAATGAATATAGTTAATATAGGTATTAGCACCCCAATATAAGCTATACAAAATATTGTTTGTTTTGTTTGTGTTCCTCAACTCACTCAGCAACGGCTTGTGAAAGTAGTGCTGAGTGGTTGGGGATTTTTATCCAAGAAACAACAAAGAGTATATTATAATCTCCTGAATAGAAATTATTTATTTTTTTAATCGATAATCTTTGTTTATCTCTTATAAACCTGTATATTTGGAGTATTATAACTAAAGACTTTATATTAACACAGAATTACTATGAGCCATACCATTTTTCTGATTATCGCCCTCGTTACAACAGGTATTTTTCTTATCCAATTCGTATTATCCATCTTCTTCGGAGATTTGGACGCGGATGTAGACGTGGATGCCGACATCAGCAGTGTAGTCTCTTTCAAAGGGCTCACACACTTCGGAATCGGATTCGGCTGGTATATGTATCTGGCAGGAAACGCAGAAATTCAAAGTTATGCCATCGGCATTCTGGTAGGACTCTTCTTTGTTTTTGCCGTCTGGTTCTTGTACAAGAAAGCCTATCAACTGCAACAAGTGAACCGCTCCGAAGCGACCAACGAACTCGTGGGACGCGAATGTACCATCTACTTCAAGCAAAGTGAGAACAGATATACCGTGCAGGTAAGCCGGGATGGAGCCATGCGCGAAATAGACGTAATCTCCGAATCGGGAAAGACGTATCAAACCGGGGACCGCACTGTTATCACCCGATATCAGGACGGAACATTATATATTCAATAACTATTCAAAATTACACAATTCCTATGACACAAGAAATGCTAATCATGGCCGCTATATTAGTGGCGGTTATCCTGCTCACCTTTATCGGTATCCTGTCCCGCTACCGCAAATGTAAGAGTGACGAAGTACTCGTTGTATATGGTAAGACAGGTGGAGAAAAGAAATCTGCGAAATTATATCACGGTGGAGCTGCTTTCGTATGGCCGATTATCCAGGGCTACGAATTCCTGTCAATGAAACCGATGCAGATTGACTGCAAGCTGACAGGCGCACTATCCGCACAGAATATCCGTGTTGACGTACCTACTACTATTACCGTAGCCATCAGCACCGACCCTGAAGTAATGCAGAATGCCGCAGAACGTATGCTCGGATTGACAAGAGACGACAAACAAAACCTGATTACAGATGTAGTTTATGGTCAGATGCGTCTGGTTATCGCCGACATGACGATTGAAGAGTTGAACTCCGACCGCGACAAGTTCCTCTCCAAAGTAAAGGATAATATTGATACGGAACTCCGCAAGTTCGGTCTGTATCTGATGAATATCAATATCAGTGATATTCGCGATGCTGCCAATTATATCGTCAACCTGGGTAAGGAAGCCGAAAGCAAGGCATTGAACGAAGCACAGGCAAACATCGAAGAACAGGAAAAGTTGGGTGCTATCAAAATCGCGAACCAAATCAAAGAACGCGAAACGAAAGTAGCGGAAACCCGTAAAGACCAAGATATTGCTATCGCTGAAACCAAGAAACAACAGGAAATCTCTGTTGCAAACGCCGACAAAGACAGAATATCTCAAGTAGCTATCGCCAATGCTGAGAAAGAATCGCAGGTAGCAAAAGCCGAAGCTGAAAAGAATATCCGAATCGAGCAGGCAAATACCGAAAAGGAAAGCCGCGTTGCCGAACTGAATTCCGACATGGAAATCAAACAGGCAGAAGCCGCCAAAAAAGCTGCTATCGGACGAAATGACGCACAGAAAGAAGTAGCCCTATCCAATGCCGAACTGGCCGTAACACAAGCTAATGCCGACAAGCAGGCCGGTGAAGCTGCCGCAAAATCGGAAGCTGCCGTACAGACTGCACGCGAAATTGCTCAAAAAGAAGTGGAAGAAGCCAAAGCACGGAAAGTGGAATCTTCTTTGAAAGCAGAAAAGATTGTACCTGCTGAAATCGCCAGACAGGAGGCTATCCTACAAGCGAATGCCATCGCAGAAAAGATTACCCGTGAAGCAGAAGCACGTGCAAAAGCAACTTTAGCACAAGCGGAAGCGGAAGCAAAAGCTATCCAGATGAAACTGGAAGCAGAAGCGGAAGGTAAGAAGCGGTCGTTACTTGCCGAAGCAGAAGGTTTCGAAGCAATGGTAAGAGCGGCTGAATCGAATCCGGCCATCGCTATCCAATATAAGATGGTAGACCAATGGAAGGAAATTGCCGGAGAACAGGTGAAGGCGTTCGAACACATGAACTTAGGAAATATCACTGTATTTGACGGAGGAAACGGCGGAACAAGTAACTTCCTGAATACGCTGGTGAAAACAGTAGCTCCAAGTCTTGGAGTATTGGATAAGTTGCCTATTGGTGAAACTGTGAAAGGCATTATTAATCCGGAAAGCAAAACGGAAGAAAAACCTGCCGGTAAAACAGAAGAGAAAAAGGATAAGAAATAATCCTGCTCCAACAATGATATGCGCTGATGGGAAAAGAACAAATACTTTTCTCATCAGCGTATTTTTTTCCCCTCTATCATCACGTTCTTTGTACTACATAAAATATGTAATAATATTGGCTCATGCAGGTACGGTTATGAATCAAATCCGTACGATTATGTTATGAACTAATTTCGAGCTTGCGCAGATTTATTTTTAATGCTTAATGGATTTATGGCTAATGCTTAATGGGGTTATTCGTCTGATAGCTGTTATCTTTTCGTCTGACAGTTGTTAGACGAAAAAACAACAGATGTCAGACGAAAGTTCAACAACTGTCAGACGAATAAAGTTATGTATAACGGGGATTAAATCATTGCATACTACCAATTAAGTTTTAGAAACACTAAAATTAGTTCATTTCCGTAGCGTTTTGAACTTTTTGGGTAAGGTCACCCCGTTATTCTTCTTAATTTCATATGTATATTCCAAGGTTTTCATATAACTTTGCAGGCAAAAAATACAAAATGACTATATATAAGCTCCATTTACTACCACCATTTTTGCTGATTATAGGACTTGCAACGCTCACTTCAAGTTGCAAAAAGAAAGATATGTCGCTGAAACTGAACGAGCCGCGCAATATCCGTGGAGTAGTCAGCTACAAACGTTCTTTCCCTGATTTGAATGACGCCCATTTGGAAGTAGCCAAGAAGATTGGCATCCGTCCGCTTGCCGACCGTGACGCTGCCGAAGATATGAAAGAAAAGCTAGAGCATATTACAAGTAACGACTTTTATGTGGTAGATTCACTGACACACTCCATCCCTTACCTCGTTCCCCGTGCCAGTGCACTGCTCGACACGATTGGTTCCAACTTCCTCGATTCACTGACTGCCAAAGGCTTGAACCCCAATCAAGTAATCGTCACTTCGGTGTTGCGTACGGAAAATGACGTGAAACGTCTCCGCCGCCGGAACGGAAATGCTTCCGCAAACTCCGCGCATTGCTTCGGAGCTACTTTCGATGTCAGTTGGAAGCGCTTCAAGAAGGTGGAAGATAAAGATGGACGCCCTTTGCAGGATGTCAGCTCAGATACTCTGAAACTCGTTCTGTCAGAGGTTTTAAGGGACTTGCGGAAAGCGGAGAAATGCTATATCAAATATGAGCTGAAGCAAGGATGTTTCCACATCACCGCCAGATAATCGGGAAATGAGTATAAAAGGCAATAAAATTCATCCCCAAACAATCAGAGAATCCAAAACGTTTCATTAAATTTGCAGAAATTTTTCTTTA
>ERZ791872.1826-NODE-1826-length-11249-cov-3.000536_pt1 | contig 11249 bp, 9 predicted proteins | sample MGYA00510279_ERZ791872 | MGnify/ENA primary metagenome ERZ791872 (study PRJEB30046, sample SAMN00792103) | human gut metagenome | study: EMG produced TPA metagenomics assembly of the A metagenome-wide association study of gut microbiota in type 2... | reverse complement strand
ATTGCAGCCCCGTGCCGTGAGCCGTGACCTCGACTGGGGTATCCCTGTGCCCGTGGAGGGTGCTGAAGGGAAGGTGCTCTATGTGTGGTTCGACGCTCCGATCGGTTATATCTCTAATACGAAGGAGTTGCTGCCGGATAGCTGGGAGACTTGGTGGAAGGATCTGGAGACTAAAATGGTCCATTTCATCGGTAAAGATAATATCGTGTTCCATTGTATCGTGTTCCCTTCCATGCTGAAAGCGGAAGGTTCTTATAACTTGCCGGAGAATGTCCCCGCTAACGAGTTCTTGAACTTGGAGGGCGACAAGATCTCTACTTCCCGCAACTGGGCGGTTTGGTTGAACGAGTATCTGGTGGATATGCCGGGCAAGCAAGACGTGTTGCGCTATGTCTTGACGGCCAACGCGCCGGAGACAAAGGATAATGATTTCACATGGAAAGATTTTCAGGCTCGTAATAATAATGAGTTGGTCGCTATCTTAGGGAACTTCGTGAACCGTGCGTTAGTCCTTACGGATAAGTATTTCGAGGGTAAGGTGCCGGTGGCTGGCGAGTTGACAGATTATGATCGCCAGACCTTGAAGGATTTCGCGGATGTGAAAGAGAACGTGGAACGCCTGTTGGATACCTACCACTTCCGTGACGCTCAGAAAGAGGCGATGAACCTAGCCCGTATCGGAAATAAGTATCTCGCTGATATGGAGCCTTGGAAGTTGGCGAAGACGGATATGCCTCGTGTCGCTACGATCATGAACATCGCTTTGCAGATTACGGCTAATCTGGCGATCGCTTTTGAGCCGTTCTTGCCGTTTAGCATGGAGAAACTGAATAAGATGCTGAATGTAGAGCCGTTGGGATGGAATCGCCTAGGTGCTACGGATCTATTGGAGGCCGGTCATCAATTGGGCAAGGCAGAGTTGTTGTTCGAGAAGATAGAGGATAGCGTGATCGAGGCCCAAGTGCAGAAATTATTGGATACGAAGAAAGCGAATGAGGAAGCGAATTATAAGGCGAAACCGATCCGTGAGAATATTGAGTTCGATGATTTCATGAAACTGGATATCCGTGTGGGTACGGTTCTGGAATGTGTGAAGGTTCCGAAAGCGGATAAGCTGCTTCAGTTCCGTATCGACGATGGCCTGGAGAAACGCACGATCGTGTCGGGTATCGCCCAGCATTATAAACCCGAGGAATTGGTAGGCAAGCAAGTTTGCTTCATCGCTAACTTAGCTCCCCGTAAGCTGAAAGGCATTGTTTCCGAGGGTATGATTCTCTCCGCCGAGAATTTCGATGGAAAGCTGGCCGTTATCACCCCGGAGAAAGAGGTGAAACCGGGTAGTGAGGTGAAATAATAAGGTAGACGCAATAATGAGGGGGCTATTCCGTTTTAACGATGGGATAGCCCTATTTTTGAGTGGATAAGATGCTTGAGAAACAGATACAGATGGTAGATCTGCGGAAGCAGTATGAACGTTTGCGTAGTGAGATCGATCCCGCCATGCAAACGGTGATAAATGCTTGCGCCTTTATCAATGGCCCTCAGGTGAAGGGATTTTGTAACCATTTATCAGATTATTTAGGTATTCCTTATGCGATCCCGTGCGGCAACGGTACGGATGCTTTGCAAATCTCCTTGATGGCATTCGACTTACATCCGGGCGATGAGGTGATCGTTCCTGCTTTTACGTATATCGCCGCGGCTGAGGTCGCTTTGGCTCTTGGCCTAGTGCCGGTATTAGTGGATGTAGATCCCGGTACATTCAATATAGACCCGGAAAAGATAGAAGATGCCTTGTCTGAAAAGACGAGAGCTATTATTGCGGTTCATCTTTTTGGCCAGTGTTGTGATATGGAATCGATCTTGAGTATCGCTGGCCGCCATAATTTATATGTGATCGAGGATAATGCCCAATCCATCGGTGCTAATTATACCTTCTCGAATGGAACGGTGAAGAAAGCCGGTACGATCGCCTCTATAGGAACGACCTCCTTCTTCCCTTCGAAACCGTTGGCTTGTTATGGTGATGGTGGGGCGATGTTTACTTCCGACGCACGATTGGCCGAACGACTGCGAATGATCGCCAATCATGGGCAAAAGGTAAAATATCATCATGCTTTGGTGGGCTGCAACTCCCGTTTGGATACCTTGCAGGCCGCTGTCTTAGATGTTAAGCTTCGGTATTTGGATGAATTTGCCGCCGCTCGTTGTAAAGTGGCTGCTAGATACGATGCTGCCTTTTCCGGATTGGATGCTGTACGCAAACCACTAAAATCAGCCTTTTCATCGCATGTTTATCATCAATATACGGTACAGCTAGCTGTAGAAAAGAGGGATCAAGTACAAGCTGCGTTAAAAGAACGAGGCATTCCTTCTATGATTTATTATCCATTGCCTTTGCAGGAGCAAGAGGTGATGAGGGGTCGATGCCGGATTTCCGGGGATTTGAATGTCGCTTCTCGCTTGAGCCGATCCGTATTATCCTTGCCGATTCATACGGAGATGACAGAAGAGGAGCAGGCCTATATTATAGAATCTATAAAGAGTGTTTTATGAATAAGAAGATACGTTTCGCCGTGATCGGCTGTGGTCATATAGGTAAGCGTCATGCCGAGATGATTACCCGGGATGAAGGGGCGGAGTTGGTCGCTTTGTGTGATATCCGTCCGAAAGAGGAGCTGGGGATCGAGGCTTATGCGGTCCCTTTCGCCCGGAATATAGATGAACTATTCCGTTTGGGATTGGATATAGATGTGGTGAATATTTGTACACCCAACGGTTTACATGCCGAGATGGCGATCCAAGCGATAGAAAGCGGACATCATGTGGTCATAGAAAAGCCTATGGCCTTGACCTTGGCGGATGCCGAGAAAGTGGTTTATACCTCGCTGAGGTTCCGTAAGCAGGTATTTTGCGTGATGCAAAACCGATATTCCCCGCCTTCGGTCTGGATCAAGGAGATGGTTGAGTCCGGAAAATTAGGCCAGATTTATATGGTGCAGCTGAATTGCTACTGGAACCGTGACGAACGCTACTATAAACCCGGAGGATGGCATGGCGACGCTGCCTTGGATGGTGGTACCTTATTCACCCAATTCTCCCATTTCATCGACATTATGTACTGGTTATTCGGGGATATCTGTAATATCCAGACCCGTTTCGCCGACTTCAACCACGAGAAACTGACCGCCTTTGAGGATTCCGGTTTCGTGAATTTTAATTTCGTGAACGGTGGAATGGGTAGTTTGAGCTACTCTACGGCGGTATGGGACAAGAATCTGGAAAGCAGCATGCTGATCGTGGCTGAGAATGGCAGCGTGAAAATCGGCGGTCAATATATGAATGAGGTAGAATATTGCCATATCAAGGGGTATGAAATGCCGGAATTGGCCCCTACCAACCCCGGCAATGATTATGGCCCTTACAAAGGCTCCGCCCAAAACCACAACTTCGTGATCCGTAACGTGGTCAATGTCCTTTCCGGCGCCCCCGGCGAGATCATAACGACCAACGTCTTGGAAGGTATGAAGGTGGTGGATATTATACGGAGGATTTATGCGGGGAAGGCGTGAGAATCCATTCCCAGATAGGGACTACCTCGATCGTTCTCTCTTGGACTTGGATGGTTCGTTTCTCATCTCGGGTGATAATCATCATACGTTTAAGATGTAGAAACGCATCCGCTTGCTTTTGTTTTATATTGGAAACAATACGGTGGATTTACGTATTGAAAGCATAAATCCACCGCGAATAGAGATTGAGATTTTAGATCTCGTCAGGGCTTTCGCTGTCTTGGCTACCCCCGCTTTGCGGTTCGGAGAGTTCCTTTTTCTCGAAATTAGTGAGTTTCTTAGCTATTCTCAAGGCCTTTCCGGGACTAAAGACAACTTTAGGTTCTTTGATCAAGCTGGTGGTAAATTCCTCGGTGGTAGGGGTTCCCGTAGAGCCTACCCCAAAACGGAAATTGCCCAATTCGCCTACATTCACCCTGCGCCCTTGCGCGAGATTTCGTTTCAACACGATATTGATACGGTCGAGTACCGCCTTGACTTGTGCGGAACCTACTCCACTTCCATCTGCCACTTCCTCGAGGAAAGTCTCGAACTCTACAAGATATCCATAGATCACTTGCGCATACTGTTTCTTGGGTGTTTCTGTCTTGTCGTTACCCAAGTTCTTTCTCTCGATCAATCTGTACTTTACTGCCATAATTTCTAAATTTTAAAAGATGATTAAATGAATTACCTTGTTTTCGAAAACATGACAAAGGTATCGCAAGCCGTATGAGGCAAATCGGTCTGTGTCGGTTTATGTCTGTCAATGTCCGTGTATGTGCCTATTAGTCTACGAGTACCTGTTTCGCTTCCTTTAGTTCGCAAGACTAGTAAAATGTAAAAATGTACAATAAGCTATATTAGAATGGGTCTGTTTTGTATATTTCTGATTATTAGTTTATTATATCTAGTAGGTGCGAGACTTTTTAATTAGTATCAATAGAAATCCGGATTTCTATTGATACTAATTGGTGTTTTCTATTGATACTAATTCATATTTCCATACGTACTATTTGTTATTTTATACATAAAGTATGAAAAGCTTCCGGGTTTTGCCCGTTACCCAAGAGTAAATGTTTATCTTTGTGGCACTTTTACCGTAAATATCAAATGGCAGAACAATCACTAAAAGATAAGACAGCGAAAGGGCTCTTCTGGGGAGGGGTGAGCAATGGGGTGCAGCAGATACTCGCATTGCTGTTTGGTATCTTTTTGTCTCGCATATTATCGCCGGGAGATTATGGGATGGTCGGGATGCTAACTATTTTTACGGGTTTTGCGAATGCTCTTCAAGAAAGCGGCTTCTCGGCGGCCTTGACAAATAAGTTGGATATTAAGCATGAGGATTATAACTCGGTATTTTGGTTTAATATAGTAGTAGGGATTGGCCTTTATGTGATTTTGTTTTTCTCGGCGCCTTTGATTGCCGTTTTTTTTGACCAGCCGGATTTGTTGTGGGTATCCCGTATCGTATTTTTAAGTTTTTTGTTTGGTTGTTTTGGAACAGCTCAAGCCGCTTATTTGTTTAAAAACTTGATGGTCAAGGAAAGGGCAAAGATTGATATCTATGCGTTGTTATTATCCAACACGGCTGCACTGATCATGGCGTTGAATGGTATGGCTTATTGGGGGATTGCTATTCAAGGAGTACTTTATATCGGTTTAGGCACTTTTCTTAGGTGGTATTATTCACCTTGGAGGCCAACTTTCTCTTTTAACCTTCAGCCTTTGAGGGAGATGTTCCCGTTTAGTGCAAGGTTGTTATTGACAAATCTGTTTAGCCAGATGTCTACGAATATATTCTCTATTCTATTGGGTAAGTTCTATACGGTTCAGCAAGTCGGTTATTATTCCCAAGGCTATAAATGGATGAATATGGGGGGGAGTTTTATCACGGGAATGATATCAGGAGTAGCCCAGCCGGTATTTGCTCAAGTCTCTTACGAGAAGGAGAGGCAAGTACAGGTTTTAAGAAAGATGATCCGTTTTACGGCTTTTATATCTTTTCCATTGATGTTTGGCATGGCGTTGGTCGCAAATGAATTGATCCTGATCACGGTTACGGAAAAGTGGGCGCCTTGTGTTCCTATTTTGCAATTACTGTGCGTTTGGGGAGCTTTTTCCCCGATATGCGAGCTTTATAAAAATATCGTGATCAGTCATGGGAAATCTAATATTTATTTGTATGCTAACGTAATATTTGGCGTACTCCAGATATTGTTGCTGATAATGATGTTGCCTTATGGAATTTTATGGATGGTTGCGGCTTATGTGCTCGCTTACCTTTGCTGGCTGCTTGTGTGGCATTGTTTTGCGAGCCATTTGATAGGTGTTAGATTATATCATGTAATAAGAGACATATTGCCTTATTTTCTTATCACTCTCTCAGTTTTGAGCTGCGCTTGGTGGGTCTCTTTCTTCTCGGGGAATATTTATATACGGTTTGCTTTGAAGATTATTGTGTCTGCGATTTTATACATTGGAATTATGTGGGGTGTGAAGTCTGTAATTTTTAAAGAATGCATAGGGTTCTTATGGAAAAGATGAGTTTGAAACGAGTTTCTGTCGTATTATGTACCTATAATGGTGAGAAATATATCCGTGAACAGCTGGAATCTATCGTATCTCAGACTTATCCTATCCATGAATTATTGATACAGGATGATTGTAGCACAGATGCGACACCTTTAATAATCGAGGAATATAAGGAAAAATATCCTTTTATTAGATTTTATCGAAACAAGAATAATCTGGGCTTCAATCGAAATTTTTGGAAGGCTTTCGAAAAAGTAACAGGTGATTATATTGCGATTTCGGATCAAGATGATATTTGGGTAGATACCAAGATAGAGGTCTTGGTTGGTTGTATAGGAAATTATCTGATGGTTTATGCGGATTCTGTGAGTTTCTTCGATAAGATTCCCTCTTATGTTGCGGCGAGGAAAGAAGAGTTTGTTCTTACGGGATTACGATTCATTTCTTTGCAGTATGGTGTATTGGGGCATGATTGCCTCATGCGGAAAGAGCTGATCCAAATAACACCTAAAGAGGTGCGGGAGAAATTTGTATATGATTTTGCGTTGGCTTTAGTAGCGAGATCTAAACGCAGTCTTTTACATAAGGTCGAGAATTTAACATATTTTAGACGCCATCCTCATGCTAGCTCTAATTTGTTGCAAAATGTGAAAGGAGGGTTTAGAGGCTATCTGGATGGGTTTTTATCGTTGGGTAAAAGAAACCGTTTGGAGATATCTGATCGATACCGGCTAATGCTTCCTTATTTAAGTATGGAGGAGCCTTTAGTTTATCAATATGCGTTGTATCTTTCGTCGGGTAGGATTCTAGGCATTTTTAGAGCGGGGTGGATCACTTATGTCTGCCGGTCTGAGTTAAGAGGGAATACAAAAAGTATTATGAATAAAGTGCGAGCTTATTTTCTTCCATTATTTTTGTATGGCAAATGGAAATATATCAGGAGCTTGTGGGGTGAAAAAACTATATTAGATAAGTAAGATTAGTATGGATCGGATATTTTTATGCTCATTTGGTAATTCCAGTTATTTGTCTTCTTTATCTCGTTTGAGAGCTCAGGCTGAGGAGACTGGTTGGTTTTATCGTGTCGAATGTAATACGGAAAAAAATCTATCTGCCTTTTTCCGGCAAGAGGCTGCGGATCTATTAAAACAGGAAGTGCGAGGGTTTGGATATTGGATTTGGAAACCCCAGATTTTACTTCAATGCTTACAACAAATGGAATATGGTGATATTTTGCTTTACACAGATGCTGGTTGTCATATAAATGAGGTGGGGAAGAATATGTTTCTAGCATATATAAAAGAGGTAAAAAAACATCCTTCGGGATTTTTGGTATTTGGCGCTCGCAAAGGTTCATTAGAGAGACAATATACAAAAGGTGATATTTTCTCATACTTTGGTATACAAGAAGATGATGATATTTATAATAGCGGACAAATACATGCTACCACTTTTTTTCTAAGAAAAGATGATCATACTCAAAAGGTTGTAGAATGTTGGAAAAAAGTGATGATGGAAAATAGAAATTTGATAGATGACTCCCCTTCATCCACTCCTAATGCTTTGGATTTTAAGGAGAATAGGCATGATCAAAGTGTTTTTTCAATTTTGATGAAATTGAATAAGGCACAGATATATCCAATAACTCATATATGGTCATACACTTGGTTCTTTATGGGATATTATCCGATTTGGGCTAAAAGAGATCGAGGGGAAACTTTGAGAAAATATTATCCATTGAAACAATATTGGAAGGATTTTCTTTTTTTTGTTCGAAATAGAGTGGAACGTTTATAATAAGAGTTTATGAATAGTATGAGTAAGATGAAAGTTTTAGTCTTAGTTCCGATCGGGGGGTTGGCGAATCGATTTTATGCAATATCATCAGCTATATCATTTTGTCAAATGTATGGGATCCGGCTTCATGTCATTTGGTTTAAAGATTGGGGGATGGGGGCTGACTTTCATTCTTTATTAGACTTAGCTCCGATTTTATCAAATATAAAAGTTGTGGATGCGCATTGGCAAGATTATATTTATGATCGGCCTAGGAAGAGAAATTTTTGGCTCCCTTATTTATATCAAAAAGTTGCTTTCCCGGAAAGATTTTATGAAAAAGATATTTATAACCGGTTTTCGGTGGAGAGCTTGTTAAATTCGTTTCAAAAGCATGATTCTGTTTATTTGGTCCAATTTCGTTCTTTCTATAAAAATGAAATAACGTTTAAATGCTTATCTCCGATAAAACCTATTCAACAGCAGATAGATGAACGAACGAAGTTTTTTGAGGACAAACATGTGATAGGTATGCATATTAGGAGAGGAGATCATACGACTCCTACATTAGGAAGTCCTTTGTCTTTATTTATTTCAAAAATTGAGGAGGAGGTTACTCTTGATCCGAATACTTATTTTTATGTAGCTTCAGACTCGTTCTCGGAAAAGAAAAAACTAAAAGATCTGTTTGGCGAAAGGATTATTACTAGATTTGATGAAGTTAGGCGAGATAACGAAAGTGGTATTGTCGACGCTTTAGTTGAATTGTACACTCTGGCTCATACCTCAAAGATCTATGGTTCTTTAGCAAGTTCTTATTCTTCTTTGGCATCGGAGTTATTGATGAGAGATCTTGAGATTTTGTCGATTGAAGCGTAAAGTATTATTGTTTAAATCTTATTATAATGAAGAAGCGAGCTGTAATATTTCATCCGGCTATTGCGCCATATCGGATCGATTTTTTTAACTCTTTGAGTGAGACTTTTGATGCTAGTTTTTATTTTGAATTTGAGGATCCGTTGGAGCAGTCTTTTGATAAGGAGAAGATGAGGCGGCGCTTGGCTTTTATGCCGATGTTTTTGCGACCTGGTTTTTGTGGTGTGAAAAACTTAAGATTGGATGTGTGGAAAGTGCTGAGTATTAGTAGCTTTGATGTTGTATTGATTTCGGAATATAATCTATTAGGATTATTGGTGCTGTTGCATAAATGGCTGTTTCGAAAACGGGTGAAGATCTATACAATTTGTGATGATAATGTAGATATGGCAAAGTCGGTTGGGATAATTAAGAAATTTACTAGATTTATACTGCTCAATTTTATTGATGGGACTATTTTGGCAGACAAAAAAGCCTTTGATTGGTATCGGGAGCATTTATTTTATAAGGCTAGATATTTTTATTTCCCTATTATCCAGTCGGAAGAAAATTTCAGAAAGAACTTAGAGAGGGCTTTGCCTCGTTCTCGCCAGATTTTAAAAGAAAGTTTTCTGCAAGATAAAAAAGCAATTCTATTTGTAGGTCGTTTAGTTAAGGTGAAAAATATTTCTTTATTGTTAGACTGCTATGCGCAAATCTGCTTAAAAATGAAGAATGTGGTCCTAATAGTTGTAGGGGAGGGGGACTTAGAAGATGAATTAAGGAGGCAAGCTGATGAGCTACATATTAGCGACTCTGTTTTTTTTGTTGGGAAAAAAGAAGGAGAAGAATTAATGGCTTTTTATAATTTAGGAGCTATCTTTGTGTTACCAAGTACCTATGAGCCATTTGGCGCAGTTGTGAACGAGGCTTTGCTTGCGGGATGTTATACGTTATGTTCTTCATGTGCCGGAGCATCTTGTCTCATACAAGAAGATGAAAATGGAAATTGTTTTAGTGTTAACAATCCTGAGGATTTGATTACAAGGTTACAGTATGCTCTTTCTATAGTAGAACCGTTGACTGAAGAACTGACGTTAAAAGAGAATAGAATGGCATTAAGTTATGAGGAGCAATATAGTCGATTTGTATATGAATTTTTAGAAGATAAATAATATGTTAGCAGAATATGTTTCGGTTATGTTAAATCGATTTAAGTATCTAAAACATGCCTTGATGAGGTCTCCAAGATATACTTTGACAAAGAAAGTTCGGGAGTTCCTTTTGGAGAATGAGAATATTATGGAAAAAAGTGAACAACAAGGAATAAGCTCTTATCTAAAATCTCATTTGATAGATATTTTCAATTATGACTTTGTGCCAAAATATAGTCTTAGATATGTAAGAGTGCTGAGGGATAGAGAAAATGGGCTTAGCTATGTATATACTCTTGAGAGGCGTCGTCTATATTTTAAAAGGGGCATGAGCGATAAAGAAATTACTAAAGTCTATAATTTCCTTTGTATGGAGCAGGCCGATGGCTCACCGCATAATTATAGCTTTTCAGAATTAGATCTTAACGAATCATCTGTTGTCGTGGATATAGGGGCGGCAGAAGGTATTTTTTCGTTGAAGATAATTGATCTTGTGCATGAGGTCTATCTGTTTGAGTGTGATGCTGATTGGCGAGAGGCATTAGAGGCCACTTTTTATCCATGGAGAAATAAAGTACATATCATCAATAAATATGTGTCTAGTATAAATGACGCTAAAAATATATCTCTTGATGTCTTTTTTCACGATCGAGTGAAACCTTCCTTGGTAAAGATGGATGTTGAGGGTATGGAAATGGATGTGCTAAATGGTGCGCGACAATTGCTTCAGCAAAAGTCTATTCTTGAATTGTTAATTTGTACGTATCATAATAAAGATGATCAAAAAGAGTTGAGTGACAGAATGAAAGGATATGCCTATACTATATCTTATTCATGTGGATATATGACTATGTATTGGGATTGGCTAAAAGAAAACCCTAAACAAAAGTATGATTTTAGACGTGGTGTAATGTATGCAAGAGTGTGAAGCAGTATCTATCGTGATGTGTACTTATAATGGAGAGAAGTTCTTGATTGAGCAAATAGATTCCATTATAAATCAAACATATCCTATATATGAACTTATTATACAGGATGATCATTCTATTGACAACACATGGGACATCTTGAAAAGTTATCAGCAACGGTATCATTTTGTGAAAATATTCCAGAATAAGCGATCTATTGGCGTGAATGAGAATTTTTTCTCGGCGATAAAACGTGCGACAGGAGATTATATAGCGTTATCCGATCAAGATGATATTTGGGAGCCATATAAGATTGAACGGAAAGTAAGTGGTGATTACCAACGGTTAGCATATATCATCAATGATTATTAAGGCGTTCATTTTGAGTGCCTTTCTTTTTAGCCTTATAAGCGATGGTTATCGTTTATAGGGCTTTTTCCGCTCATTTTTGTACCGCATTTGTTGCT